>Ga0302307_10003046_pt1 | contig 10216 bp, 6 predicted proteins | sample III_Palsa_E3_2_FD_200530 | JGI IMG/M metagenome (GOLD analysis project Ga0302307, IMG submission 200530) | Peat permafrost microbial communities from Stordalen Mire near Abisko, Sweden - III_Palsa_E3_2 | ecosystem: Environmental > Terrestrial > Soil > Palsa > Peat permafrost | place: Sweden... | reverse complement strand
TCCGTTCCCGATTGGTTCGCATATCATGAATCCGGCGAGATACCCCGACCCTAAAGCCATGCTGGATGAATTGCACCGCTCGCATGTGCATGGTATGATCTCGATATGGCCGGTTTTAGGTAAAGGAACCGCGAATTATAACGCGCTGCAAAAAATTGGCGGCTTAACAGATATTACCTGGCTGAATTTTATGACGCATACCTATGATAATTATTACGATGCCCACAACCCTGCCGCCCGGAAATTATACTGGCAGGAGGCACGGGATAGCCTGATCAAACGCTATGGCTGGGATGCCTGGTGGGTTGACCAATGTGAACCCGATAATACCAATTTGCTGGATGCCCGCCGCCAGAGTAATTTTTATACAGGCAAGGGGATAGATTATTTCAACACCTATTCGCTGGAACATTCAACCGGTATTTATGATGGCTGGCGCAGGGATATTCCGGGGAAACGCGCTTTCTTTTTGATAAGGCAATCATTTGCCGGGGAGCAGCGGAACGCGGCAACGTTATGGTCGTCGGATATTACCTGCACATTTGCGGCTTATAAAAGGCAGATACCGCAAGGTATTAATGCCTGCGTATCGGGCATTCCGTACTGGACATCGGATATAGGCGGTTATCACCTTAACTGGGCCTCGCCGGATTGGTCGCAACCGGAATATCGCGAGCTGTTTACCCGCTGGTTCCAGTTTGGCGCGTTTTGCCCCGTTTTTCGTATACACGGTAAGGGCGAACGGGCTTTATTCTCCAATAACTGGGATGATAAAACCAAAGCCATCCTGTTAAAATACGACAAATTGCGTTACCGCCTGCTTCCTTACATTTATTCGTTAGCCGGTAAGGTAACACAGCATAATTATACTATCATGCGTTCGCTGGCATTTGATTTCAGGGCCGATACCAATGTATATCACATTGCCGATCAATATATGTTTGGGCCGGCATTTATGGTAAACCCGGTAACCGAGCAGTTGTATAGCGGCGCCAATGCCTCATCGGGCAAAACAACCCGCGATGTTTACCTGCCTGCTGATGCCAAATGGTACGATTTCTGGACAGGGCAGGTGTATAACGGCGGCCAGACAATAGCCTCTGCCGCGCCAATAGAAACATTGCCGCTGTATGTAAAGGCAGGTTCTATTATCCCCATGGGCCCGGTAATGCAGTATGCTACGCAAAAACCGGCTGATCAGATCGAACTGCGCATATATCCAGGCGCTAACGGTCAGTTTGAGTATTATGAGGACGAAAATGATAATTACCATTATGAACAGGGTAAATACGCCACTTTCAAATTCAGTTGGGACGATAAACAGCATTTGCTAACCATTTCTGCGGAAAAAGGCAGCTTTCCGGGGATGCTGAAGCAGCGAACCTTTAATATCGTATTGGTTAAGGGCCTGCATGGTTCGGATATGCCAGCCACAAATAACGCGGATAAAACGGTTGTTTATGATGGTAAAGCGCTTGCGGTTAAACTGTAATTAAGCTATTTAATTCTTATTGAATGATTTTCGCCGTCAAGGTTGAATATGATTTCAAAATATTATCCTCTTCAAAATCTCCAATCACAAATATTCATTAAACATACAGGCTGGAATACAATCTGTATGTTTCCTTTATCCATTTAAAGCAGGCCTGCTGCTGATAACCACCAATATTTAAAATACGCCTTATCCAAATAAAAATAATCATGAAATTTGCTTGGTTGCCAATATAAATACTTGTATAACAGCTTGTTGCATTGTAATAAACATTAGTTACATTAATAATTACAAATGTTACACCCGGCTAAAATCATCATTAATACCTTCATTCCGGCAAGTAGGTGTTAATGCAGTTTGTTAAATCAGCTGTATCAGTACTTAGGCCAAACCAATTATAAATTAGCTCCAAACCAGGGTGATCAGTCTTCTTGTTATGAAAAAAAATTATTTAATAAGCCTTATTGGTTTCTTTCCTCAGTATCGGCAATCGATTGCAGGAATTTGTAGAGCGCTTTTCAAAAAAATCAATTTTTGCTACCTGCTACCTTATCCAATTAAAGTATTAAACCAATAAATTATGAAATAAGTACCCCCAAAATCACCCCATTAAACCAAACATTATGAACCAATTATTTACAAACCGTTAAAAATTTCTGTATAAAATGGAAAAAAACTTACGAAAAAAATTAAGATGCAGTATTTTGCTATTTATATCGGCCATGCTGCTGAGTGTTTCCGCTTACGCGCAAACCATCAGGGTAAGCGGAAAGATCACCGGCGCTGATAATGCCCAGCCCTTGCCAGGTGTCAATATAAAAATAAAAGACTCGCAGGCAGGTACGGTATCGGGTGCCGATGGCAGCTATTCCATTAATGCAAAGCCCGGCGATGTGCTGATATTCAGCTTTCTGAGCTACACAACGCAGCAGATATATGTGAGCAAAAGCGCCACCATCAATGTGGCTTTAAACCCATCGAGCAGTAACCTGAACGAGGTAGTTGTTATTGGTTACGGTAAAGTTCAGCGTAAAGATCTGACAGGTTCCATATCCTCGGTTGTGTCAAAAGATATTATGGAAACTCAGCCCACCACTATCGACCAGGCCCTGCAAGGGAAAGTTGCCGGTGTTGTAGTACAGCAGGTTTCGGGCCAGCCAGGTGGCGATGTGAACATACAAATACGTGGTATAGGCGGTTTTACCGGCACCCCGCCGTTATATGTGATCGATGGTATACAGATACCGCCAAATTCACAGTCGCCCATACCGGGCGAAGGCACTAATCCCTTATCATCTATCAATCCTTCAGAAATCGCATCTATCGATATACTGAAAGATGCTTCGGCTACCGCCATATATGGTTCGCAGGCATCAAACGGTGTAATTATCATCACCACAAAAAGAGGTGTATCGGGCCCGCCGGTAATAAGTTACGATGGCTACGAAGGCTGGCAATCGTTACCAAAATATTACCCGGTAATGAATTTGCCCGAGTATGCCACCTTTATGAACGAAAAGGCAGCGATAATAGGTTACGATCTGCGCCCGCAGTTTGCTAATCCGCAGTATTTAGGCCAGGGTACCAACTGGCAGCAGGCATTGTACAGAACGGCACCGGAGGGAAACCATAACATAGCCATAACAGGCGGCGATGCACGTACCAAGTACTACATCTCGGCTACTTATTTCTCGCAGGAGGGTATAGCGCTGGGCTCTGATTTCAAAAGAACATCGGTTAAAGTGAATCTTGATAATAAAACAACCGATTGGCTAAAAATAGGTACCAGTTTGGATCTGGCTCACGTTGCCGAAAATGTGGCTACCACCAATACCGGCGTAATTTTACAGGCCTTAAACCAAACACCCGATGTGGAAGTAAAAAACCCCGATGGTACCTGGGGCGGTAACGATCCGAACATTTATGGAGCCTATGGCGCCAATCCTTTTGCCTTAGCCTCGCTGATAACCGATTTTAAAAGCAGGTATGAAGTACTGGGTAATGCTTATGCCGAAATACAGTTTACAAGGGATCTTACCTTGCGCAATGAGGTATCGGGCAATTTTGATTTCGCTACCGAAGATTATTTTGACCCTACCTACACTATGGGCGCATATACGCACAACAGCAATACCGGAACGTATACCAGCGGACAAAATATTTATAACTCGGTTACCAACTACTTAAATTACGCGCATACGTTTAACAGCAAGTATTATTTTAGCGCTATGGCCGGCCACGAAGCACAGGTGGTTAACAGTTCGGTGAGTTCGGCAACACGTACTAACTTTGTAAGTAACACCGTAACCTCCATAAGCAGTGGCGACCCAACAACCGCCACCAATACCGGTACCAAGGCCGATGGCGCGCTGGAAGCTTACTTTGGCCGGGCTAATTTTACTTATGATGATAAATATTTATTAACAGGTACCGTACGCCGCGACGGTTCTTCAAAATTCGCGCCCGCTTACAGGTGGAATACCACTTATTCGGGAGCGTTTGCCTGGAAGATAAACCATGAAGATTTCCTGAAGGATGTAAAACAGATAAGCGACCTGAAGCTGAGGCTGGGCTATGGTTTGGTAAATAACCAAAACATCAGCGAATATGCATACGGCTCAACATTGAGTACCGTGGCAACCGGACTATCGGGTAATTCGCAGCTTACGGCTACTACCGGTAACCCCGATGTGAAATGGGAAACTACCAAATCATACAATATTGGTTTGGATGCCAGTATTTTGAAAGACAGGATATCTTTTACTCTGGATGGCTATTATAAAAAGACAAACGGCTTGCTTTTAAGCCTTACCGAACCCTATTATTCAGGAACTTATGCCTCCGGCGGCTATTCGCCCGGCGCTGTGCAGGCGCCTTATGTAAATATTGGCGCGGTTAGCAATAAGGGCATTGAATTTACATTAACTACGGTAAACGTAAAATCAAGCGATTTTACCTGGAAAACCAATATCGTATTCTCTCATAACGATAACAAAGTACTCGCTTTAGCTCCCGGAACGCCTGCCATTTACGGCACTTATACCAAAACCGTGGTAGGCGGTTCTATCGGCGAGTTTTACGGCTACCAAACACTCGGCTTATATAAAAACGCGGCTGACTTTACCAAATACCCGGCAGTATGGCAAAACGGAAGCGGCCCAATACCTATTACACCCGGCTCGGGCGGCGTTTGGGTAGGGGATGTTATATTTAAGGATAACAACCACGATGGTAAGATCGACGCGAATGATGAAACCGACCTGGGATCACCACTGCCCATATTTCAGTATGGCATAAACAACTCATTTGCTTTTAAAAACTTTGACCTCACGGTTTTCATGACCGGTGATTATGGCAATAAGATCTTCGACCAGTTAGAGGTTAACGCGGATGACCCGAACCAGAATTTTGGTTATTTCCCGGCTGTACTGAATTATGCCAAGATCGGGTTGATCAATCCGGCTGGGTCTGCAACGGATATAAACAACGTATACATTACCAACCCCACAACAAATATTACCCGCATAAGCCAGAGCAGCGGCGATCAGAACACCATTTTCTCTGACAGGTATATCCAAAGCGGCTCGTTTTTAAAATGTAAGAGCATTGCTTTGGGCTACAACTTTTCGCAGAGTATGTTATCCAGGATACATTTAAGGTCGTTACGGGTGTATGCCAATGTAACCAATGTGTTTACCATCACCAAATACACAGGTTACGACCCCGAGATCGGTTCGTGGAACCCATTGGCGGCAGGTATTGATAACGGGTATTATGCCCAGCCCCGTGTGATTACAATTGGTGCCAACATATCACTAAATAATTAAAATTTACAATTATGAAAAAACTGATTAAAATAAATATTTTCATACTGCTTATGGTTATTGTGATAAGCAGTTGTAAAAAGGATTTCCTTAACCGGCCGCCTTTGACCGGCATAACAACAGATAATTTTTACAAAAGCACATCAGATATAAGGCTTGCTACCGCCGCTATTTATGCCCAGCCCTGGTTCAACTGGAATAATTTCCCCTTGCTGGGTATTGGCGATATTATGAGCGGTAATATGCTGCAGCCCTATAACGCCGACCTTGCGCAATTCACCACTTTTTCCATAACCAGCGATAATAGCTACGTTACCGAGGCCTGGCAGTGCTTTTTTGATATTGTGGCGCATTGCAACATCAACATAAAGGCAATTAACACGCAACTGCCTGATAGCGTATCCCTAAAAAACAAAAATGGCGCGCTTGGCGAATTGAAATTTCTACGCGCCACCGCGTACTTTCATTTAGCGCAATTATGGGGCGCGGTACCTATTATTGAAGATAATGATAAACTGATAGCCAACCCGCTGGTACCACGTAACAAACTTACCGATGTGTACAAATTCATCATTAATGATCTAAGGTTCGCGGTTACAAATTTGCCAACATCTGATCAGCCGGGCAGGGTAACTACCTGGTCGGCACAGGGTATGCTGGCTAAGGTGTACTTAACCCGTGCAGGTTTGGGCCAAAGCATAACCCGTAACCAATCCGACCTGGACAGCGCCGCGTACTTCGCGGGTAATGTTTGCAACACCAGCGGTTTGAGCCTGTTGCCAAGCTATTACAACCTTTTCAGAACACAGTATAACGATAACTCTGAATCGCTGTTCGCGTTTCAGTGGGCCCCGGGTGTGGGTTATGGCAATGGTAACGATATTGAGGCGCAGTTTGCCCCAAGCGGAAGCCTGGTTACCGGCGGCGGTGGCTGGGGTGGCGCTATAGGCCCGACAGTGGATCTGGCTAACCTGTACGCTACCGATGATTCTATACGCCGTAAAGCTACGTTTATGCTAACCGGCGAGTATTATCCCGAACTGGACGCGGCAAATGGCGGCTATACGGCAACAGGATGCAATGTTAAAAAACATGTTGTAGGTACCGCTGCCGATAACAACTCGCCAACAATGGATCTGTGGTCGTCTATTGAACATAATACCGTTTTACGCCTGGCCGATGTGTATTTGATATACGCCGAAGCCATAATGGGCAACAATAGTTCCACTTCGGATGCGCGGGCGCTGCAATATTTCAACGCGGTACGCACAAGGGCTGGTGTAAGTACCATGACCAGCATTACCCCGGCTATTTTGATGAAGGAACGCCGGATCGAACTTGCATTTGAAGGCCAGTATTGGTTTGATTTGGTGCGGCTGTCGTACTACAACCCGCAGGCGGCCATTGCCTCTATCAACGGCCAAATGAGGGAGCAGTTTACTTACGACCCACAAACAGGGGTGGAAACCCCGGTGCCCAGCGGTATGGTAATTACCCCGGCAACTGCGGCAACGTTTATTCTGCCTATACCGGCAAATGATCAAACAGCCGATCCTTTATTGTTGCAGGCACCGGTAGCCTATTATTAACAGACATTTTAAATTATTCATATTAAATAAAGATCAATGAAAAAGCTATTTTACAATGTCAATAATTACTTATTGCTTGTTATGCTCGCTACAGTTGTCTTAACCCAATCGGGTTGTAAAAAAGACACCACAAGCGGTGCGCCGGTTATCACTTCCATACGCGATTATGTGCCCAGCCCCGGCGATTCACTTATCAGCAGGGTAGGTACCGGGCAATGGGTGGTGATATCGGGCCGCAATTTAAAGGGCGCGCTTCAGATCAATTTCGATGGTGTTGCCGGCTCATTTAACGATGCCTGGTTTTCCGATACCAGCGCAATCGCCTTAATACCCTCGGTTATTGCTTTTCCATCGGTGCCAAGCAAGCAGTTGAACACCATACAGTACATCACTACGCACGGGCAAACTACGTTTTCGTTCCCTATTGTGGCCCCGGCACCTACAATCTCCGGCATTTCTGATGAGGATGCCAATCCCGGCGATTCGGTTAAGATATACGGTTTCAATTTCTTCTTTATCAAAAGCGTAGTATATGCGGGTTTGCCGGTTACAGGTTACACCTCATCAAGCGATGGTACTTCCATAACCCTGGCGGTGCCTGCCGCTGTTACGCAAAATGGCGGTATTGTTAGCGTTACCACCAATTCGGGCTCAGCATCCACCATTTATACCGTGCATGATTTTATTACCGGCGTATTTCAAAACTGGGATAATATAAACGGCTATCCATGGGGCTCAAATACAGACAATAGTTCAACCGATTACCCTGGCAATACAGGCAGCTATAATGTGCTAACCGCCACCAACCTTTCTGCTAATGATTTTGGCTGGTATAATGGCGGCCGTGGGGTAAACATGGGCAACGCGCAATGGGTTCCGGTAGCGGATATCGACAGCAGCCTGGCCGATTACGCCGTAAAGTTCGAAATTTCCGTTACTGCGGCTACTCCCTGGGTTAACGGCTCAATTTATGTAGCGGTAAATTACAGTTTTACCTATATCGCCCTTTATCAGCCCTGGAAAAACGCCAACGGCTCGTCGAGCCCCTTTGTTACCAATGGCTGGCAAACGGTAACCATTCCGCTGTCAAACTTCAGGACAAATGATGGCACCGGCACCCAGGCGGCGTCCATAACCGACCTGGTTGGCGCCAGTGGTAATAACGCTATGGAGGTTTGGTATATTAATGATGGCTCAACCCCGGTTGTATCCTTTGCTGCCGCGATAGATAACATCAGGGTGGTGAAGATTCAGTAATGCTTATTTTTAATTAGTTATGCCCGCTGCCGCGTTTTCGGAAGCGGGCATTTTTTATAAATTTAACTACCGGTACATTCCCGGTACAGTTGTTGCAGTAGTAATAGTGTAATTTTAAATAATACCTATTATGAAAAATCAGGAAGGTTTTAAAAACAACAACAACGGGCAGGGGCAGCCAACCTCCAACCGCGCCTTTATCGATCAGAATGAAAAACTAAAGGAAAAAGGCATCAGCAATTCCGGCGGGCAGCGTTCCGACCAAACCTCGAACAAGCAAAGCGCTCACAAACCCGAGCATAAAAAAGCTTAAATATACATTAACGCCCCGCATATCGCGGGGCGTTGATAATTTACGACCAAAATCGGCCGGTTTTATCATGTTATCATAGCGTTTTTGGTACACTAAGTACCCATTTGTTCTGCTTTTTGGAGCATAACCAAAAATCGCCCAAAATACAGGACCCGAACGGTACCCGAACATAACCCGAACGGTACCCGAACACAACCCGAACAGTACCGAAACACCCCCGAACACGATCGTGAACACCCGAACAAGCCCGAACACTTAAACTGCTGATAAACAATAAACTAACAAAAACAAGCGTTTCCGCAAGCGAACGGTTGCGCATTGCGTAAAATATTATCTATCAATAACTTACAAAACAGGTGTTTCCTGCAAAAAAACACTTTTCAATACACTAAGCCCCTGTTTCGATCCCCACCACGTCATTATAAGGAGGAACGACGAAGCAAACGCTACATAGGCAGGTCAAACAAGCAAGTTATACTGTTATCTTCGCCCGGTATAGCTTATAGATTGCTTCGTTCCTCCGCAATGACGATTTCAGTCTATGATCGGTGTTCAGCCTATGGTCGGTGTTATCACCGCAGCATCTGAAAAGCCGCCTTGTGGTACGGTAATAACACCTACCCCAGGCTAAAGGAAAAAGGCATCAGCAACTCCGGCGGGCAGCGTTCCGACCAAACCTCGAACAAGCAAAGCGCTCATAAAAAAGCTTAATATATCATTATTTGTTATCAATAGGTGCAATTAAAATTATACACTTTAATTATAATACCAATTGGTATATTTGAGCATGGAAAACACATTGTCGAAAGCTGATCGTACGCGCCAGTTCATTATTGAAACTACAGCCGCCATATTTAATATGAAAGGATATGCCGGCACTTCCATGCATGATATTACCGAAGCTACCGGCCTTACTAAGGGCAGCATTTATGGTAATTTTGGAAATAAGGAAGAGGTAGCGCTTGCCGTTTTTGATTATAACCATGCCCGCATTACAGGCATCATTCAGCAACGCATACAGGCGGCCAAAACCTATCATGATAAGCTGATGGTTTATGCCCAAGTGTATGACCAGTTTACCCGCAGCACCTTTCCGCAGGGCGGCTGCCCTATATTAAACACCGCCATAGAGGCCGATGATACCAACAGCCTGCTAAAAGACCGTGCCGCCAAAGCCATTTTGAAATGGAAAAAAAACATACAGGAGCTTTTGCAGGCAGGCGTTGCCGCCGGGGAATTTAAGCCGGATGTAGATCAGGCTAAATTTGCGCTATCCATCATCGCTTTGATAGAGGGTGGCTTAATGATATCAAAAGTAACCAATAGCCAGGCCTGTTTGGATAAGATAATGCAAACGGTTGAGATGCTGATAACACAGATCAAATTATAAAAAATTTGACATAAAATATACCAATCGGTATATTTTATGTATTAGTATTGCAGTGTATTTTAAAAACACATCAAAATGAATATTTTAAATAAAACAGTGCTCATCACCGGCGGAGGCTCCGGTATCGGTTTCCAGATCGCGAAATTGTTAACCGAAAAAGGCAATAAGGTTATCATCACCGGCAGGAGCGAAGCCAGGCTTAAAGCGGCCGCCGCCAAATTGGATAATGTGGACATATTTGCAGGCGATATTACTAAGGAAGAAGACATCAGCAAGCTGGTTAGCTTCCTTAATCAGCAATACCCAACGCTGGATATACTGATCAACAACGCGGGGCAGGCCTTCATTTAC
>Ga0302307_10003043_pt1 | contig 10219 bp, 2 predicted proteins | sample III_Palsa_E3_2_FD_200530 | JGI IMG/M metagenome (GOLD analysis project Ga0302307, IMG submission 200530) | Peat permafrost microbial communities from Stordalen Mire near Abisko, Sweden - III_Palsa_E3_2 | ecosystem: Environmental > Terrestrial > Soil > Palsa > Peat permafrost | place: Sweden... | reverse complement strand
CTACATGATTACTATAGGCGGCAATATGAACGGCTGTTGAGCCCTCATCATCTTTTAACTCAATAGGCATACCTTGCTCTAGTAGCCACTCTATCGCTTCAACTTTATTGTGGCACGCAGCACAATGAAAAGGGGCAAAACCATAGCTATTTTTTGCTGTCAAACTCGCTCCTCTTTCTTTCAAAATCTTTAATATTCCTATATAACCTCGACCAGCGGCAAGATGAACTGCTGTTTCGCCTTCATTATTTTTTAACTCCAGAGATACCTCTTGCGCTAAAAACCACTTTACAACTTCGACTTGATTATGATACACAGCATAATGGAGAGGATTATCGCCAGCCTTAGTTTTAGCTAATAAATCTACTCCTCTTTCTCTCAATAACTTTAATAATTCTACTTGACCCTTAGAAGCAGCAATATGAGCAACTGCTTCACCTCTCTCATTTTCCATACCAACCTTAGCGCCATTTTCTAATAACAGTGTGGCGATTTGGTTTTTATATCTTGCAGCCAATAAAAGGGGAGTATCTCCTGCCATACCGATAGCATTTATGTCTAATTCCATTTTTCTGAGCTTCGATTGTTGCAATAACCAACGAACAACTGGCTCATAACCGCCTTTAATTGCCAAATGTAAGGTTTGTTCGGGATATTCTTCGTTTTCAATAGGTAAATAAGTCAGGACTTCTTTTTGCTGGAATTCAACTGCCGATTGCCCTGGCCAATTACCTTGGAGGTCTCGTGCCATCCCATTTGCTCCTAGGCTTAATAAATACTCAATCACGCTTACATTATAACGAGCGGCTATATGTAAAGCCGTGGAACCATCAGCTGTTATCTCTTCCAAAGTTGCAGGGTTTTTTTGCACCAATTGATAAATTTGTTCTCGATTATTATTAGCAACCGCTAAATGTAATATGTGCCAATCAGGATGGTCTTCTTCCATAATTAAAGGACGACCTACTGCTCCACGCTCTTTTAATAAATCGGCGTTATTAACTGATAACCCTCGCGCTCCTTCGATGGTGGCACCTTGTGACAATAAGGCATTTTGAAGGCTTGTCCAAAGAAGCTGTAGGTAGGGTTTATGGTCAACCGTCACGAGCTGCCAACAGCGAACAGAATAATCTGCATGTCCACTCACCAAAAAAATATTCTCCCCACTTTTTTGAAATGACAAAGAGTTTACTGCAGAGTTCAATGTAAGGACATAGCTATTCGTTTCTTCCTGAGAGCTTAAGTTATCCCATAATCGCAACGTGTTATCCAAACTTCCCGATACCAATACTTTACTGTCAGGGCTAAAATGGACGCAATGAATAAAGGAGGAGTGCCCCTCAAGTGTCTTTTGCAACGTCCCGGTCTCTACATCCCATAATTTTAATGTCTCATCCCAACTTGCAGACGCCAACATCTTGCCATCAGGGCTAAAATGAATGTCTGTGACAGCTAAGGTGTAGCCCTCGAGCGTCTTTTGCAATTTCCCTGTCACCGGATCCCATAGCTTTAGCGTCCTATCCCAACTTGCAGACGCCAAAGCCTTGCCATGAGGACTAAAACGCACACTCGAGATAGGGTTGGTGTGGCCCTCGAGTGACTTTTGCAACTGCCCAGTCTCCACATCCCACAGCTTTAACTTATAATCGGCACTTCCAGACGCCAATACCTTGCTGTCAGGACTAAAACAAACGCTATTGATATCACCGGAGTGGCCTTCGAGTGTCTTTTGCAACTGCCAAGTCTCTACATCCCACAGCTTTAACTTATAATCGGTACTTCCGGATGCCAATACCCTGCCATCAGGGCTAAAATGAACACTGTTTATATCACCGGAGTGGCACTCGAGTGTCTTTTGTAAGTCCCCTGTTCCTGCATCCCACAACTTAACCCTCTTATCTTTACCTCCAGATGCTAATACCTTGCAATCAGGACTAAAATGAACGCTTTGTACCGTGTTGGAGTGGCTTTCGAGCGCCTTTTGCAACTGCCTTGTGCCGGCAATATCCCAAAACCTCACGCTCTTATCTCGACTCCCTGACACCAATACCTTACCGTCAGGACTAAAACAAACGCTGTTGATAGCTCTAATATGGCCTTCAAGCGTCTTTTGCAATTGCCCAGTCTCCACATCCCACAGCTTTAACTTATAATCGTCACTCCCTGACGCCAATAGCTTGCCGTCAGGACTAAAACAAACGCTATGAATATGGCCAGTATGGGCCTCCAGCGTCTTTTGCAACGACCCTGTACCGACATCCCATAATTTCAATGTGTTGATATCATTTCCACCCTCAGAGGACGCCAGCAATTTGCCATCAGAGCTAAAGCAAATGCTATCGATAAAACCAGTATGGCCCTTAAGCGTCTTTTGCAACTGCCCAGTCTCTATATCCCACAACTTCAGAGTCTTATCTCGGCTCCCAGATGCCAATACCTTGCTGTCAGGACTAAAATGAACGCTGTAGACATCCTGAACATGGCCTTCGAGCGTTTTTTGCAGCTGCCCAGTCTCCACATCCCACAGTTTCACCGAATTATCCCAACTCCCAGATGCCAACGTCTTGCTGTTAGGGCTGAAGTGGACACTAGTAATACAGGTAACAGGGCTGTGATGGTCTTGGAGCGTTTTTTGTAACTGTCCAGTCTCCACATCCCACAGTTTCACCGAATTATCCCAACTCCCAGATGCCAACGTCTTGCTGTTAGGGCTGAAGTGGACACTAGTAACAGAGCTGGTGTGGCTCTCAAGTACTCGCAATAACATTCGGGTTGAGGCATTATAAATCTGAACCTTTTTGCCCGCAGCCACCCCAAGCAATCGGCCATCGGGCGAATAACAGCAGCTGTTAGCTGAATCTCTTAAGGAAAGACTAGGATATGCGCCTAATGAAATGCCTGTTAACAAGGCATTTTTAAAATTAGTGCCGTGCAGCCAAGCACCAGTAAAAGCCACATAAGAAAGATCGGCATTTTCTAGACAGGTATTATCTAGGATAGCGCTGGTTAAGTCTGCGCCTGGGATACGAATATCCTTAAAGTCTCGACCCGAAAAGGAGACTTTGGCCGCGTTTAATACGGTGATGGCATTACTTGAAGCAATGGCAGGAAAATCTGATGCACGAGAGCTTTCAATAAAACTCATTAAACGTGCCTCATTAGATTTATCCTTGTGCTCAAAGCGTGCAGCTCTATAAATCTCGGCTAAGAAATCAATGATGGCGCGTTCTTCGGTTAAAGGGCGTGTCTGCCAGAAAGTGAGACAATCAGATTCTGGGATGGCCTTCCACAGACGCATAGCGACTAAAAATTCCCAGATGGATTTGTGAACAAAGCTAAATTCCCCACCGCTAAGGCGTAAAGGGGAAGCGTCTTGTGCCGCTTGATTGGCCTCGCTGCTAAAGAAATCCCATAAGTCTTTTTTCTCTGGTAAGTTGGAAACACTGATAGTCTTGGCTTGAAAGAATCGAAAAGCTAATTCTTGACTAAATTGTTCACACTCCTTGGGATTCAAATCTCGGCCTTTGGTCTCTTGTGAAACCCAAGTTTCAATAAACGCTTGGTAAATATCCGTACGGGTAACAGCTCTTTCCACCTCTGATCGGTTTTTTAATAATTGCGGTAAGGATTGCAATACCAAGGTTAAGAGGAATGGATTATCTAGTAACGCCATCATGCCAGGTAACTTTTGTAAGGTTTGATAAGTGTCTTCGTTTTTACCTTTGTTGTGATAAACCACATAGCGTTGAATTTCATCAGGTGAAAAGGGAGAAACATAAATCACTTCCGCACTATTAAATATCACGCTACCTTCAGGGGAAGTTAAGCTTAAAGTCTCTAGAGGTTGATGGTCCTTATTAAAATGCTCAGGCCGTCCGGTGATTAATAACTTTGCCAAAGGCCAATCACGCATGCTTTGAGAAAGATTTGGGTATACCCCACTGCCTAATTCATCATAGCCATCCAAAATAAATAGGATGTGTTGATTGTGCCCTAAGCCTTGTTTAAGTGCTACGATATCGTGGGAGGTTAAGCTAAATTGCTGGCGTAAAGTATTTTCAATACAACGTTCCGGATCTTTTGTGTGTTTTCTTAGCTGAATATAAATCGGTAACCAGTTAGGAAGACTGGTAGAAACATTTCGATATTTATCCCAAGATTGAAGTATGTTTTTAAAGGTTGTAAGGGCAAAGAGCGATTTCCCTGAGCCTGCTCGTCCTAAAATGATTGAAGTTTTACTGTCGGAGCTATTTAAAAAGCTTTGAAAGTGTTTGCTCAAATCAAAACGGGCATCTAAAGGAGAACTTTCCGAAGAAAGACCATACGGTTCAATATACCCTTTCAAGCGGTTATCAATATCATAAGCTTGCACATCGTCTTGTCCTTGGTTCACCACCAGATGTTTAGCAACCAATAATTGCAATTGTTCTTGGAAAGCACTATAAGCAACTTGATATAAGGCTTTTTTCTCAGGACTATCCAATAGAAGTTTGGAAATAAGGCCAAAATCAGGATGAGTCATTCGTTCTAAATAATCTTCATCAATACCAGTAAAGTCACATTGGTTGCGGTGATTTTCTAAAACAGATGGAATCGTGCCTTGCAAAAATCGCAACGGAAAAACTTTAAAATCAGGTCGATTTTGAGCTTTTTCTACGATCGCATCAAATTCTTTTTTCACATTGGTGGATTGTTGACTGCGTTCAGTATAACGCGGTGTTTGAATGACTAATACGGCTTGGCTATTAGCAATGTTCCCTGCCATCTGCTCGTCAATGTCCCCCGACATCCGTTCAATATCTAACCAAGCAGAAAAGCCTAGGGTAGCCAGGTCTTGGGATATTCGAGATAAATGCCCTTGTTGACGAGCGAGATCTGCTTTATCGGCTTCCCAAGCATAACTAATAAAGATTAGTGGGTTATATTGGAGAGTGTTCTTTAAATAACCAGATTTAACCCATAGCGTATTAAGGTGTTTCAAAAAGGCTGCCAATTCGATTTGCTCTGCATTTTTTCGAGGATTTAAACGAGTGATTTCAGTTGCGTCTAAAACTTCAGATGTGTGCGTCAAAGAAAGGGATATTTTTTGAGCCGAAACACTCGCAAAAGAAGGAACCTTGTAAACCAACAAATCATCGACTTGACGGTTACTCACATCCGCCAAAAAGCAGCTTAAATAACCTCGAAACTTAAAGAAATCTGCTCGGCAAGTCACTAAGAGCTTAACGTTTGACCAAGTGGAAAGTTTATTTTTGACCCAAAGATTGTCATAAGCCCCAATGTTTTCATAGCCTTTTAGTAAAATCACCACAGGCTCTGCCTTCATAGCTTCTCTGTCGGCAGTTTTAAGGCCCATTTTTTGTAAAGCTAATCGAACGCACTCTCCTGCTGCCTTGCCCGGATAATCAGCACAATCGATACTTAACACTCGGCGATTGATGGTTATTAAGGCTTGGGTTAAAGCCAAACTCGTGAGTTCTGTATCCGCTTTAGTGGGACAAAAGAGTAGACTCACATTAGCCATAGTGCCTAACAGTTCATCAATCACGGGTTGAAAACCAGAAACGTCTTTAACAACGGGAAAAGTTGCAGGATTTAAGTAGTCTTGTAGGGGATGGCGGGTGCTTTGTTCTAAAGAAATTTTCAAACGATAATCAATGGTCAATTGCTGGCAACGGGATTCTAATTGATTAAAGGCCATTCGATAGGCTAATTCTGCTGGCGCATTTTTAGTTTCCTTTAAATCCAATACATCCGACAAAATGCCTAGACCTTGATTTCCAGAAAGATTTAAGAAAATATCAATGAAAGCAGGGATTGAATTTAAAGGTTCTTTTTTAAGAGCAGCCTGATAAGAACGGATGAGATAATGGCCATCCACAATTTTAAGTGCTGTATCCGCAAAACCTCCTTCACATAATAAAGGGTGCAACGCATTCTTCTTAGTGCGACCAAAAGTATCGAGCGTTTGACGAAAGTTTAAATTTTCTTCTACTCTTTGGGCATATTGGGGAGTACAGAGAACCACAGTGTAGGTGTGTTGATTAAGCTCCTCTGCTAGTGTTTTAACATCACGCAAAGGGCAAAGTGTGACAGGCATTCCCGCTTGGGTAAAACAATATTGAAGCAGTTTGGCAGCGTTCTCAATATCCTGTCTAGTATTTTCATCAGGCACATAACTTATCATCAAAGGTGATAAAGAAACGGCATTTTCCTGTGCTATTGATTTAATTTGGATTAAAAAAGCTTGAATGGCTTCAATTACTCCAGATTGCCAAATATTTAGGGGAGCACTCTCACTTGAAATTTGCAATAAAGATGCTGGAAATAACGTTAAATCTAGTGTTTCTTGCACAATTTTTTGTGGGGTTGCCATGAGCCATTTCTCCTGAAAATAATTATTTAAATTTAAAAATTTTTTTATCTGTAGCCATTAATAGAGTTTCATCTTGAAACTGTTGGCTTTGAGTTAATAAATGATAATCGCTTGATCTTAAGTTTTTTTAGTAGAAAATATTTAGAACGATCGTAGATATAGAAAAAAGCAGGAAAAGAAATACAAAACCCACAAGGTTGTGGTATCATAGCCAAATTTGGAATGCCGTATTCATCCTTGAATTTTTCCTCTAACATAATGATTATTTCCATTCCCTATTATCAGCAACACTAACTTATCTGGTTATTCAGCAAAAGTCAATAAGCTATTGTTAGCAAATTTTCCACCTGTATAACGCCTGGAACTGACCAGGCAGCACGGGTTGCTTCTTGAATTTCTGCCCACGAACGTACGGTGCCTTTTAAAATTACTTTATTCTCAGCAATTTCTATATCGATATTTTTAGCATCAATCTCAGCACTACGTTTAAACTCACTGAAAATCTTTTCTTTTACATCACCAGGTGAAATATTGGGCTTTACAGAAATGTGATTATTAACTCCTGTTACTCCAACCAAATGGTTGATTATTTTTTCAGCCTTTTCCCGTTGGTACCACCAATTAACCTCGCCAGTCAAAGTAACACGGCCATTTTCTACAGCAATTTTTATTTTGTCATGTGGTACCATAACACTCCAAGCCAGTGCATCACTGGCAGCTTTTGCAATGTCAGCATCACCACGTTTAAATTTATCAAAAAGATTAACTTCTAAATCATTTGCCACTGCTTTAATGCCATGTAAACTGTTAATAGCTCGCTCAATAATTTTCTTTTCAGCATGGCTGCCTACAATGCCACGTAAAGTTACCACGCCTTCATGAATGCCAATAGTAATTTTTACGGGATCAATCATCGGTTCAAACTCTAATTTATCGATTATATCATTATATAATTGGCTATCTGTTTTCATGATGGCTGCACTCCTATTGTCAAAGACACAGAGGTAAAGAGAAATTTAGTAAAAAATTCATTTACCTCTGGTCAGAAGAAATTATCTTTTGAAATAGTAACAGCTTGTTCGGTATGGTTACGTAGAGCACGCAGTTTTTAACGCCATATAATTTATGTTATTCTTTTTTTAATTTCTTTTCAAGAGAAAGGTTAGGGATAATGCGTGTAAATTTTTAACTGGTAGAAAAAGTATGCACTAGTCAATTAACCATATTAATAGCAGCTTGCAATGTATTTTCTAATTCCGCTTCAAACCTTCTTCCTAGAAAGATGATCAACCACCGCCGCACATACTAAATCCCCACAAATATTTACCATCGTGCGGAAACGATCCAATATCCTATCAAACGGCAATAACACGCCAATAGCTGAAATAGGAACGTTGGTAGCGCGTAGTACCGTTACCATCGTCACTAAACCACCTTCAGGAATACCAGTCGCGCCCATCCCTGCAAATACAGCGGTCACAAAAAGGGCAATCTGTGAAAATAAACTTAATTCTATGCCTAACACTTGGCAGAAGAATAAAGCGCAAACCGCTTCATACATCGCTGTGCCGGCAAGATTTATGGTTGTGGCAAAAGGGAGTACAAAGCGAGCGACTTCTTCACGAATGCCTTGCTCATTAGCGATTACTAAGGCTACGGGTAATGTTGCCATGGAACTTGAGGTAGCAAAAGCTGTAGCCAGTGCGCCTGATGCGGCGCGCATGTATTTTATGGGGTTTCGTTTAGTTAGCACGGTTAATAATATCAGCTGCCAGGTGACGTGTAATACCAGCCCGAAGAGAAATACCATAATAAATGTTAATACGCCCAAAACGCTTTCAACAAGCTGGTTTTGTTTAACAGCTTGTGCAATAGCGCTTCCTAATAATGAAAATAAACCAATAGGCGTTAAGTACATTAGCCACATGATCATTTTAATAAATATCTTACGTATGCCCATAAAAAATACGATGACAGGTTTTGCTTCTTCACCAGCAGCAAGGCAAGCAATGGCAAATACTATGCTAAACAGCACAATGGCCATCATTTCAAATTTTGCAGCAGCATCAATAATATTTGATGGAAATAAATGCAACATAAAAGAGTCAAAAGTCAGTACTGCTTTGACGTTATTAGCATTTGGGTCCAGAGGAATAATAGTGGGATCTACACCAACACCGGGTTGAAAAATATTAATAAGCGCTAGTCCAATTAATACCGCTACAGAAACGCTAACAAATACATAACACAAAGTGTACATACCTACCGAGCCAACTTTGCGTAAATTATCCATGGAAGCAATTGCACTTACTAAGGCGGAAAATACCAGTGGCAAAACGATTAGTTTTAGAAGGTTCATAAAAACCACACCAATCCATTGTACGGATAACATTTCATTTGGGAGAAATATACCGCCAAGCACACTGAAGATAATACTGACGAATATCCAAAATAACATGTTGGTTTTCATAGAACAGGATCCTTTCAGAAAGTGATTGATGCTATTATAGACCTTTTGCAGGAAAAGTTTCCTACACAGGGCATTGCTACTTGGTATTCATTTTTATAACTTTTCTTATTTCCATGCGAAAATGCTTAGGGGTGCGCAAGCTAACCAAGGCCCAGGGTGTCACGGGTTTTATGGAAACATCCACGAGTCGAAATTTTTGCAGCAGTGTGGTAATAATCACTAAGCTTTGCATAAACGATAGTTGGCTACCAATGCACACGCGAGGTCCTGTGCCAAACGGTAAATAAGCGGCTTTATTAATCTTTTCTTTGCGACCCGGTAAAAAACGCTCTGGATCAAACGTATTGGGGTTTTCCCAATGGTCAGGATGGCGTTGCAGCCCGTAAAAATGTAGCCCAATAATGCTGTTAGCAGGAATATCATAAGGGCCGATTTCATCAGGCTCTGTATTTTTGCGTGTGGTTTGCCATGCTGTAGGATAAAAACGTAAAACTTCCTCGAGCATCGCCTTGGTAAATACAAGGTTAGGTAAATCGGCTAATTCTATAGGTCTTTGCCCAACAACGGTTTCAATTTCTTCTAACACCCGTGCTAAATATTCGGGGTTTTGATCAAGGTGCAGCCAAAACCAGGATAAGGCGCATGCCGAGCTTTCATGGCCTAAAACTAACATGGTTTTTATTTCATCGCGCAGCTCTTCATGTAAAGGTCGTGTTTGTGGTCGCGGTGTTTTAGGGTTACTTAATAAATCAATAACATCAGGATATTCTGGTGATTTATGTTCTTTAATAATTTTATTAACAATGCGGTGCGTGCGCCAACGCGTATACATATATTCTATATTATCGAGTGTTGGAATAAATCGTGGGTAACGATGATGGCTTTGTTGGTTGAGTCGTTCAATAAAATGTAATAAAGGAAATTTTTGTTCACCGAGTGGCGTGCTGAGCAGAGCTTGGCTGACCATGTCAATCGTTAATAAAGCCATTTCTTTATGGACATCTATAACGCGTGCGTTATTGGCTATATGTAGCCAACGCGTGGTAGCTTGCTGTGCGCAGTTAACGATCATTGGAAAATAACTATCTAAATGCTGGCGGTGAAAAGCAGGTTGGACGTGTTGACGCGCATGTTGCCAATCTTCCTTGTCGCTCGTCAGCATACTATAGCCTATGGTAGGCCAAAAACTGCGATAGGCCTTATTATCTTTAATATAAATATCGCGTGATTTTTTTAGGATCTTGTCAATAACATCTGGGTTCATCACATAGATCATAGGTTCGCGCGGCGAAGAAGGGAAGCGGATAATATCGCCATATTTTGGCATTAAGGATAGAGGATAATCCAGTAACAATTGGTTAGATTCTGTGGGC
>Ga0302307_10003042_pt1 | contig 10219 bp, 10 predicted proteins | sample III_Palsa_E3_2_FD_200530 | JGI IMG/M metagenome (GOLD analysis project Ga0302307, IMG submission 200530) | Peat permafrost microbial communities from Stordalen Mire near Abisko, Sweden - III_Palsa_E3_2 | ecosystem: Environmental > Terrestrial > Soil > Palsa > Peat permafrost | place: Sweden... | reverse complement strand
TCGAGGACAATGTTCGCCGACTCCAGGCGCGTATCGTGAAGGCGGTGCAGCAAAAGAAATGGAACAAGGTGAAAGCCTTGCAACATCTTCTTACGCACTCGGCCAGCGGCAAGTTACTTGCCGTGCGCCGGGTAACAGTGAACGACGGTAGAAAAACGCCTGGAGTGGATGGCGAACTCTGGGACACACGACACAAGAAGCTTCAAGGTGTGATTTCGCTGACGGCACGAGGTTACCGCCCCATGCCTCTGCGGCGGATTTACATCCCGAAGGCCAATGGGAAGCTCCGACCGTTAGGAATCCCAACGATGCGGGATCGAGCCATGCAAGCCTTGTATCTGCTGTCGCTCGATCCGGTCGCGGAAACCACTGCGGATCAGAATTCCTACGGCTTTCGGCAGGGGAGAAGTTGTGCGGACGCGATTGAACAATGCTTCACTTCGCTCTGCCACAAAAACCCTAGCTGGGTGCTCGAAGGCGACATCAAAGGCTGCTTCGACAACATTAGTCATCAGTGGCTGCTCGACAATGTTCCCCTGAACAAAGCGATCCTCCACAAGTGGCTAAAGTCGGGCTACCTGGAAAAACAAGTATTCTACGATACGATCTCTGGCACACCGCAGGGCGGAATCATATCGCCTGCGCTGTCAAACATCACTCTCGACGGCCTCGAACGCCGGCTCCGGGAAGTTTTCCCGGTACGCGGAAAAGGCTCCGAGCGTGGTCGAGCAGCGCAAGTACATTTGATCCGTTATGCGGACGACTTCATCATCACCGGACACTCCGAGGAGTTGCTGAGAATGACGGTGAAGCCGCTGGTCGAATCCTTCCTGGCTGAACGTGGTTTGGTCCTTTCTTCGGAAAAGACCTTGATCACGCACATAGAAAAGGGTTTCGACTTCCTTGGGCAGAACATTCGGCGCTATCCGCACGGCAAGTTGTTTATCAAGCCCGCTCGGAAGAGTGTTGTGTCTGTTCTCGCCAAAGTGAAGCAGATCGTCCGAGAGTACTTGGGTAGTACCGCTCATCTTCTTATTAACCGATTAAATCCGATTGTAAGGGGATGGGCCAACTACCACCGCCATGTCGTCTCCAAGCGCGTTTTCGCACGACTCGATGCTGCGATATTCAGGATGCTCTGGGGATGGGCGTACGCCCGTCACCGCCGAAAAGGGGCTGGTTGGATAAAGCAGAAGTATTTCGACCGTGTGGGAACACGTGACTGGTGGTTCTTCGGTGACACTGTGGACGCGCAGGGCTCGCCTCTTCGTGTCCGCTTGTTTCATGCAGCTTCTGTGCGAATCGTAAGGCATGTGAAGGTTCGGTCCGGCCTGAATCCTTACGACCCGAGTTGGACTCCGTATCTGTCCAGACGCTACGCCGTCGCTCCGCATCGTGCGCGTTCATGATCTGAGCGTTCCCGGAAACTTGAGCCGTGTGAGCTGGAAACTCTCACGCACGGTTCTTAGAGGGGGGACCAACAGCAACGTTGGCCCCCTACTCGGCCAGCGCAACGGCAAGACCAGCCAACCGTACTGCTTCGAGGTCAATAACGGAGAGCTGTTCGCCTTCGCCGGCATCTGGGATCGACGGAAAGACCCGAGCGGACACTGGACCAAATCCTGTTCGATTCTGACTACGACGCCAAATGCTGTGACCTCAGCCGTCCACGATCGCATGCCGGTCATCCTCGACCAGGCGGATTATGACCTGTGGCTTGATCCCGGGATGAAGAATATTCAGGTGATTTCGGAAACGCTGAAACCCTACGATGCGTGCAGGATGCGGTGCTATCCCATCAGCACTCGAATCAATCATGTGGCAAACGATGATGAGGAGTGTTCCGCACCCGCGCAAGTTGTCGAGGTTCAGAGCCGGCTCTTCTCGTAGCCGGCCGCCAAGTTCTTCGAAATATAGTCGCATTGCAATTCCGAAGCGGTCATGCCGTAGCTCCCGCTTGATAGGCTTCCTTGAAGTCCAAAATCATGTGAACCACAGCTTCATCGCTTATTACAGTGTTTATCATCGTGTGGTAAATCGCGCGGTCCGGCCATTCAACATTGAAATACTTTTGGATAAAATCGGCCCGCTCCCGGTCGACGCTATCGACGAGTTCTTCGGCCTCTTTTTCGGTTTTACCGCGAGCCAGCAGCCGCCTGACCTTGTCTTCTCTCGGGGCATAAAGAAACACGCGCAGGGTGTCTGCCCGGCTCTTGAGAAACTGCTGCGAACCTCTGCCCACAATCACACAGTTCCCACGTTCGGCAGCGTGTTCGACCACGCGCCTTGTAGTCTTGAGAATCGTCTCGCTATCCACGAGATGGAGCTTCGGAGCATTGATGCTGCCTTCATAACTTCCGCGCAGGAAGGATTTAAAAAGTCGGTAATACAGCGGATCGTTTCGTTCCTCACGCGCTTCGACCACTTGCTTTGGGCAATTCGCGAGTCTCGCGATTTCCTCGGTCAATCGCTGGTCCCAGAGCTTCCAGCCCAGTCGGTCCGCAACGAGTTGAGCGATATCTCCCCCGCCGCACCCGTACTCGCGTTCAATCGTGATGATGTTAACCATAAAATCGAACTTTCCTTTGCCTAATTAATTACTTGGAGATCGGCGAGATCACGTAACAGTTATTCGGCTACGTGCACACCACCGCCTCCAGGATCATTCTTCTCCAGAAGAAAGCTCAGAAAGAACATGATCCCTGCGGCAACGCAAAGAACCATGAACGTATCAATGTAAGCGAGACACGCGGCCTGCGCCTGCACTGCCTGATAAATCCGGGCGTACGCGGTTGCGAGCGCTTCGTGCTTTCCTAAGCCGCCATTAATAAAGTGGCGCGTAAAGCCTTGCACTGAGTTTTCAAAGTTTGGATTATCAACTCTCGCTTTTTCCACCAGCCTTAGCTGATGGAGTTGCGAACGGCGAGCGATAACCGTCGTAACCAGCGAAGTGCCTACGCTGCTGCCCATATTACGCATGAAGTTCACGATGCCAGCCACCGAATTGTTTTTCTCGGGCGCGATTCCAATGTATGCGACCAGCGTAATCGGAACAAAAAGGAAACCTAACCCTATGACCTGTGTAATGCGGAGCCACGTAGCGGCACTAAAGCTGATCTGCAGGTCGATTCGCTTTGTCGAGTAAAACATCGCAATTGACAAGGCTAGCCAGCCGAAGCCGATCAAGCGGCGCGCCTGAATCTTCGTTGTGAGTTGACCCATGATGGGCATTTCTATCAGCAAGACCAATCCTCCCGCCGAAAGCGCGAGTCCGGCGAGTTGCGAGGTATAGCCTAAGAGCAGGAATTGCGGCATCAGAACCAGACTGCTGAACAGAAGAATACCGAGCATGAACATCATGAGGCTGGAACTGGCAAAGTTAAAGCTCTTGAACATCCGCACATCGATAATCGGTGTTTTCGCAAACCACTCCCACACCACCAGCGAGATCAGGCACGTCGCAGAAACAATGATGAGCGTCGTGATGAAGCGCGATCCAAACCAATCATCTTCCTGACCTTTGTCGAGCAGAATCTGCAAAGCGCCCACCCCGACGGTCAAGAGCGCGATTCCTATGTAGTCCAACTTCACGCCAGCTTTTTTCATTTTCTGAAGGTAGGGAGGATCTTCCACGAACCTGCGTACCAACAGCCACGTGATCACACCAACGGGAAGGTTGATGAAGAAGATCCATCGCCAGGAGTAGTTGAACGTTATCCATCCGCCCAGAGTCGGACCGATTGTCGGCGCCATGATCGCGGTGATTCCATACAGAGCAAATGCAAGTCCGCGTTTTTCTGGCGGAAAAGTGTCCGCCAAAATGGCCTGCGCCATCGGTTGCAATCCGCCGCCACCGGCTCCCTGCAGAACTCGAAAGAGAAGAAGAAAACTTAAGCTCGGCGCGACTCCGCACAGCAAAGAACTGACCGTGAAGATGCCAAGGCAACTCATAAAGAAGCGCTTGCGGCCAAATGCCCCCGCGAGCCAGCCGGTCATGGGCAGAATGATGGCGTTCGACACCAGATAAGAAGTCAGAACCCATGTGCTCTGGTCGTTGCTCGCGCCCAGATTCCCAGCCATGTATGGAAGCGCCACATTGGCGATGCTCGTGTCGAGCACCTCCATGAAAGCTGCGAGCGCCACAACCACCGCGATCAGCCACGGGTTGTAACGTGGCCGCCAATTCTCCTGGTCAAGCGTGATTGCCGCGGTGCTCATTTCAGGTATACGTCTGGAACTACATTCATGCCCGGACGAAGCCTTCGGTCCCGATTTTCGCCCGGCTCAAGAACAATCTTCACCGGCACTCGCTGCACAATCTTCACGTAGTTTCCCGTGGCATTTTCAGGCGGAAGCAAACTGAACAGCGGCCCGGTTGCGCCGGCGATACTGTCAACGCGGCCGTGCAAAGTTCTGCCGCTTGAATCCACATGAATGTCTGCTTTCTGCCCGACCTGCATGTGCTTCAATTGAGTTTCCTTGAAGTTGGCCGTGATCCAGATTTCATCCAGAGGGACAACCGTCAGCAATTGCTGCCCCGGTTCCACATTGAGTCCTTCAACCACCGTCTTATTCACTTCCCCGCTGACTGGGGCCACGATTTTGGTGTATTGCAGGTTCAACTCGGCTTGCTGAACGAGCGCCCGCTTCTGCTGAACGTCCGCGATCGCAGCCTGAACTTTTTCCTTCGTGGATGACACTTGCTGCGGACCTGTCTCCGCGTATGCTTGATTAGCATTTGCCTGAGTCAGGCGGCTCTGCGCTTGTTGAACAAATTGTTGCGCAGCAGATTCGCTGGCCCGCGCGGCGGCGACGTTAGCAGTGCTCGATCTCGCTGTCGCGAGCGCCTGATCGTAAATTTGCTGTGAAACTTCCCGCTTATCGACCAGCTGTTTATATCTGCGCAGGTCATCTTGAGCTTTTACATCGTTCGCCTCGGCCGCTTCCACTTGCTGATGAGCAGCGTCCCGTTGCTTTTCAGCCGCGCTGATTGCAGCACGGGCATCCTCTACGCCCGAGGCAGTGAACTTCATTTGACTGGATGAGTTCACGGATGTGATCGGTACCGTGATATTCAGCGATCGCGCCGTGGCTTCGGCATTGGCCAGGTTTGCCTGCGCCTCGGCGAGCGTAACCTGATAATCGGTTGGATCGATTTCAACCAGAACATCACCCTTGTTCACCCATTGATTGTCATTGGCGCTCACGCGAATTACATAGCCGGAGACGCGCGCACTGACTGGATAAAGATGGACATCGGCCTGGGCATCATCGGTCGATTCATAGCTGCTGAAATAACGCCACAAGAGCAGGCCCACGACAATCGCCACGACCACGGCGATGAGGATAATAAGGTTCCTGCGGCGCTTCCGGCGCGCTTCCGGTGAATACTTCCGCTCGGCCGTAGTCATTGAATTTGCCGGAGGATCAGAATGGGGCAACGAAGACACATTGTCGTCTGCCATCTTATTTTCCTGAGAAATATTCCTTTACGCCCGGAGCACCAGCACCCAAGGCACGAACGAGAGAAATTTTTGCAAAATTATACTTATAAAGACTGGAAATGTATTGCTCGTGCGCGCTCGCAACCGCTTCTTGCGATTGCACCACTTCTACTGAGTCGGTCACGCCTCCACTGAAGCGATCGCGCGATTGCGCCAGCGTCTGGTCCGCCAACTCGATGTTGCTTTGCGAAACCTTCACCTGCTCTGCAGAAGACTGAAGGTTCAAGAACGCTGTACGCACATCTGCTTCGATTTGCTCTCGTAGGTTGTCCAGCCGCTCACGGCTCTGTTCGAGCCGTGCGTCGGCCTGTTGAACGTCACCATGCACGCTGTTGCCGGTAAAGATCGGGATCGAGAGCGTCCCGCGTACGTCGTACACCCGAGTGGAATCCGACGGATGAGCCCCGCCGTTTCCATAATCTGCCCCGAAAGAGATCGACGGGAAATAGCCGGCGACCGCTGCCTTACGCGATAACTCCGCAGCGCGAACTGCGCTTTCGGCAGCACGATAGTCGGATCGCGCGGCGTATGCGCGCGGCAATGCTTCTTCGATTGTTAAACCATCAAGCGCCTGGTACGGTGATTTATCGGTAAGGTCGAAATCCTGCCGCGTGGCTAGACCGACTACACGTGCGACCGTGATCTTCTGAATGGCAAAGTCGTTCTTCGCCTGGATCAGTTGTTGCTGCCGAGTCTGCAGTTCGACCTTGGTGCGCAATGCATCGATATCGGCGGCAGTGCCCGCATTGACTTGGTCCGTCGCTTGATTAAAGAGCGTCCGTGCCGTCTCGACTTGCGCCTCATCGGTGGCAATGCGGGCCTCATCAGCAACCGCCTGGAAGTAGACATAGCCAATTGTGAGGATGACGAGATCGCGAGCGTCAAGGACTGTGTAGTCGGCCGATTTTACATTTTCGCTTGCGGCGCGAGCAGTGTTAATGGATTTCCAATCGAACAACGACTGACTCACTGCCGCGCGGGCATCGAAATAGGAAAACGGCCCTACCGCCGGCGAGATGTGTAATAGAGTGGCGAGACCCGCAAAGCCGAGTTCGTCAACATTGACCTTGGACTCTGCTGCGTAAGGTGCAGTTGTTACCTGCGGGAGCAGCGCGCTCAATTCGTGCCAGCGTTGCCCGCGGGCGGTGCGCGTGTCAGCTTGTGAAAGCAGCAGTCCCAGGTTGTGCTTCAAACCAAGATCAATCGCATTTTCCAGCGACAGTGCCATGCGTCCTGGAATGGGTTTTATCGGCACGCTGCCTGAAAAAACATTTGCAATATTTCCAGAAGGAAGACTTTGACCTGAGGTGTTCGAAACAGAATCTGAGGAAGTTTGGGCGTAGGAAACTACCGCTCCAAAAATCAAGGCCGTTACGCACAGAATGCGTATCGAGGCTCCTGAAGGGATCACAAAACCTCCTTGACTTCGGCTGTGCAGGACCGAAACGCGATAATATACACCACCCTCGCAGGATTCGTCTCTGCGAACAGGAAGAAAACCTCGGTGATCGCATCGTAGCGGTCGCAGTTCACGACGCCTGCTTTCGGGAGTCATTTGTCGGCTATTTGCGTTTCGAATGCATCCAGGATGGATCTCCCAAGCACTCACGCCTTCATCGCAGTCGCAGAACCAAAGAGCGCCACGGTTAAGCCATTCCGAATATGCGAGCCGGCATTTGGTCGTGGAACTCGTTTGCAGATTTGGTCTTCGCCGAATTTCGGCTGCATTCTTGCGCTGCGCAAGTCGTCAACGGGCTGCGGCTGTTCCTCATGACGGTGCAGCTACCTGAGGTCGGGGAATTGCGTCGCTATATATCATTCGAAGCGCCGGGTGAAACGCTGAGGGAGAGGAATCTATCATTCGAAAAGCCCAGTCTGCGATGTCATTTCTGGACGCTGAATGCATCGGCCTTCGGCCCGTGAAGCTCGGCGATATATCCACCGGGAAACTCCACAATCGCGATGGAACGATCGCTCGATGTGTAGGGGCCGAAGAGAAGCTTCACTCCCGCCACTCTTGCTTTTGTGAGTGCGCCCCCGAGATCAGCCACTTCATATCCAGTCATTTCACGGCCGAACGGATAAGGAAGGTGACCGTCTGTTACCAATACGAGCATCCCGCCAAACAATGAGGTGATCCGTATCCGCCGGTAAAGCTCTCCCGGGCGCCCGATTTCGCCGGCTTCGGCGTGCTTTTCATCGGAAACGACTTTGCCGTGCGCGAACATCACGAAATCGTTGACGAAGTTATCGGCCTGATCGCGCGACAAATAAACTCGGTTTTCGGGAATCGTTGTCAGGGGCGAGTATTTCGGAGGCATGGTGTGCCAATAAAGCTGCATGTTGACACCCCCCGGCCACCGAATCACAGCGTCGATGCCGATGGGATCCTTGAATGGTTCAACAATTACCTCCGCGCCCGCGGAGCGAGCGTCGCGGATCGCCTCCGCCATATCGGTCACAAGATATCCAGTACGCTCCTGGCCGAAAGGAAATGGGATTGGTGTTTGGTAGGCGAACACAGACAATGTGCCTACCGGAGTCCATATGTATTGAAATTCCGTGCTACTGGGCACGGGCAAGACATTCGTCACAGAGCGCTTTGAAGCCTGGCCGCCGCAAGTAGCGATAAAGCTTTTGACGAAGTCGTCGAGATCGTGAGGGTTTACATAAACGTGCGTCGAATCGTATTGAGCTCCCACGGCAACTCCCGCTGACGTCTGGCCAGTAGCCGTGAAAGTAGAAACGAAAACTAGGACGGGGATTGCCCAGCACAATGCGATCACCGATCCCTTCTCTCTATTCACTTGGACTGATCCTCCGAGACGGGTTCAGTAAAATCGAATCGAGTCTGCCGATTCGTTCAACCTGATGGGTGAAAGTATCCGGCCTTCTTGCGCCTCCATGGATGTTCTTCTACGCCGCTGCCTGCTTGCTTTGCTGAATAAACTCAAGCAGGTCGCCATTGATCTGGTCCGCATTCGTCGCCGGCATCCCATGTGGAAAGCCTGGATACACCTTCAACACGGCGCCCTTCACAATCTTTGCCGACATTCGACCTGCCGCATCGATCGGCACAATCTGGTCGTCGTCCCCGTGCATCACCAGCGTCGGCACGTCGAACTTTTTCAGGTCTTCGGTGAAATCCGTCTCCGAAAACGCTTTGATGCAATCGTAGTGGGCCTTCACGCCGCCCAGCATTCCTTGCAACCACCAGTGCTCACGAATCCCTTCCGAGATTTTGGCGCCGGGCCGGTTGTAGCCGTAAAAAGGGAGCGTGATGTCCCTGTAAAATTGCGGCCGATTTGCTGCGAGCTGGGCGCGCAGGTCATCGAAGACCGAGATGGGCAAACCAATAGGATTTTTTTCCGTTTTCACCATCAGTGGTGGCACGGAGCTGATCAGCACTGCCATGGCGACGCGCTTCGAACCATGCCGCCCAATATAACGCGCAACTTCTCCTCCACCGGTCGAGTGGCCCACATGGATCGCGTTCTTGAGATCGAGTTTTTCAGTGAGCGCCGCGAGGTCATCCGCATAGGTGTCCATGTCGTTGCCATCCCAAGTTTGGGTGGAGCGTCCGTGGCCCCGTCGGTCAGCCGCGATAACGCGGTATCCGCGCTGGCCGAAGAATAGCATCTGCCCGTCCCAATCATCGGCGCTAAGCGGCCATCCGTGACTGAACACTATGGGCTGGCCCTTTCCCCAGTCCTTGTAGTAAATCTGTACGCCGTCCTTTACTGTGATTGTGCTCATAATTATGTTCTCCTGGTGCTTTGTTGGGCGCGCCTGCAAAGGCTCGCCTGGGTTTACGACTGAGAGGATGCGCACCTTGGCAACTCCATCCAGACTGCCACGGCGGCGCTTCCAAAGATCAATTCGCGGCGCGTCAGTCCGGAGGCCCGCTTCGTCGAATGCTTAAGTTCTGCCTGAGTGCCTAATCCTCGAAGTCACCTTACATCCTCTTGTAAATATCCAGAATGATATCAGGAGAAATGAAAGCTTGAGTTTCGCATTCCAGTTAGGATCCTGATGAGACGAACGGGTGATTCGAACAGTCACCGCGCCATTGGCAGTCAGCGATCAGGCAGCATGAGGCTGGGAACACATGAATGGATTTGATTTGCAGCGTCTAGCGATGTTGATGGTCATCAAACGCAAAATGTTGGAATCGGTCTGTATTGCTCAGTTCGCGATTCGTCCTTGAGCTACGCTTACTCATTACCCTCCGAAGGAGGTGTGATGATGGATACCCGCTTCTCTCCACAAATATCCTGTGCCCTTTGCAGCAAGCCAGTGGATTTACAAGCCGATTTGTGCGCCGATGAAAATGGCAAATCGGTTCACGGAGATTGCTACTTCAAACATGTAGCTAGGAATTCTCCCGCAGATCAGCGAAGAAGTTCTTAGGTTTTCTTAGCCTGGATTTCGCGTGGTCCTTTTAAGCCAAATACTGGTTACTCGAGGCGGGCGGTCCGCCCTTGATGACCGCTTTTGCGCGCACCATTTCCACAGAGGGTGCCCCATCCTTGCGTTTTTGGCAAGGGTGGGCAGCGATGCTGCCTATGCGATGTGTACGTCCTGCGGGGTGATTAACCAGCCTAGCCGGCATTTCCAACCCCCGCCCTGTGAAACAGATGCTCGCAAAAAGTGGTGGCCAGGGACGGAGTTGAACCGCCGACGCCAGCCTTTTCAGGGCTGCGCTCTACCACCTG
>Ga0302307_10003039_pt1 | contig 10224 bp, 9 predicted proteins | sample III_Palsa_E3_2_FD_200530 | JGI IMG/M metagenome (GOLD analysis project Ga0302307, IMG submission 200530) | Peat permafrost microbial communities from Stordalen Mire near Abisko, Sweden - III_Palsa_E3_2 | ecosystem: Environmental > Terrestrial > Soil > Palsa > Peat permafrost | place: Sweden... | reverse complement strand
CAATCGGCACGCTGCACTAGTTCTGCCAGAAAATCCCATTCTGTTAAAGCCGATTGGCTATAGGTAACATAGCTTGAAACATTTTCAATCAGTATGCGTAGCCCTAAAAAATCTTGGATACGTTCTGTACGCTCCACCACATGTGCAATAGCTTCTTCGGTGTAAGGTAAGGGTAATAAATCATGCATATTTTTTTGCTGCACACCTGTCCAACACAGGTGATCAGAAATCCATTGTGGCTCAACACGATGGATCAAGGCTTTTACATCGCGTAGATAATCATAATCAATGGGATCAGTACTTCCGATAGACATTGAAACGCCATGCATAACTAAAGGATAACGTTCACGAAATTTATCCAAATAATAAAGCGGCTTGCCACCTGGCACAAGGTAGTTTTCTGTTAAAATTTCAAACCAATCTATGGGAGGTTGCTCAGCAAGAATGGCTTCATAATGATCAGGACGCAAGCCCAATCCAAAGCCTAAATCATCAGTTTTTATAATTGTATTCAATGTTATAGCTCAAATTAAAAGTGCGTTTAGTACAACTAAACGCACTTTATCAACATAACACCCTAAAGGGATTATTTTGTTGTCGCAGGAGCGCCAACAGCTGGAGCCATTGCAGGAGCAGCAGCAGGTGCCAATGCAGCAGCAGCTGGGGCGGGAACAGCAGCTACGGGTTCAGTTGTCGTACCACCTTTAGCTGTACAATCTGCAGCAGACATTTGCATGAAACCTTGGCTTTTGCAGTTATTTTGGCCTTTACAAGCGTTCACGGAGCTCTTGCAAGAACCTTGACCTTTACAACCGTTAACACCAAAACAGTTAACTTGATCAGCAGCATCAGCTGCAAATGAAGTTGCTGGAATGGAGGTAAATGCAAACGCAGCGGCAGCAGCAATTGCGGAAGCTAATAATTTTTTATTCTTCATAATGATGAGTTCCTTTTCAGTTGATAATAAGGTCAGAGTGTAGACTCCATTTTATGATAGGCCCTCTAGATTAAAAGTCAATAGGGGTATGGCCTTCGCTAAAAGCGATATATGCAAGAAGAGTATGATGCAATTTGCGAACCCTGCTAATCACGCCAAAATGCCGGTGAGAGTAATACAAATACCGTAAATATTTCTAAACGCCCAATGAGCATAGAAGCTGATAAAATCCATTTAGCAACAGGGCTTGCGCTGGAAAAGTTTGCTGAAAAATCCCCTAGCCCTGGGCCTATATTAGCGATAGTTGCTGCAACACCAGACCATGCGGTGAGAAAATCTAAGCCTGTTGCCATTAAGGCCAATACAAAAAATGAAAATACCAATAAATAAATACCAATAAATCCAGATACCGCATCTAAGATAGGATCAAGCACTGGCCTATCATTAACCTTGACAATAAATTGACCATTAGGATGCACCAAGCGATTCATTTCGCGCATACTTTGTTTATACATCAATAATACGCGTACCACTTTAATACCACCACTCGTAGAATTAGCGCAACCACCAATAAGCCCTACCATCATTAAAATAACCGGCAAAAACAGCGGCCATGTGCTAAAACCATGGGTTGTGAAACCCGTGGTGGTCATAATCGAAACCACCTGGAATAACGATTGCACAAAGCTTTCCATGGGTGAACTAAAAAGCCTATAGGCCATCAATACTAAAAATACTGCAATAGTTACTGCTAACAAAATCGATAAGTAAGCACGACATTCAGAATCTTCCCAATAACACCGTAAACTTTTGCCGCGCAAGGCGATAAAATGCAGTGAAAAGCTAACGCCACCTAGCAACATAAACACAATAGTAATCGAATTAATCAAATCGCTCCTAAAAAAACCAATGCTTTGATCATGAGGCGCATTCCCACCCGTAGAAACACTGGAAAAAGCATAACAAATCGCATCAAACCATGACATGCCCGCCAGCCAAAACGAGACAGCGCAAATAGCGGTCATACCTACATAAATAAACCATAATGCTTTAGCCGTTTCAGTAATACGCGGTGTTAATTTATCTTTAATAGGGCCCGTTGATTCTGCGCGAAATAGTTGCAATCCTCCAATGCCAAGCATAGGCAAAATAGCCACAGCTAAAATGATGATCCCCATACCACCAATAAAATGGAGTTGTTGTCGGTAATAACGGATAGATTGCGGTAATTCATCAATGCCTGTTAATACTGTCGCGCCTGTGGTCGTAAATCCTGATACGGCTTCAAAGACGGCGTCAACAAATGAAATATACGATGTTTCCATTAAAGCAAGCGGAATGGCGCCAACTAATGACAACGCCACCCAAAAAAAAGTGACGATTAAAAAACCATCACGCGTGCGTAATTGATGCTTTTGACGATAACAAGGCAGCCAAACTATCAACCCTGTTAAAAAAGTAATCAAAGCAGAAAATAAAAAAGCATGTGTCATACCATCTTCATAAAAAAAAGCAATGAGCGCAGGTGGTAATAAAGTCAAGCTAAATACCATCAGTAATAAACCTAGCACGCGCATACACGAAGTAATTAACATAATAATCTTTTAGAAAAATTTTAAGCCAACTTGAAACAACGCTTCTACCACACCAATACGCCGTTGTTCAGTTAAAAATATAATGACATGATCTTCAGATTCAATAACCAAATCATGATGAGCTATTAAAACCTTATTATCACGCACTATCGCCCCAATGGTTACGCCACTTGGCAAGGGTAATTCCCCTATTTCACGCCCAATCACTTTTGAGCTATCTTTAGTACCGTGTGCAATAACTTCTATCGCTTCGGCAGCACCACGGCGTAATGTATGCACTTGCTCAATATCACCGCGGCGCACGTGTGTTAATAAACTACTTACGGTAGCTTGCTGTGGCGAGATTGCCACATCAATTTCACCACCTTCCACTAAATCAACATACGCTGCGCGGTTAATTAAGGCCATCACTTTACGCGCACCTAAACGTTTGGCAAGAATAGCAGCCATAATATTGGCTTCATCATCATTAGTTAAAGCGCAAAAAACATCGGTTTCTTCAATATTTTCATTTAATAATAAGGTTCTATCCGCAGCATCCCCTTGCAAAACGATCGTGCCATTAAGCTCTGCCGCCAAACGCCTTGCTCTATCTAAATTACGTTCAATAATTTTTACGGAATAATCGTCTTCCAACGATTCTGCCAAGCGTAGGCCAATATTGCCGCCACCAGCAATAATAATCCGCCGATAAGGTTTTTCAGAACGGCGTAACTCACTCATCACTGCGCGGATATGCGTACTTGCGGCCAGGAAAAATACTTCATCATTGGCTTCAATAATAGTATCGCCTTCAGGGATAATAGCACGCCCCTGACGAAATATAGCAGCCACACGGCTATCAATACCTGGCATATGCTCACGCAACGCTTTAATCGCGTGCCCTACAAGCGCGCCACCATGAAGCGCTTTAACAGCAACTAATTGTACCTTACCACCAGCAAAATCTAATACCTGTAAAGCTCCAGGGTGGCTAATTAATTGGCGAATAAAATTGGTTACTAATTGCTCTGGGCTAATTAATACATCGATAGGAATAGATTCGTGGTTAAATAATTCTTGATAATGTAAATATTCTATAGCACGCACACGGGCAATTTTAGTAGGTGTTTGGTAGAGCGAATAAGCAATGCGGCAGGCTAACATATTGGTTTCATCGCTACTGGTAACAGCGACTAGTAAATCAGCATCCTCCACACCTGCTTGCGCTAAGATTTGTGGGTGAGACGCATGACCTGCTACTGTGCGAATATCAATTCTTTCTTGTAAGACTTGTAAACGATCGGCATCAATGTCCGTCACGGTGACATCATTGCCGTCAATGGCTGCCAAATGCTCTGCCAAGGTACCACCAACTTGGCCTGCGCCAAGGATAACTATTTTCATTTCTTTTTCCTAAGTAAAGCGTAATAAAAACCGTCAGCTCCTTGCTCTGTTGGCAATAATTGCCAACCATAAGAGGTTTTAAAAAGGCTCGGTGACTTCAAGTATAGTTGGCTTGTCATGACGTCAACATCATTCGTGTCTGCCAAAAACCCTGCGATGATATTATCGTTTTCTGCCTTAAATAATGAACAAGTCGCATAAACCAATAAACCATCTTTTGCTAATAACGGCCATAAAACACGCAATAACTGGGCTTGTTGCTGAGCTAAGGCCTTTATATCTTCTTCACGCCGTAATAGCTTGCTATCAGGATGCCTGCGCACCACACCGCTACCTGAGCAAGGCGCATCCAGTAAGATGCGATCAAATAATTGATCATCCCACCATGTTGCTGGCTGTAAGGCATCCGCAATTTGGCAATTGGCAGTAAGCTTTAAGCGCGATAAATTTTGGGTAATCTTCTCAAAACGTAAGGGATCATTTTCTAGCGCAACTACAGAGGCTAATAAAGGTTCTAATTCTAAAATATGGCATAACTTACCACCAGGCGCTGCACAAGCATCTAACACGCGCAAACCTGGTTTAAGATCTAATAATAAACTTGCGCATTGTGCCGCTTCATCTTGCACAGATACATCGCCTGCTGCAAAACCGGGTATTTCGTTGATATCGACCGCATTCCCCAAGGTAACACCTACGGGGCTCATCGCAGTAGCTGTGGCCGGAATATCTAAAGTCGCAAGTTTTGCAAGATAATCATCACGCATCATATGTTGTTGATTAACGCGTAAAGTTAAAGGCGCTTGTTGATTATTAGCCGCTAAAATAGCTTGCCATTCAGCATAATCTTTTTGTAAAAGCTGAATAAACCAAGTAGGATGATTATAAATAGCCTCTATTTGCTGTGGCGCGTCTTTTAAACTCGGTTGTCGTAAAAAATTCCGTAATATGGCATTTACTAACCCACGCGCCCACGGTTTTTTTAAAACTGCCACTGCATCTGTCGTTTCATTCACCGCAGCGTGACTAGGCACGCGTAAATGAATAATTTGATATAAACCGATTAATAATAACGCCGTAATATCAGTATCTTTTTTGGTCAGTGGTTTTTTTAATAATTTAGCCAAGATGGCTTGCAAAGAAAAATATTCACGTAACACGCCATAACAAAGCATGCGTACAAAGGACTTATCACGCGGCGCTAATGCATTAGGTAAATGAGAAATAGCCGTAGATAACGATAAGCCCTGCATGACTTTAGCAAGGATTTGTGCGGCAATAGCCCGCAAATTATGTAACTGCGTTTTACTGCTGGTTTTTTGGCTCATGAGGGAACATCCTTAAAAACTATACCCGGCGATAAAGGACATTTATTTTTATTTAAAATTTCAGCTATCGATAATATTTTACCCCCTGGAAATTGTAATTTTTCCAACCGTAATAGCTGTGTACCACATGCCACATCACAACCTGCTTTGCTCACATTTACGATAGTACCTGCTGCTTTATCGCTAGCCATGGGTAATGCGTGAGCTTGCCAAATGCGTATCGCCTCTTGTTGTAAATAGGTAAATGCGACAGGCCAAGGGTTTAAGGCACGAATCTGACACGCCAACTCATCAGCAGATAATTGCCAATTTAATAAACCATCTGCTTTTTGCAGTTTATGCGCGTAAGTAACGCATTGCGAGGATTGCGGCGTTTTTGTTATCTGTTGATTAAAAATAGCGGGTAATGTTTCAATTAATAATTTTGCACCTTGCTGCGCTAAGGCTAGTGTTAAACTAGCGGTTGTTTCTGCTGGCTGAATGATATACGGTGTTTGAGCCAGTATCGCGCCTGTATCTAAGCCTTCATCCATTTGCATTAAGGTAACACCGGTTTGCTTATCCCCTGCCAATAGCGCGCGCGCAATAGGCGCAGCGCCCCGCCAACGCGGTAACAATGAGGTGTGGATATTTAAGCAACCTAAGCGTGGAATCGTTAATATGCTTGCAGGTAATAATAAACCATAAGCGACAACGATCATCAGATCTGGCTGTAAAGCCGCAAGTTCTGCTACAGCAGACGGATCTTTAAAGTTCATCGGTTGGTAAACGGGGATATGATATTGCTCAGCCAATTGCTTTACAGGGCTTGCGGTAAGTTTTTGCCCACGACCAACCGGCTTATCAGGTTGGGTATAAACACCGACCAAAGCCGGATAATGATCGCATAAAGTTTGTAACACCATTGCGGCTATCTCAGGCGTGCCTGCAAATACGAGCCTTGGTGGTTGGTACACCATTAACAACGCTCTTGCTCACGCAAATATTTTGCCATTTTCGCTAAAGCGCGATCTCGCTTTAAGGGGCTTAATTTATCGACAAAAACCTTACCATCCAAATGATCCATTTCATGCTGCACACAACGGGCCAACAAACCATCGGCTTTTAACTCAAACGTTTCACCCTTCTGATTAAGTGCTTTAACAACTACCCGTTCCGAGCGTTTAATTTCAAGGTAAATGCCAGGAAACGATAAACAACCTTCAGCCCCAACCGCCTCACCTTCACGGCTAACAATTTCCGGGTTGATTAAACACAACGGGTTTTTACCATTGCCAACGGTATCCATGACGAGTATCCGCTTAAGGATGCCCACTTGATTTGCTGCTAATCCTACACCGTCCTCTTTATACATAATCGCAAAGAGCTCATCGACTATCATCAAAATCTCTGGGGTAATTTCAGTGACAGTTTCAGTTTTGGTTAGTAACCGTTTATCGGGGTAAATTAAAACTTTTCTGGTCATGGCTGTTGGATATGTAATAAGTAAAGAATGAAATTATACGCCTGTTGCAGTGCAAAATGCTATATGGGAGAGGCATCAATTTTAAGTCCTTACTTAATAGTTGACAATTATAAGTTAAAAAGCTTATTACCTGGGAAGTTTACAAGTTCGTAAATAGGAGTTTTGGTTTATGTTTTCGTGGCTTAAGCGCTTTTTTTCCCAAAATACTCAGCCTGCTTCAACTGAGATAGAACTCACAAACCTAAGGCCTGATAATTATGTGCCAGCAGATTTAGCTGAGATTAGATTGGAGCTCGAAACAGAAATCATAAATAGAGCATTAAGCGCTGAGGTTGCTCAATTACACAGTCTCTTTCTAGCTAGAGCATTGCCCATCATAACGAAGCTTGATTTTTCTAAGGTCGACTTGAACTCCCTAAGCCCTGAAAAATGGAAGCAATTTTTAGTTGCTTTAAAGCAACCCCAAGTAAGTAGGTCACTTTCTCAGCTCTATATTCATGCCACGACTAGCTTCGCACGTAAAAAAGACTTACTTAGTCTTTTTTGGACACCTTTTGTTTTCCAAAATATTCCTGCTAGCAGCTTACAAGTTTTGGCAGCTCGACAAGTTGTTTTAGCTAAACTTCAAGACCCACAAATAAAATTAAATCATTTGCCCAAATTAGTTCTACAATACATTGAACAAGTAAGCTCATGCTTAAAGAGCATTGTGTCGGAAGATCCCCCTGCTGATGGTGGAAACAGTGAAGATGTAGCAGCTATCGAAGGGCTAGGACTAAGAGAAAAAAACCTGCTGATTAATGGTGAGGTAAGTGAAGAAGAGCAGCCGCTCACCATAATAACCTACCAACCAGAACTTCCACTTATATTTCAAAGATCAGAATCTTATCGATTAGCTGAGGCCTTTCTCGACCGAAGTAATGATATTCTGCGTAACCTACTAAGTACAGAAGCTTTATTCCCTGAGTCGCATATCAACCTTTCCCACTTAGCCTCTACTTTTCGACAAAACTTTACCCAAAAGCAAGGGCCTTATTATGGAGAGTTCCCTCGCGGGTGGCGACCTCAGCCAACAAAATCCTCATGGACACCTTCTCGAGCTCGTACTCTCTTATTACAAGATATTCCAAAATATATTAAGCCAGCAGCAACTACTTCTGAGCCCTTTGCCAGCAAAAGCAACCGAAGCAAGCCACTTTTAAAAAGTAAGCTTTAAATTAGCGGATAAAAGATGTAATCATACTACTCATGACTGCTGCTTAAAGTCCTCTTGCACCTTTGCTAATACAACGAGCAGCTGGTCGCTGCTCGTTATGAGCCGCGCTTAAGCTAATCTGTAACTGTGCTTGCCCAATGGGCACAGTTGGAGAGCGGATGACCCCCACTAAAATTCCTCGTGCTTTTAAAGCTTCGCCCCATTTTATGGCAGTTTGATTATCACCGACAATAATTGGCTGGATGGGTGTGGGAGAAGGTAATACGTTTAATTCTAATTTCTGGCTCCCTGTTTGGAAATAATGGATAAGATTTTGCAAATGTTGACGTCGCCAAGCTTCTTGTTGGCTGATTTCTAAAGCTGTTAATGCTGTAGCAGCAAGTGTAAGAATTACACCCTTAGCTTTCTCACTGGCCCCTTCCCCCCTTCCTGTCCTTCCCCCGCAAGGGGGGAAGGGACGGTCTAATGAGAGATGTGATGAATTTATGGGGATTGCGCTGTTAGCTTGAGTTTTGTGTAGCGAATCTTTAAGAATTACGCCTTTAACCAACTTACTGATCCCTTCCCCCCTTGCGGGGGAAGGACAGGAAGGGGGGAGATCTCTCCGCAACTCACGCATGCTCGACAACGCTCTGTTCCATCATCAAAGGTTTAATCCCCAACCGCTCAAACAACGCCAAATCTTTATTAGTATCAGGATGTTCAGGTAAATTAGCCAGCTGTAATAACAACCCTACTCTATCTTCCGCTTGCTCACCCATGCCTAAAATACCACCACAACATATACTAATACCCGCATCACGCACATGCGCTAACGAGGAGGCTGATTATGTTTGCTTGGCAGGGACCATTCCATTAGAATAATTTAAATAACAGTTAAGCTTAAATGATGCAATCGCACTTAGGAGAATTTCCATGATACCCCCCCAACAAGTGACGCAAGAAACTCTGGAATCAACCCACTTACCGAATTCATTAACCTACTTATTAAGGGTATCAAGTGGAAATGCTGCCTTAGAACACTGGCAATCTGGGCTCATTGCAGCTATTGAATCGTTCTTAGTGCAATTGAAAGCAGTAATTAACCAGCAGGCGATAACATTATCACCTGTTATGATAAGCTATGCTCTAGATAAAAATAGTCCGATAGATATAGAAGTTGCTGCAAAATTATTAGGCTATTCTTTCAATCAGGTAGGAGTACCTGTTACTTTATGCTCTTTATCAGAAATAAAGACGCTTGAACTTCAATTAAAACAACATACCTACGCAATCGTTCTTTGCACTCCTCAGTATGCTAAAGATGTAGAAAAAAATCCTGCTATTCGCCAAGCTTTAGATGCCTTTGGGCACACCAAAAAAAATGCACTGCAGCCTTTATTGTGTGAGGGCGGTTTTGGCGATACTGCGCTGAAGATTGTTGACAGTCATTATCTCATTCGTTCTTATCAAGCCGTCATTAAAAAACAGCCTTTAACTGCATTTCCTTACTTTGTCGATATTTTGTTGAATATGTCAGGAAGTCAAGGTTTAGGGATTTTACCTGATATTTTAGATTTAAAAGAAACTTACAATAATCAAATAGAGTTAGCTTATCGAGCTGCTTTCGATCAATTACAGTTTCGTCAACAACAACTAACTATTGATTATCGTTTAAATACCTCGTTAATAGAAAGCGCCGAAAACCACCCCATGAAAACCTATTTAGAGCCGGCGGCTTTCCCAGTGATAAAAAAAGTGCCAGGCTTTAAACCTATCATTCAAGAATTATTCAATACCTCTGCTAAAGTAGGTTTACTGTTTTGTGCTACTAAAGCAGATACAGACTTGACCAGCCTTGCTTTAACTCAGGGATTAATAACTCAAAGTAGGCGGGTATTAAGCATTGAGTGTGCCGACTATCCTGGTAAAGCGGCAGCAGATTGTGTTCGTTTAAGCTTACAAAAGATGAAACTTAAAACTACCGATATTGAAGCCATTAAAAAAGAACCACTTCTTATTCTTCTGAAAGGATATGAAAACATTGGTGCTTATGACAATCTGTGGGTTAAAAATAAACTCTCTACGTGGGCCAATGTTAAACTATTAGTGACTTGCCGGGCAGACTTCTTTAAATTCCGAGGTTATCTAAACTGTTTTTTGGCCGATGTCAGTAACCGTCAAGTAGATGATTTATTGGTTTATAAAGTCCCTACTTTTGCGAGTAATGTTGCTAGAGAAGCCTCGCTTTCTCTTACCCATACTCCCCAAACAGCAAATGTCGCTGAAACTACTCGTTTAAATCCCAGAAGAAATGC
>Ga0302307_10003035_pt1 | contig 10229 bp, 10 predicted proteins | sample III_Palsa_E3_2_FD_200530 | JGI IMG/M metagenome (GOLD analysis project Ga0302307, IMG submission 200530) | Peat permafrost microbial communities from Stordalen Mire near Abisko, Sweden - III_Palsa_E3_2 | ecosystem: Environmental > Terrestrial > Soil > Palsa > Peat permafrost | place: Sweden... | reverse complement strand
GGAAGGCTGTTCAGCATGCTAATCCCTTTACCCTTTGCTTAAGAGCTTGAACAGTTCATTAGGCCAGGAGCCTGAATGTAGGATTGATAAGCCATTAAGCAGATTCTTCTACTTTTTATTATCTCTTAAAACAAAGTTATGCAATCACAAACAAATTACGCAGGTATTGACATTTCAAAATTGTTCTTTGATGTAGCTTTTATGCATTCAGGCCATTACACTTATCACCAGTTCAGTAATGACCGAACTGGTTTTATGGCTTTATTAAAGGTACTTCCGCCGGACAGTTGGGTGGTGATGGAAGCATCCGGGCCTTATTATCTTCAGCTGGCCTGTTTCCTTCGTGAGCAAAGTGTAGCCGTAAGTGTTATCAATCCGCTGGTGATCCGCCGGTTTAGCCAGATGCGGATGTCGCGGGCAAAAACAGATAAGAAGGATGCTAAAATGATTGCGGAATATGGCAGCATATCGCAGCTTGTTTTATGGCAAAAGCCACAGCAGCACGTAATTACCTTACAGCAGATGGAAGCTTTATTGTCAAGGCTGCAAACGGAACATACTGCCCTAAGCAACCAACTGGAAAGTTTTGATAACAGTGGTATGCTGACAAAGGAATTGAGAAAAGAGATTTGCGCAGAGTTGCTGCACAAAGACCGGCTGATTAAAAAGTTGACAGGAAAAATGGAGCAAATAGCGCAAGAGCACTATTCAGGCATGTTAGCTGATCTGGAAAGCATACCAGGCATAGGTAAAAAGACGGCAATGATGTTAACTGTTCTTAGTGGAGGTTTTACCCGATTTGATGATTACCGAAAACTGAGTTCTTATATCGGTATTTGTCCAAGAATATTTGAGTCGGGAACAAGCGTTAAAGGCAAAGCCAGGATATGCAAGATGGGAATGTCACGTATCAGGGCGATATTGTATGTGTGTTCATGGAGCGCTAAGAGATGCAATAAGGCCTGCCGTGAGCTTTATGAACGACTATTAGCAAAAGGAAAGGCGAAAAAATTGGCGCTGATTGCAGTCACCAATAAACTATTAAAACAAGCTTTTGCTATCGCTAAACAACAAACAAAATACAACGAAAATTATTCAAATATTATTTGCTTTTAAACACAGTTCATGCTGAGGCACTCGAAGCATGCGGGCAAAGGCCTTTACGCTCATGCTTCGAGTGCCTCAGCGTGACACCCTTTTTTAGACGCAAAATATTGCGTCTCTACGTTAGGGATGTTGCTGGTAATTTATTTGTTTTTATAATATTCCCCGCTGCACCATCACCTGCCTCAACCCAAATCATCTCCTTATCCTTGTTAAACCAGGTCATTTGGCGTTTGGCAAAATGGCGGGTATTTTGTTTGATGAGTTCAATGGCCCGGTTTAAATCTGTTTTGCCATCTAAATAATCAAAAATCTCGCTATAGCCCACGGTATTCAAAGCGTTTAAATGGCGGTAGGGCAATAACGATTTTACTTCATCAACCAAACCATTTTCAACCATTATATCAACACGTTGGTTGATACGGTCATAAAGTATCTCGCGCGGCATGCTCAAGCCAAATTTCAATACATTAAAAGGCCGTTTGTTTTGGGTTGATTTACGGTATGATGAAAATGGGCGACCTGTAGTTTCAAAAACTTCCAGCGCGCGTATTATGCGCTGCGGGTTATTAAGGTCTACCTCGTTATAATATTCCGGGTCGGAGACTTTTAGTTTATCCTGTATATGCTCCAGGCCTTTTTCGGTAAGCTCACGGTTCAAATGATCGCGGGTCGCGGCATCGGCGGTTGGCAGTTCGTCAAAACCTTCACATATCGCTTTGATGTATAAGCCCGAGCCACCCGCAAGTATCACTACATCGTGCTGATTAAAAAGCTGCTCCAGCAATGCCAGCGCATCCTTTTCAAAATCGCCTACGCTGTAAGTATCGGTAATGGAATGGGAGTTAATAAAATAATGCTGCGCGGCTGCCAATTCATCTGCATTGGGTTTTGCGGTGCCGATGGACATCTCTCTGTAAAACTGCCTCGAATCAGCCGAAAGTATAACCGTTTTATAATGCTGCGCCAGCTCAATGGCCAAAGCCGTTTTCCCCGAAGCTGTAGGGCCGGCAATTACGAGGAGGGTTTTTTTTGGGTTCATTCGTTCACTGGTTCATTAGTTCATTGGTGCATAGTTCATTAATCTTTTTTGAGCATAAGCCGCATGCAAATACCAATGAACTAATGAACCAGTGAACGAATGAACCAACTCAATAATCATCATGCCCTTTGCCTTCATCCTCAAAGCCTTCGTTATCCGAAAACTCGCCACCAAATTCATCTTCTTCTTCATCCTCGCCTCCGGTAGCAACATCATCGCTTTCCTCTTCTTCGCCGGTATCGGTAACTTCGGTAAGGTCTTCGGCGTCTTCGGGGTTAAAGCCCATATCGTCAAACAAATCAAAATCTTCGGTTGCAGGTGGCAGGGTAGCAGGGTTAAATACGTTACCAAATTGCTTTGGCGCTTCGCCTACCGATTTTATAATAGCAGGGTAAGTTAAGCCCGGTGTATCGTCCAAAATAATTTTCATCAGCTCCACATGAAAATCAAAGGGACGGTCGAAATTAAAAATGTAGTAAAATTTTTGATGCGGATCGTCAATAAAACTGCTCAGTTTTACTTTATCCATCAGCGCCACGCCACGATCAATACGCCTTTGGTTGGGCATATAAGTAATTTCTTCGCCTTTTGTCCATTGGTCGTTACTGATGTAAAATGAAGAGGGGTATTCGGAATTGTAACCTGTTGATTGATGAATAGCGCGGTGCAAATCCTCAAAAGTTTGATTGGATTTAACATCGATTTCTCTCACTACTTCATCGTAGTCTTCAAAATTAACCCTGAACCTGTATAGTGCCATGTTTTGTTTAAGTAGATTTTAGCAAAAATATTTTTTTTATTTCGAATTTTCGATGTTCCATTTCGGATTTATTTTAAATCCGCATCAAAATTCATTAAACGCTTGCCACAACTTTTAAGCCAATTTCTTGTCCTTTTAAAATTGTGTAGGCAATTGCCTCTTCGCGGGCGTTCGGAATTTCGCCTTCCAGTATGGCTTCGCGTATCTGGTTTTTAATAATTCCCACTTCACGGCCCTCTTTTATGCCAAAAAGCTGCATAATATCGGTTCCGGTAACCGGTGGCTGCCAGTTTCGGATATTATCCCGCTCCTCAACATCTTTTAATTTTTGTAGAACGAGGTCGAAATTTTGGCGGTATTTTTTTACTTTATATTCGTTTTTTGTCGTTATGTCTGCTTTACACAACAGCATCAGGCCCTCAATATCATCGCCTGCCTCAAAAAGCAAACGCCTCACCGCCGAATCGGTAACAATAGATTGTGATAAAACTATTGGCCGCAAATGCAATTGCACCAGCTTTTGCACCTGTTTCATTTTCTCGTTAAGCGGCAGTTTTAGCTGCGCGAATATTTTGGGTACCATGCGCGCGCCCTTATCCTCGTGGCCATGGAACGTCCAGCCGTGGCCGGCCTCGAAGCGTTTGGTGGCGGGTTTGGCAATATCGTGCAGTATGGCGGCCCAGCGCAGCCACAAATCATCAGTGGTTCTGCAAATGTTGTCCAGTACTTGTAGGGTATGGTAAAAGTTATCCTTATGGCCCTTACCGTTTATAATATCCACGCCGTAAAGCACCGTCATTTGCGGGAAAATGAGGTGCAGCAAGCCGGTATCAAACAAGTAATTAAAACCGATGGATGGCTTTGGCGATAAAATGATCTTGTTCAGTTCATCCGTAATGCGCTCCTGCGATACGATCCTTATCCGCTCTTTATTGCTTTTGATAGCGGCTACGGCTATATCATCTATCTTAAAATTAAGCTGCGAGGCAAAACGCAAAGCGCGCATCATGCGTAGCGGGTCGTCCGAAAATGTTTCAACCGGGTTTAATGGTGTGCGTATCAGCTTTTGCTCCATATCGGCCATGCCGCCAAAAGGGTCAAGCAGTTCGCCGTAATTATCAGGGTGCAGGGAAATAGCCAGGGCGTTAATGGTAAAATCGCGGCGTTTCTGGTCATCTTCCAGCGTGCCGTTCTCCACAATGGGCTTACGCGAATCCAAGCGGTACGATTCCTTTCGGGCGCCAACGAATTCAATTTCCAAATCCTGGTATTTCAACTGCGCGGTGCCGAAGTTTTTAAAAACATTCAGTTTTACCTTTAGCTTTTTGGCTACCTTTTCGGCAAAATCAATACCGTTGCCAATCACCACTATATCAATATCTTTTGAGGGGCGCTGCAAAAAAATATCGCGCACAAAACCGCCAATGGCATAAACCTGCAGGTTGTTTTCGCCTGCCAGTTGTGATATACTATTAAATACGGGGTGCCGGAGGTGCTGTTTCATGTATGCCGGCAAAATTAAGCAAATTGGGGAGAAAAGCCTTATGAACCTGCTTTGGCGAGCCCATAATTGTACATAATTCGATTTGTAGCTATCGAATTTGATGCCATAAACCTTAGTTTATATGATGATTTTCTTCGCCTTCCTTTAGCTCCTGCCAAAAAACCGTGCCTACAAAAATTTTATTTTTAATGGCTACCTGTGCCTTTACTTTTTCCAGTTCGGCTTTAATTTCGGCTTCGCTTAGTGTGCAATTTAGCGAATGGTAAAAAATCACATACCCTGTTTCACTGTTTATAAACTTATAATGTTTATTGGCGGTTTTCATGGGATGTTTGCTTATAAAAAAACAACAATTATACGCTGAAATGGTTTGCTGCTGCGGTATAATTATTGGATAAGTTTTTTTGTTTTATACATGAACATAATAATTATCTATTAGTAAATATTTGTTGAGTTATTTTTATTATGCCAATTAAAAATTATTAAATTTAAAGCTACATATCTTACCCGTAAATTTATGTAAGTATTTTAAAATGAGCAGGGTAATTAAGGTATAAATGGGTTAATTAGTACACAGCTATCACTTAGTATTATGCTTGTAAATATCCCCGAAATAATTCAACCATCAGTTAATAATGCCGGTTATGGGTTAACCGACAGGCCTGTTTATATCGAGGAATTTGAAGATGGAAGTGGCTTTGCATTTAATACCGAAAACCCATCGGGCGTAAAATACCTGGAAAAATGGGCCTTTGATATTTACAAGGATTTGGTTTATGATAAGACCGCTATTGCCGCCATGGATACCAGCACCAATAGCCTATATGCCGATTTTGTTAAACACGGGCTTATAAATATTATAAGCCCAATACCAAAAACCGGCAGTAACAACAAGAGAACATTTACCGTTTGGTTTCACATTGCTAACGCTTGCAACTTATCGTGCAGTTATTGCTATATCCCTAAACTTATGAAGGCTGTGGACATAAAGTTTATGGATAAGCACTTTATGGACAGTGAAACTATTGAAAAGGCAACAAAGGGACTGTTTGATTTTTGTATTGAAAACCAGTTTAGCCATTTGCAGATAAAATTTGCCGGCGGCGAACCCACTTTAAATGTACAGCGGATTAATGAAACCTGTGAAACGGCAAAAGCACTTTCGGTAAAATATAATGTACCGGTTAGCTTTACCATTTTAACCAACGGGGTTTTTATTGATGATGCCATTTTTGAAACATTTACAAAATATAAATTCGGTGTTTCTATTTCGATTGATGGCGATAAAGACAGGCATAACGAGATAAGGTTTACCATACCCAGGAGCAGGGTAAGTGATACGGATGCAGCAGTAAAAAGAGAGGGTAGTTGGGAAACTATTGATAGTAATATTGATGCCTTGATTTCGCTGGGAATAAAACCATACATTTTAACTACGGTAACGGATAAGAACTATAAGTATTTACTCGAGCTTGTTAAGTATACCATTTCAAAAAAAATGGCTTTCAGGTTTAGCCTGATAAGGGATAAAAGCTCGCATAAGAAAGAGAATTTGGAGAATGAACTGCTTTCAGCATTAACAAAAGTTTATGATTGGCTGGGCGAAAATATGCCGGCTGATATGCCCATTGAACATTATGCGAAGTTTGCCGAATGGAATTTAATGGCTAAAAAGCAATCGGTATGCGGTACTTGTAAAAACACTATGGCAATAGACCAGGAAGGAAAAGTTGCAAGTTGCCAGATGCGCATGGACAAATCTTTCGGCAATGTTAACAATGAAAATTTAAGCAGCATTTTTAATAAAATAACAACAGCAGACGATAATAAATATCTGGTAAATACAAACGCCAAATCAGGCGATTGTTCGGTGTGTTATTGGAAATTTACCTGCGCGGGTGGTTGTCCTGAGCATACACGTATTGTAATGGGGACAGCAAATTCCCCATCGCCATGGTGCCACCTTTATCAGGGTTTATTGCCGGTTTATTTCAGGTCGATAGCGCGTCAGATTAAAAGATCGGTTGAGGTTGGTCTGAACTCGAATTTAAAGAATTAAAGAATATATCATCAATTTTATTTCTTTATAACAACTTTAAAATAGTTTGCCTATCAGGCTAACAATCTCCACAATCGCCGCAATCCCCACCTCCATCACTTGGCGGTGGCGGCGGGCATTCACTTGGCGGCGGTGGCGGGCATTCACTTGGTGGCGGGCATTCATTGCCTGGGTTACCATTGCTGCTTCCGCTGCCATGAACACCACTACCGCTGCCGGAAGTTGTGCCTCCGGACGATGTGCCGGTAGTTGGCGTTATACCCAATGCTTTAGTAAGGTTTAAAGCCTTAACAGGAGGTTTAGTAGCATCTACACCCGGCGCGACTGGGCCATAGCATTGTGTATTATTTACTTTTATACCACCGGTACTGCCATTTGTTGCTGTGGGCTTATCCACAACCATAATTGAGTTGCCTTTTATAGTAAACGAAACGCCATTTTCATAAACTCCATCTAAATCATCATCATTAGATAATTGCACTGGCTTCTGTAGCGGCGCAGTACTCGTAATAGTCATGTTCGGCAGGGTAATAACAGGGGCATTAACAATATTAACTTGCAGAGGTGTGGAAGATGCCTTCGCAAGCGCTGTAATTTGTGCATTCACATTATCCAGTTCAAGCTCCAGGTTGCCGTAAGTAGTGATAAAGGTAGCCAGGGCAGAACTTAAAGCTGCTGCTGTTGCGCCGCCTACTACCCATGATGCCCCGGACACTATCGTTACTGCTGCTTGAAACGAAGCGGCGCCATAGGCAAGCATGGCCATGTGTTCCTCATGTAATATTTGTTGCTTACGGGTTTGTAATTCAAATATGGTCATGATACCACCCCTCCCGTATTGGTGCCATCGGTATTTATGGTATAGGCGGAAATACTAAAGGTAGCAGGCGTGGCCCCCGGCGCCTGGTAATCAACCTCTGAAACCGTTAAAAATACGCCATTTTCAAATGTTAGCGTCATAGGGTCGGTAGGTACAATAAATGGAACGTTTTGAAGGTTGTTTACAAAATCTTTAAAAGCGGCAAAAGTTGCAATAGCGTTGTCAACACTTTGCAACATAGGGTCGGTATCAAGGTTCATTGCCAGTTTTACGCCGGTATCACTTATCCTGTTAAAAAGGTTAAGAAAGTATTGTACAGCATTGTCGCCCGCGTTAAGCCCGGCCACACCCAACAGGCCCAAACCCGATTGATTAGCAGAAACGCCTGTAGAAAGCGCCCCTAAAGGCTGGCTGCCAAGATTTGCCGTATTTAAACCATTTGCATTTGTGGGTGCCGCGCCACCTTCAGGGCTACTATTCCAGGCCAAACTACTAAGGTTATTTAGCAGGAAAGGTGCATTTTTAACATTAGTAATATCGGCAGCAGCCCATTTGGAGGGCAATGCCGGTACTTCCTTAATATTAAGCGAGGCCAGCTGAACAAATGTACCCGCAATGCCAATAATATTAAACTCGTACACAGCAGGGTTATCATACTCATCCTCCCCATTGTTTGAGCCGGGGCTCAGGTAACTTATTGAGCAGCCACTGGGCTTTAGTAATTTAGCCAGGGCTTGTATATCATCGCTTGCCAGTGCATCCCAGTACCAATACATATTCAATTGACCGTCAGCGTTGGCTGTGGTAACGGCTGTTGAGCTATAGCCAATAGGCAAAGTATTTTTTGAAGCCACATTAACAAAAACCACCGCTTCGGCTGCTGATAGGGCAGCTATTGATTGCTTTAATGAGACGGATTGCTGGTTATACAGGGCACATAAATTCCCTAAATGCCATGGCCCTTTGCTTTGCCCCAATGCAATGGCAGCAAATTGACTAATTGATAATAGCTTGCCCATAGCTTTTTTATTGCAGGGTTACTAAAATAGGTATCAAGCCCTGCCCACCGGACATAGGGGATAAGGCTTTGCCTATTACCGCGCCAAATGCCAGCAAAGGGTCTGCCGCTTTCATGGCGCAGCCGGGTGTTGGCGAAGTGGTAAGCATATCGCCCACCTCAATTGCCGCGTATGAGGCATCTACCTTACAATAAACCCGGCCCATTAACGCGACAGGTGCTTTACCTTCACGCGATAATCCGGTGCGGTTTAGTATAACCCCCGGCCGGTATTTGCCCGCGCCCGATATTACGCCCGCAACCCTTTTGTTATAGGGTATATCGCTTTGGCTAACTGTACCATCTTCGTCAAAAACAACAACGGAGCCCGGTTCAAGTTCAGCTTCCACAGTTATATCAAAATCTTCGGCAAAATCCGCACCCGATAGTATTACATCACTGGCGGTAATACTGCCGCTTACAGTAATATCGCCGGTTACGTTAACAGCGCCGGTAAATTGTCCTGCTGTTTTACCAACGCCCATAACAGCCGCCGCCGTTAAACTGGCGCCATACACGCCATAGCCATTGGCCGATTCGCCCCGTACACCACACCCATAAGTAGGGTTAGTGCCGGTGCCTGCGCCATTTGTACCATATACGCCATGACTGGCGCTGCTTGTACCTACTATGGCGGCGCCGCTACCTGTATTTTTCCCGCTTACCCCGGCACCTGTCCCGCTGGTTTCACCTAAAATGCCATTGCCGGTAGCGGTGTTTGCCACACCGTGCACGCCAATATTACCGGCAGGAGGTGGGGGACCTAAGCTCATTCCAATAATTCCTTTACCTGTATTTGATTCGCCGGTTACTCCTGTACCTGCGCTGCTGGTGCCTTCAAGAGGATTTTCGGCTAAGGATGGTTGAGGGATATTGATACCAGTGACGGGGCCTTTGTTGATATCCATTGTTTTGGGGTTTATATATCAAAATTAAATTTTATTAACTGATATATCAAAGTGTATTTCTCTATAATTAAATTTAAATTATAAAGATATGTTTATAACTTTTGGGGAAAACAGTGGCTTATGTAATTGATTTTTTGGCAGATAGGAATTTGCAGGTACTACGCCACATTTATTAAAAATTGGTTTTTATTATCAAAAGAAACGTACCCGATATAATCAATAAAGCTGCAATTACAGTTTTTAAAGTCAAAGGTTCACCTAAAAATATAGCAGCCAATATAATGGCTATGGGTACGCTTAACTTATCAACCGGGGCTACCTGCACAACTTCGCCTAATTGCAGCGCCTTAAAATAAAATATCCACGATAATCCCGTAGCACAGCCCGAAAGCAGCAAAAATATCCAGTTAATTTTGGTAAGGCTGCCAATGTTATGGTTGGTGCCTTTAGCAAATACTATTGCCCAGGCCAGCAGTAAAATAACCACCGTACGTATGCCGGTTGCCAGATCGGTATCGACCCCTTTTATACCAATTTTACCAAAAATAGCCACCAGGGCCGCAAAAAATGCTGAGAGTATAGCGTATATCCACCACATATATTTATTGTTTTCTTAAAGCTAACACAAAATTATTATGCTCTTCAGCATAACTACATAATTACGATGTAATTTTAACCCGGCGTGATTAATTGAGTAAAAAAATTATAACGGCTTTGTACAAATGTTAATAAAGTAAAAGGTGTAGATACTGTAGGAGGGTGTAGGACGTGTAGGAGGGTGTAGGACGTGTAGGACGTGTAGGATGTGTAGGTACTGTAGGATACACCTACACCTACACTTTGTTATATATACTTCAAATTAAATTATAATTTTAGCATCGTATAAAAAGCATATATTTATCCTTAATGAAATGTTTTTTTAGCATACTTATATGCACCTTCATTTTTTCGGCAGCGCAGGCACAAACCTATTCG
>Ga0302307_10003032_pt1 | contig 10238 bp, 11 predicted proteins | sample III_Palsa_E3_2_FD_200530 | JGI IMG/M metagenome (GOLD analysis project Ga0302307, IMG submission 200530) | Peat permafrost microbial communities from Stordalen Mire near Abisko, Sweden - III_Palsa_E3_2 | ecosystem: Environmental > Terrestrial > Soil > Palsa > Peat permafrost | place: Sweden... | reverse complement strand
AATGGGAAAAGCGCTCCACCAGGCCGGGAAGTACTATGGCGACAGCGTAGCCCTCGACTTCACTGTAAGAAGCGGCCCCATACATCTAAAACTGTTGAAAAACAAGTAAGCGTCATCAATTTCGATAAGGTTTCATTTGGGATGCGAGGACATCCAAGCCACTAAGCAATTTATCGTTTACCCCGGTAAAGAGCGTTTTCCCGTGACGAACGAGATCATAGCTATAGCCTATATCTGATATGATGAACGAGCTACAGGATATGCAATAGCGTCGTTTTTATAATGGTTCCAGCCTACCCGTCGAGGAGGTTCGAACACCCCTAAAAAATGAGTGTGGCACACGGTTTTTCCGGCAGCGCAATATTTGAAATTTCACCTATTGTAAACCTGGTAATCTGTATTGATTTATATATAATAAAATCTCGACAAGTTTAGCCAGGTGTTCGAACCAGTTCCCCGACGCGGTACGAATCGTGGCACATGTGGCACGAAAAAAGCAAGGCCTTCTTCAAACGAGAAGGCCTTGCTTTTTAGTTTTGAGGGAAGTATAGATAGTATTTCTAAACACAAGAAGAATTTGTGTGCCACAAAACGCATATCAAAGTGGGAGAAGTTGGTACGGAAGCAACGGCGGCTACCGTGATCGGTATAGTTGCAACTGGGGCTCCAATGGCTGAGCCCCCGGTTATCCAATTCAATCGCCCCTTTCTCTATTTTATCATGGAAAAGCAGTCGGAGGTGATCCTTTTTTTGGGTATCCTCAGCGATCCATCGCAGAAAGCCTGAACTGGGCTAGATACTTGTCTCTAAACTCCTGTTCCTTCGATTTCAATGCCGGAGGGTAGCACTGTCGCCAAAACGTAAACTTTCGACATTGTTAAAAGACCCTGACTATCATCGCGCTAAGCCTGCTAGCCTTTTTCATCCTTTTTCGCGCGTTCAATATTTACGGCGACCCTGCGCCCTGGTCAATGCAAAAAAATCTCCTGTTGAGCATTCTATCTTTCCTGAATGTAACCAAATATCCCTGTTCGCTATTATACTTATGCGTGACGCTCGGTATTTCGCTACTGATCCTCGCCCACACGGAAAGCGCCGGGAATCGATTCGCCCGTATTTTAATTGTATGTGGTAACGTCCCATTTTTCTACTATGTCTGTCATTGGTTCCTTGCCCAGGGCATTACCATCATTCTTTTCTTTTCGACAGGCCACCACATGAGCGATCTTAATACAGATATAGGCGGCTTCCCGTTCAGTCCTGACAGTTTTGGTCTGTCCCTGGCGGGTGTATACGCCGTATGGTTACTGTTAATTACATTGCTTTATTTCCCGTGCCGATGGTTTGGACAATATAAGAAAACACATAAGCAGTGGTGGCTTAGCTATCTTTAGGCTCCCACAATTGAATCTTATTCCCTTCAACGTCTAAAATATGAACAAACTTGCCAAACTCAGAATCCTCTATTTGGTCCACTACGGTTACTCCCCCATTTTTAAGCTGCTCTACAAAAGCTTCTAAATTCGCAACTCTGTAGTTTATCATAAAGTCCCTTGTGGAAGGCTCAAAATATTTTGTATTCTCTGCGAACGGTGTCCACTGCGTTAGTCCCTTTTTTGTACTGTCGTCAACCTCTCGCCATTCAAAGCTTGTTCCATAGGGAGTGGTGTCAAACCCCAGGTGTGTTTTATACCATTCGTTAACAGTTTTGGCATCTTTACATTTGAAGAAAATTCCTCCTATTCCAGTTACTTTTTCCATTGTATTAATTTTTGTTAGATATTATGATGTTAGCGCTTTAACCGGAATAAATAATTCCAGATCAAAGTGATCCCAATTGCAAATATTTTTTTTATCTAAAAAGACCTCCAAACCATGCTGCGGCTCGGCTTCATACGAACTGTTGATAAGCCAGTTATCAAAAAGATAATTTGTAGCCGCCACAACTAAGTTTAAATCACCGGATACAGAGGTAACGGCGTATTTGCATTTTGGCAAAGTCGTTGTTTCCAAAGCACTACTCGGATCAATTTCAAAATTCTTCGGAATGGTGATACACACCTCGTATCGGTACTTTTCTTTTGGGGTTACGTCAGGGTCATCTAGTGACATGCCAAAAATTGTTTCCGAATGGAACAAATCCATTTTTTCCGCCCATTTAACCATATCTGCAAATACACTCAATACAACCCCTTCCCTAAAGGCATCCGTCACTCTCATATAGGCAATTCTTCTTTCCGGAAGCTGTCTAATCTCTACAGGAAATTTACTTTTTATTTCTTCCTCACTCAGGTTGCAATGATATTTATTAACCGGGAACAACTCTTTGCGAATCTTGCTATTTTTAATTTTACCATCTCTTCTGTATTCACTGGGAGAAACCTCAAAGTATTGTTTGAACAACCGGGAAAGAGTTGAAGTTGACGAAAACCCACACTCTATTGAGATTTCTGAAATTGGTTTTTTTGAAAACTTCAAGAGGCGTGCGGCTTTTTCATTTCGCATGCGATTAGTAAAATTATTGACAGTTTCCCCGGTAATAGCAACAAAAATTCGGTGAAAGTGAAAAGGAGAGAAAAAAGCTACAGAGGCCAGTTCTTCCAGCGAAATGGATTTATGTAAGTTGTTATTGACATAATCAATCACCTTGTTAATACGGCTTCTGTATACTTCGTTCGATTTTTTCATGCATTTGCAAAGAGAAATGAAATCAATTAATAGAATATCGTTAAGTCATCACAAACAATCTTTACTAAATATAACGCGTTGTGCGGCTAAAAGCTAAAGGCACGTTTAATTTTTGATACGGAGAATCTTTGTTCGATCCAAAATGTGGCACGTCTTATAACCTCCATCAATAGATATAACTTTGATTATCAATTATTTATGGCATTCCAACCTCGATCTATGGTCGGGGTTTTTATTTAATGCATATCTTTATTCTTACCAACGCAGTCCTTGTGTTATTTACGTTTAAAAATCGGTTTCCAAATCTGAACACCTATTGGGATAAATACACCGCGCTGCAACAGCGTGTAACGTATCCTGCCAAAACTATCCTGCTGCACGAAGGTAAAACCGCCCAAAACTACTATTTCATTGAACAGGGTTGTCTTCGGCTCTGCTTTGACAATAACGGAAAAGATACGACAGTGCAATTTTTCTTTGAGAACGATGGTGTCGCATCCCTGGAAAGTTTTCAAAAGAACACGCCTAGTGCGTTTACCATAGAAACCATTGAGCCCAGCGTTATCCAGATCCTCCCTAAAACCGTGTTCAACGATATGCTAAAGGAACTGGATCAAAACCCCGACTTTCTAAAGGCCTTAATAGATATTTCTTCCGAGCGGCAGCGCCATTATATGAACGAATTTCTGTCCCGCATAAGGGATACTCCTTTACAACGCTACACAAATCTTATAAACGAAAAACCCCATATCGTCCAGCGGGTACCTCAACACTATATCGCCTCCTACCTGGGCATTACATCCGTACACCTCAGCCGGATCAAAAATAAGCTGGCAGGAAAAAAATAAGACCGTCCGGTATTTGATAACAAATGTTATCGTCCTGCTTCAACAGCGGTTCTACCTTTGAGGGAAAGTAAGCAATATGAAAGCAGCAGTGATGTATAGCAGGGGGGAAATGCCCCGGTACGTTGATTTTCCAGACCCCATTGTGCAAAACGATGATGAAGTTTTGGTATCCGTGAAGGCCGTCGCATTAAAACACCTTGACAAGGGCCAGGCCAAAGGGACGCACTACTCTACGAGTGGCAATAAGCAGGAAGCGAAGATCGTCGGGGGCGACGGGATTTGTCTGCTTCCTGATGGGACCAGGGTTTATGCATTGGGCGCCAATGGCATGATGGCAGAAAAGGCAACCGTCGGGAAAGACAGAATTGTACCCGTACCACCAGGACTGGATGATGCCATCGCCGCATCCCTACCGAACGCCGTATTTGGCGCCGCGATGGCGCTGAGATTTCGGGCAGGCATAGAGCCAGGCGATACCGTGCTTGTCAATGGTGCGACCGGCTTCACCGGTAGGGTTGCCGTCCAGATCGCCAGGCATTACGGCGCCAAGAGGGTTATTGCCACCGGCAGAAACCCCAAATCTTTACAGGAGTTACTCGACCTGGGAGCAGATGAAATCATTTCCGTCCGGCAGACCGACGAAGAATTTACGGCCCAGTTGCAACAGATCCACCAAAATACCCCCATAAACGTCGTCATTGACTACCTATGGGGCCACACAGCGCAAATGATCCTGGCTTCCCTCAAAGGCACCGGGTCATTCACACCGAGAACGCGGTTTGTATCCGTAGGCAGTATAACGGGAGACCTGATCCAGCTATCCGCCGCCAACCTTCGCAGCGTTGACATTCAACTTTCAGGTTCCGGCCTTGGCAGTTGGACAAAGAGCCAGGTGAGGACCCTCTTCACAGAGATGCTGCCCGAAATGTTTCACCTCGCCGAGGACGGAAAACTGAAGATCGAGACCGTCAATGTCCCTCTCCGGGATATTGAAAAATTGTGGGATGCGGATGTTCCGGATGGCAAACGCCTGGTCGTTCAGATATAGTGTCGTAGACGTTCATTATCATTTTTTCAAGGTATGATCAAGGGCACGCCCCAACCTACCCCATTATCATCTCTAACATACACACATGGGTACCCACTGTTTAAAGGGGTGACAGCCCAAACTTTTATCAGGGTACCCCAGGGAATAGTATTTCCTGGAGCGTAAACAGCATCGACATATCCCATCGTCGCAACCATGCATGAGCCGGTATAGCTATTCGGAGAAGGAACAAACGGCTTGGAAATCGGTGAGTAAGTGACCGATTCCGAAACGTGTTTTAGGAAAGAGCTTCGCAAGTATGCTAAGGTTTGATGGCCTGTTGTATCGTTTGTAAGCGGAGTCCCTGTATATAAATAGGCCGTATCGAAAACGCCCCCGTTAAAAACAAAGACTTCGTTATAATTAAATACAGGAAGACCATTCAAAAATAAATTGGCTGTTACCTGTGCCTGGGGAGTCATCCCCGTGTCTGTGTATATATCCGGAATATACTCGATGAACTGCAACTGATTAGTAGACATATTATTTTTGCCGAACAGGGTCTTGATGGAATCAATCTGGCCGCTTGTGAGAGCGGTTTGGGTGTACTGAGGTATCACACGTTCAATACAGGCGTTGTCCGAAGTCCCACTGCCCGACTTTGAACAGGAGGTGGTTTGAATGATCAGCGCCACAAAAAAGAGGGCCGCGGTAGAAAATACATATCCCCTTTTCATCTTATATATTTTAAGAGATGACCGCCGGGACGCAGGAAACGTTGCATCTCTATAAATAGATCCGCCGGCAAAACAGGGGGTATCGATTGCCCAAACCAGCTTACCTGGGGTGATCGGCAGCTTTCGGCATTTACCGGCACATGATAATCCGAAATATTGCCGTTAACGTATCGGCCATACGGGTTGCCGAACACGACTTCTTCTGTTAAGACCATGACAATACCTCCGACAGCACCACCAATCATTTGGCTGTTTGCTGCATTGCGATTGACAATTTTCCAGGCATCCACTACTGCCGTTTAGTTTCATAATAGTTAATTAAACCCATAAATCAAAAGAAATGCTTACTAATTTATAGGCATGCCTATTTGATGATATCTAAAATCCTCGGCTATTTACGGTGTCTTGTAGTTTGCATTACTTATTAAGATATCTTACGTTGACCTAAATATTTCAAATGAAAAAAAATCTACTCATTTCGCTTACCTCTCTGTTCTTTTACGCTCAAATCTGTGCACAAACTATCACTCCTGCATTACATTCGGAACAATGTCCCTTCCAAGGTTTGACTTTCACCGTCACTGTCCCTGGGGTTGCCAACAACTCCTGTAGTGTCATCGGGCAGGCTATTTCGCTGCCCACAGGCTCAAGTGGCCTAAATTACACTACAATCGCAGGAGTATTCTTTAATCAATCTCTTCCGAATTTTGACCCGAGCACGGGCTTAACAACACTTACTTTCACCGGAAGGTTTGCCGACAACAATACCCCACAAAACTTTCAAGTTATAGTGAAAGACAATACGCAAACTGTCATTGGGACTTATAATTTTACCTACACCGAAATAGCATCGTTTTATCCGACAATAAGCGGTTTGGCGATCACGCCTAACCTTTCGTCCATTACTGCCACGAGATGCCAGGTTGGTTCTTTCAATATCACTTTCCCTAATCTAAAATATTCCAATACCGGTCCGCTTCCTGCCGTTAGCTACGGTACGGTCACAGAATACCAATATGTTATTCCCACGGGATGGAGTATGGTAAATAATGCAGGGGCTACAGTTGTTTCTACAGGTGCTCCTATCCTAGGAACGAATAGTACGACTATCACTTCCGATTTGACGCATGGGGATGCTAGTTCCATTCAGATTACCCCAATCAATACTTGTGCAGGTGGCTTGGTAAATGGCCCCACTGCGTCAATACCAATTTCCCGCCCAGAACCCCCTCTCACTATCACAGCAAGCACAAGCCCCAATAGCCTTTGCTCAGGGTCAAAGACTTTCACCTTAACCGGAGCTCCGGCTGGGTCAACCATAGCGTGGTCGGTTGATAATACGGCTGTTGCCACCATACCGACTAATAGCACCGGATCTTCCGTTACTGCGACTTATGTCTCAGGAGGTACCTTTAATCTTAAGGCGACTGTAACAGATTGCATATCTTCTTATTCAACTACTTCGTTGATCAGTGCTGGCGCCCCCCTTCCGTCCGCGGTGATCGCCAGCCTAACCAATATGACTTATTGCCCGATTTCTGGCGTTTATATAGCTGAGGCTGCTTCAGGCGTTTACCCCTACAGCGGAACATTAGTGGTAGTGAATAACCTAGAGCTGCCTAATATAACGTATGCATGGTCTGTTATTCCTACTCCGTCCTATGATCTCCCGATTGAGCTAATGTATCTAACTGATAATGGGAACGGAAGCGTAACTGTCAGCTCAAAAACAAACCAGGGGAATTTGACAGCCAACCTTCAGATGACCAACGCGTGTGGATCAGAAACGATTATATACAGCTTTTTGTCCTCCAGTTGCAGCGCCGTACAATCGATAGGCGCGCTTAGCGATACCATTAAATCCACTTCGGATGGTCCCGATGATCAGACAAAGGCGGTAGCGATATTCCCCAATCCCGTACAGAGCACCCTGAATATCAATTTGCCGGACACTTTTGATATAAGAAATTCGCTCATCAAGGTTATTGACCTTAATGGCAAGGAAGTAAAGCGTTTGGAGACCGTTTCTTATTCGAATAGCATTTCCTTAAAGGGATTGCCCAGCGGGCTTTATATTATAGATATCTATTCAAATAAAAAGTTGGTCGTTACCAGGAAGGTTGTAAAGAATTAAGATAATAGACAAGGCCATCTCCTATGTTTGCAAAAACAGGAGATGGCCTTCTTTATTATCCGTTCGTATAAGATTCTATTAATTATTCCCGTGCTGTGTAACAATATTATTTGTGCTCCCCGTTTCCACATGATTCACGTCTAATGAAACCGAAAAGATAAGCCGGCTGTTCACCGCATGCCCGTTTACCGTGGCAGGAGTGAATTCGTATGCATCGGCCGGGAGTCCTTTAATAGATTTCTCCTGGATAATATCGTTGAACATCTTTCCCTTGTAAATAACCTTCCATCCCGTTAACTCTCCCTTCTCCGATATATTAAATACATAATTCAGCGATGCCCCGTCGCTCCCGCTTTTAACATCCTGCGGAATTTCCCTGGCATCATACAACAGGTAAAATCCGTAGTTCACACCTCCTATCTTATACGGAGGTTGCACTTCATCGGAATCACCCAGTTTCCCATCGAGTTGGTAGTGTGAATGCACAATCGTGGCGGAATCATACCCATCGTATATTAACCGGTCATTGGTAAAATCAAACTGCTGTACGGGTTCGGCCCATATATTATAGTAGGTCCATAGGCTATCTTTACGTCCATCCTTATAGATGCCAACTGCCAATATATGCTTGTCTTCATCGACTACTTTGTATGGGCCCACCTTTACCTTTTTGTCTGTTGTATAAACCTGGTACACTTCATCCAGGTTGCGGGAGAGTGTTTTCTTTTCCGTTCTTACATCCTGAGCAAACGTTGCTATGGTTAGGACCTGAAAGAACAGGCCGAGACTGATGGATTTCATGAGTGTTATGATTGAGATACGCTATAATACAAAAAAAAAGGCTACCGGAATACACCGGCAGCCTTTTTCTTATAAGTATTCTATAGACCTTGTAACTAGGGCCTTGGTCCCTGATACGTCAATGTATCATAAAAATATTGACTTGGTCTGCCATTCTGGACCATGATGTATGCAGCATAAATCATGGGGGTCGAACCAGTCGCATCATAACGGCTGGTTGTGATCGCAGGATTCAGCATGAACGCTCTTCCCCTGCCGTCATTGGGCTGCAGGTTGACAACGTTTATTAATTTATCAGTGGCGCCATCAAAAACAAACTGGGTCTGGGTAGCCCCGAAACCGGTGGTGCCCCCGCCTGTTGTAAATGCAGGTTGATAATAGTCTTCTTCAGTCGTATTGATGGTGTTCGTAGTTGCACCCGTAGTGAGGAAGCTAATATTTGAAGGCCATGTATAAGTAGGTCCATCAGAAATGCCATAGGCACCCCAGCCAACCTGCTGTTGATCTAATGAATACAAGCCATCATATTTATTCCGTCCCACATAGGTATACATAACAGTGCCAAAGTTAGTGCTGACTATCCCATACGAAGACGTAGTGATGGTCAAAGGCAATGCATATTGAGCATTAAAATCAAAATCGGCGGCTTTGGTTATGGTAACCCTGATTTGCCCTAAGTTCTGCCCTTTAGGAATGGTTATAGTAGAAGGAAAACTAAATACATCTGTGGGTGCAACGATGTAGTTTGAACTTTCCGAGGCATTGAAGGCGGACAATGCTGCAGTATCAATCGCCAACGTCACCGTTATATCCTGGGGAGCTGCAAAAACCGCTCCCGCGTAGTTGACATTCACGTTAAAACCACCCGTATCCAAGCCCGTTGATGGAAACAGAACGCTATTGGCGTACTGATAATATATGCTGGTATAGGAAACAGGAATAGAGCTGTTCTGGAACTCAACCACATTATTGCTGCCCCCTGGGTCCGTGGGGCTTTTAACATCCTTCAGACAGGATGTCAATCCGATGACTAACGGAATGAGTAGTGTAAGGGTTATCTTGATGCCTTGCTTCATATATAATATTTTTTTTATTTTAACAATAAACCTACTGGGCCCAGAATATCAATGAGGTATACGGGCTTATACCGGTAGGTACATTAGCGCTGTTATAGGAGTATTCCGAAGCCGGATACAATAACCTGGAGGGCAATTTATCTGGACGCGAACTCTGCGACAAAGTTGAAGCAAAGGTCAGTGTGCCGTCTTGCGATCCGTCTACGATTTTTGGATAGGTAGTCCTTCTGTACTCATTCCAGCCTTCCTGGCTGTTGATGAAGTTCAGCGCAATATATTTCTGGGTGATGATGGCTTCAATCTGCTGAGCAGTGGTGGTGGCCAGGCTATAATTCACCAGGTAGCTGGTTGCGTTATTAGCTTCGTAGGTTGCCGCATCAGCCACAGGATCCAAACCAGTAGCCAGTGTTTTATCATCAGGCAACAGATACAGGTAATTGAATGAAGCCTCAATGCCGTTATAGAAGTTTGTCTTCGCCGTACCGGAAACGATATTACGCACGTTTGCTTCGGCCTGGAGGAAATAGCTCTCTGCTGCGAGCATCAGAGGTTCTCCCATGTTGGGGCCTTTCATGATACCAGGTGCACTACCCAGTGAAGTGGTAGAACCGGAATACCAGCCATTGGTAGTGGCGGGTGCACTTGGAACTGTGGTAAGGCCTACGCCCAACTGATTATTGGGAGTAGCGGGGTAATCAAAATATATCACACTCCCTCTCGCGTTATCAGAAAGTTTCGTTCCATTATAAAAAGAAAAGACAAATGTACAGGGCATCCAGGCACGATTGCCATTGCCACCTGTATATGTCTGGACCCAATCACCCCAGGAAGGGCTGATCTGACCAGTGGCCTTTTGGTATCCCGGATTCACAACGGCATCCGTTGCTAAAAAGCCGTTTGCGTCGAAAGTGGTATTCGAGAAGGTAA
>Ga0302307_10003030_pt1 | contig 10238 bp, 8 predicted proteins | sample III_Palsa_E3_2_FD_200530 | JGI IMG/M metagenome (GOLD analysis project Ga0302307, IMG submission 200530) | Peat permafrost microbial communities from Stordalen Mire near Abisko, Sweden - III_Palsa_E3_2 | ecosystem: Environmental > Terrestrial > Soil > Palsa > Peat permafrost | place: Sweden... | reverse complement strand
CGGTTACCCAGCAGGGTATGGTGATAGGCAAAATTACCGAAAGCGATATACTGAACGCGCTGCTCGAAAATCCATCGCTCAAATCGCAGCCAATAAAAAATATAACCACCGCCCCGTTCCCCTTTGTGGATCTGAATACCTCGATAGACAGGATATCTGCCATGATCAACAAGGATAACATCGCCGTACTGGTGGAGGATAATGGCAGGATCGAGATCATTACCCAATACGATATTATAAACGCGATATCGGCATAAGGCCAAAGGTAAAAGGGTAAAGGTAAAAGGTGTTGTGCTTGAGCATGACACCTTTTTTGTTTTTTGAGCTGCGTAATTTCAGTCAAACGTTTGCATAATAAAAAAGCAGATTTTGTTTATTAAGTTTGGTTATAAAATCAAACCATGATGAAGAAGATACAGGTACTGCTGTTGTTGATGCTTTTAAGCTCGCCCTTGTTATTCGCCCAAAAAATGATCGGTACCGAAACCGACGCGCAAAAGGAACAGCGCATGGCCTGGTGGAAGGACGCCCGATTCGGGATGTTTATTCACTTTGGCTTATACTCGGGCGCGGCCCGGCACGAGTGGGTAAAGCATAACGAAGCCATGACCAATGAACAGTATCAAAAGTATTTCGATGAGTTTGATCCCGATTTGTTCGACCCTACTAAATGGGCCAAAGAAGCAAAAGCGGCCGGTATGAAATACGCGGTGCTTACCACCAAGCATCATGAGGGTTTTTGTTTGTTCGACTCAAAATATACCGATTATAAAGCCACAAACACAAAGGCTAAGCGCGACCTGGTGCGCGAGTATGTGGATGCTTTCAGGGCGCAGGGCCTGAAGGTGGGGTTTTACTATTCCCTGCTCGACTGGCACCACCCGGATTATACCATGGATAATTGCCACCCGCTTGTTCAAAAAGATACCAGTAAGGCTAACTACGCGCGGCTCAATAAGGGCAGGGATATGGCCCGGTACCGCCAGTATATGCGCAACCAGATAACTGAATTACTGACCAACTACGGTAAGATCGACGTGATATGGCTGGATTGGTCGTGGACCAAACAAGAGCAGCAAAGGGGTGTTGGCAAAGGTGCTAAAGACTGGGGTTCGGTAGAGCTGATAAAACTGATAAGGAAATTGCAGCCCGGTATTATTGTTAACAACAGGCTCGATTTGGCTGATTATAAAGACGGCGGTGATTTTGAAACGCCTGAACAGGTAAGTACTGCTGAACTGGCTCCATACCGGGGTAAAACCTGGGAAACCTGCCAAACTTTTTCAGGTTCCTGGGGATATTACCGGGATGAGAATACCTGGAAAACGCATAGGCAATTGCTGGATCTGCTGATCACATCGGTAAGCAATGGTGGTAATTTGATCTTAAATGTTGGCCCAACCGCTCGTGGCGAATTTGATTACAGGGCAACCCGCGCGCTGGATAGTATGAGCTATTGGATGCATGCTAACAGCAACGCCATATACAACTGTACTTATGCCCCCGCCGGTTTTAAAGTTCCGGATAGTACCAGGCTTACCTATAATAAGGCTGCCGGGCGTTTGTATGTGCATGTATATGATTACCCTAAAAATGGTAAACTAATATTACCGGGTTATAGCGGTAAGATAAAATACGCGCAGTTTTTGAACGATCATTCGGAATTATTGTATAAACCAAGCGGTACGGATGACCTGGTATTAACGCTGCCCGCCAACAAACCGCCGTATGAGATCCCGGTTGTGGAGTTGACGCTGGAATAGGTATATCCGTTCATTGAAAGGATGTTGTTAAGGAGCGATCACCATTTCTTAAATATCATAAACACAGCTAGCACAATAAACCCAAAGCCCACAAAATGATTCCAGGCCAGCTTTTCGCTTTTGAAAAACAGGGTGCTGAAGATAACGAATACGGTTAGGGTAACAGCTTCTTGTATGGTTTTTAGCTGAACAAGATTAAAAGGGCCGCCATCACCGTCATAACCTGCGCGGTTGGCAGGCACCTGGAACATGTATTCAAAAAATGCCAGTCCCCAGCTTATCAATATAATGCTGAACAGCCCAAGGTTTTTCCCCCACGAAAAATCCTTGAACTTTAAATGCCCATACCAGGCAAAGGTCATAAAGGTATTGGATATGAACAGGAAAATGATGGTTTTAAGGCCGCGCATAAGCAGTAATTTGCTTATAAACCGATACTAATATTGTTTTGTTTTCCTGTTAGGTAAACGATAGCAAAGATATATCTAATCCTTTGGTTATTAAATCAATGTCCGGAACGGAAAAATATCAATCAGCCAATCTCCGCGCCAGTTCCATTTTATAAAAGTGATAAAAAGCCGGTTTAGGATGGGTGAACAGGTAAATACCTGTGCCAGCTTCCACAGCCAGGGGATTATCAACGCTGCCAGTTTTGCGGGTGCTTTCCATTACGGTGCCTATTTTTTCGGCGTTTTTGCCGTCGTTGTCATCTATAAAGATCACATATTGGGCCTTGCTAACGCTATCCGGTGCCCAAAGGCCGAAGCTGCTGTCTAAACTGATCACATCGGGCAATTTATATTGCGGGCCGAAGTGGTGTAGCGCACCGGCTTCGCCGTAATTGTCGGCAATTATAATGGTTTGGTTTTGTTGCTCGGGTGTAAGGCTGTTATAAGTATCGGCAACCTTTTTGGCAAGCTCGTCCCAGCCCAGCATATCGGCATAATCCTGGGTAGTTGGGTGTTTCGCCCCGTTCCAAATTACCGCGAACTGAAAAACAGGAAAATGCTCATCAGAGTACTTGAAAAATGCCAGTGTTTGCTTAAACGGCAAAACCGGCAGCAGCATGGGGAACAGAAACAGGTTAGGCAGCGTAAACAGCACAATAATCAGCGTTCGTAAAGTGTAGCCGCTTTTTATCCAGCGTTCAAAGCCGAAGCCGCCCGCCGCGAACAACATAGGGTAGGCGCCGAACAGGTAATAGTTTTTGCCGCTCATCTCCAGCAAAAAAATAAAGATGATGATATAGGCAAACGCCAAAAACTGGTATTTGCGCAGCTTGAACGAAAATATTAAAAAGAAAAAACCGATGAGCCATAAAAACAAGGCAATGCCGTTAACCATTAATTGCTGGCTAACAAAATCAATGGGTTTAATATAATCCAGTTGGGTACTGCGCAGGTTTTGCATGTGCGTAAGTACCGGGAAATGGTGCATATATTCCCACAGCGCGTTTGGTAAAAATATAAGCAGGGCTATCAGTATGGCAAATAACAGGTGCTTATTTACCAGCAGCCTGCGCTGTTTGGTAAGCAACAGGCCGCCAACCAGCGCTATGGCAAAAAAGCCCATGGTATATTTGGTGAGCATACCAATGCCAATAGCTACACCTATAAAATAGAGGTATTTAACCGATGAGTTATTGATGTATTTAATGATGAGATAAACCGTTAACACCCACCAAAACTGGTCGAACACTACCGGCTGAAAAAGATATTCGCTTGCAGCGAAGGCCGGCGAAAATATGAGGGCCAGGCAAGCCAGGGTTATGGCAAATTTGCGGCCGCCCAGCTCAACGGTAATCAGGCCGGTGAACCAGATAATGAGCCCCGCGAAAATAGTGCTGAATATGCGTGTGGCGAAAACCGAACCGCCGAAAATGATACTGGAGATTTTTGCCAGTAAAGCAATAAAAGGTGGTACTTCTTTATAACCCCAGGCCAGGTGATCGCCGAGGGCGAGGTGCAGCAATTCATCGCGCTGAAACCCGAAATGCGACATCGCCAGCAGGTTTAACACAACCTTTATAACAACAAATATGAATATAAAGCCTGCGTAGGTAGATCTGCGATTTTGATACATGAAGATGATTGGGTCGCCTAAAGATAGTATTTTTGAGGTGAAAGGAGAAAGGTGAAGGGTAAAAGGTTAAAGGCGAAAGGTTAGGTATTACTGTTGATCACCTTTAACCTTTCGCCTTTAACCTTTTACCTCAAAACTAAATACGTACTATATCAGCGCCCAGCGCGCGCAGCCTGTCGTCAATGTGCTGGTAGCCGCGTTCAATTTGCTCGATATTATAAATAGTCGATTGTCCCTGTGCCGATAGCGCGGCGATAAGTAAGGATACTCCCGCGCGGATATCCGGCGAGGTCATGGAGATGCCACGCAGTTTTACCTGGTGATCCAGCCCTATTACCGTGGCACGGTGCGGGTCGCAAAGGATGATCTGAGCGCCCATATCCAGTAGCTTGTCCACAAAAAATAAACGACTTTCAAACATTTTCTGGTGGATCAATACCGAGCCTTTAGCCTGTATGGCCACCACCAAAACAATGCTCAGCAGGTCGGGCGTAAAGCCCGGCCAGGGCGCATCGGCAATGGTCATGATGGAGCCATCGATAAAAGTTTCTATCTCGTAATGATCCTGCGCCGGGATGTAAATATCGTCGCCACGTAATTCCAATTGGATGCCTAACCTGCGGAATACATCGGGTATCATCCCCAGTTCCTTGTATTTTACATCTTTAATAGTGATCTCGGACCCCGTCATGGCTGCAAGGCCGATGAACGATCCGATCTCAATCATATCCGGCAGCATGCGGTGTTCGGTACCGCCCAGTTTTTCTACGCCCTCAATAATGAGTAAGTTTGAACCGATACCGCTTATTTTAGCACCCATGCGGTTAAGCATTTTGCACAATTGCTGCAAATAAGGCTCGCAGGCGGCGTTGTATATGGTGGTGGTGCCTTCGGCTAAAACGGCTGCCATTACAATATTGGCCGTGCCTGTTACCGATGCCTCATCAAGCAGCATATAAGTGCCTTTAAGGTTGCTGGCATCTACATTAAAAAAACCATTTTCGGGATTGTAATCAAAACGGGCACCCAGTTTCTCAAAACCCAGGAAATGGGTATCCAACCTTCTGCGGCCAATTTTATCACCACCTGGTTTGGGTATGGAGGCCTTGCCAAAGCGTGCCAGCAGCGGCCCCACTATCATGATAGAACCACGCAGGCCGCCGCCCTTTGCTTTAAACGCATCCGACTGAAAAAAATCCTGGTCGATATTTTTGGCTTCAAAGCTATAGGTATCAGGAGCCAGTTGTTCAACTATAACGCCCATATCGCCCAAAAGCTCTATCAGTTTATTTACATCCTTTATATCCGGAATATTGCTGATAGTAATTTTTTCGGGGGTTAAAAGCACAGCCGAAAGTACCTGTAAAGCTTCGTTTTTTGCACCCTGCGGCGTAATTTCGCCCTTTAAAGGCTTGCCACCAATTATTTGAAAGGCGTTATTCATTTAGAGTTGATAGTTAATGGTTCATAGTTTATAGCCGTTAGCACGATGAAATGGCCTGTAGAACACTGCAAAGATTAAAATAAATCTCTGACTTACCATGAACTATCAACCTTGAACTATGAACAAAAATAACTGATTGATAGTTCAAGGTTGATAGTTCATAGCAAATCATCAACAAGAAATCTTATCGGATGCAAAGGTTAAAATAATCCATGCATTACCATGAACAATGAACTAATTAGTACTTGCGCGCGCCGCCGCCGCCGCCAGTGTTACGGTTGCGGTTGTTTTGGTTGTTGTTGTTACGCGGGTTATTGTTATTGGTGCGGCCGCCGCTGCCACCTGTACTGCCGCCACGGTTGTTTTGGTTATTACGGCCCCTGTTATTATTGTTGGTACTTACTGGCGGTGCCGGGCGATATTCCACACGGTTAAGGTTAATGCCTTCTTCGGCCTTTAGTTCGCCGCCGCTCATGGCATGCAGGTCGGCCAGTATGCTTTCGTCGGTAACCGAATCCTTGTTCCATTGCACATAGGCCATTTTCATAAAATTTGCTATGGACTGTACCATGTGCTTTTTACGTTCAGGTTCTTCAATGCTTTTAGCTTTTTCCATCATCAGTTCAATGGTTTTGCCATAGTGCTTGTATTTTATACGCTGATGCGGGTACCTTAAAGGTTTGGGTTTTAAGTGTACAGCCTCCGGTGTCGGCTTTGGATAAGGCGAATCCACATCTATCTGGTAATCGGATATAATGTGCAGGTGATCCCATAATTTATGTTTAAAGTCGGCAACATCGCGCAGGTGCGGGTTCAGGAAACCCATCAGGTCTATCACCACCTGAGCATAGCGGTTGCGTTCTTCTTTAGTGGGCAGCGCTACAATATATTTAACCATATTTTGTACGTTGCGGCCATATTCCGACAGGATCAGTTTGTTCCTGGTTGAGTTATAATCAAAATTTGCAGGCGTGTTTTGTAGTGCCATGTAATTGTATGTTTTTAAGAAAGTTTTAAGTTAGCGCAGGCATCGCTCCCGGATTAGTACAGGATTGAGAGGCTAAAATTGAATTATCATTTAACGAAGAAGTGCAAATATAATTATAAAAATGAATTTAATAAGCACGAATTGCACGAATTTAATAAGCACTAATTTACACCAAATATATTGAACAGGTAAATATTAAGAATGATTTATTGAAGCAGATTAGTGAATTCGATAAAAATTCGTGTCTAACTCAATGAGAAAGAATTACCAAATTTAAAAAAGCACTAATTTTCACGAATTATTCGAATTACACCAAACAAATTGAACAGGTAAATATTAAGAATGAAATATTGAAGCAGATTAGTGAATTCGATAATAATCCGTGTCAATTTGTGTCTAACTCAATTTATAAGCTCCGCACCATGTTATTTACTTAAATTAGCCGTTAATAATAAAAGATGGATCAATTAACCATAATTAAAGTCGATATATATCGCTTTAGCATACCAATGGTACCCTTTACCATTGCCACCGCCACTATGTATCATGCGCAGAATGTGTTCATAAGGGTGCATACCGCCGCTGGGTTTTATGGGGTAGGCGAGTGCTCGGCCTTCCCTATGATAGTAGGCGAAACACAGGACACCTGCCTGCTGATGGCGCGTGAGTTTGCCAAATTGTGGATAGGGAAGGACGCGCTGAAAATTGAGGAACGCTTACAGCAACTAAACGATTTTACCGCCGGCAACACCACCATTAAAAGCGCTTTCGATATGGCGCTGTATGATATTGCCGCTAAAGATGCCGGATTATCGCTATACCAATTTTTAGGCGGCGAAAAACGCGCTGTTGAAAGCGACATAACCATAGGTATTGCCAGTCCTGAAGTTATGGCCGGAAAAGCGGTGGAATTTAAGGCTTCAGGCGCGCATATATTAAAGGTAAAGCTGGGCAAGGGCGCGGTGGAAGACGTGGAACGAATAAAGCAGATCCGCAAAGCTGTGGGCGATAAGATGAAGATCCGCATTGATGCCAACCAGGGCTGGGGTTTCGACGCGGCTGTTTACGCCCTGCAAAGCCTGGAGGATTATGATATTGAATTTTGCGAACAACCCATGCGCACCTGGTATGACGACCGCCTGCCCGAATTAATGCAACTATCCCCCGTGAAGATTATGGGCGATGAAAGCATTTATAACCATCACGATGCCCGCAAGCAGATCAATAGCCGCTCTTGTAATTATATCAATATAAAGCTGGCCAAATCGGGCGGCTTATTTGAGGCGATGAAAATACACGACCTGGCCGCCGACCACGGGATAGCTTGTATGATGGGCGGCATGCTCGAAAGCCGCATAGCCCTAAGCGCCAAGCTGCATTTTGTTTACGCCAGCCCCAATATTAAATTTTACGATATGGACACCTGCATGCTCGGCCATAAAATAGACCCCTGCGTTGGCGGCGTTACTTATGATGGCTATTTTTTAAATATTGATGATGCTATAGGCATCGGCGCGGATGCGGATGATGAATTTTTGGAGGGTTGCGAGAAGTTTGTGATAGAGTAATAAAAAATGTCATTGCGAGGAGGTACGACGAAGCAACCTCGTAGCTATGCATAGTCATTAGGCACGGCTACGAGATTGCCGCGCTATCGCTCGCAATGACATAGAAGCTTTTACTATTTACTCAATTCCGCAAAATACTTATGAAACAACGGAATGGTTTCTATCCCCTTGTAATAGTTGTAAATATCATACTTCTCGTTCGGCGAATGCAAGGCATCGCTGTCCAGGCCAAAGCCCATCAATACCGTTTTTAAGCCAAGTTCTTCTTCAAACAAAGCCACTATCGGTATGCTGCCGCCACCCCGGGTTGGGATAGGTTGCTTGCCGAACGATTCGGCTATAGCCTTTTGAGCCGCTTTGTAGGCAATGCTATCGGTAGGGGTAACCGCAGGCTCGCCGCCGTGGTGCGGGGTTACCTTTACTTTTACCGATGCCGGCGCTATGCTTTCAAAATGATCAGTGAACAGTTTGGTTATCTCGGCAGATGTTTGGTTAGGCACCAAACGCATAGAGATTTTCGCGTTAGCTTTTGATGGCAGTACGGTTTTTGCACCTTCGCCAATATAGCCGCCCCAAATGCCATTCACTTCAAGCGTTGGGCGCGTACCGGTGCGCTCAAAGGTGGTATAGCCTTTTTCGCCCCAGAGTTCGGCAACATCAAGGTCGGTTTTATATTCTTCCTCATTGTATGGCGCGGCGTTCAGTTCCTTCTTTTCATCTGGTGTTAGTTCAACTACCTTATCATAAAATCCGGGGATGTTCACGTGGTTGTTTTCATCATGCAGGGATGCGATCATCTTAGCCAGGATAGTTGCCGGGTTAGCCACCGCGCCGCCATAAACACCGGAGTGCAGATCGCGGTTGGGGCCGGTTACTTCAACTTCCAGGTAGGATAGGCCTCGCAAGCCTGTTTCGAGCGATGGATGCTCCATGCTGATCATCGAGGTATCCGATATCAGCACCACATCAGCCTTCAGGCGGTTTTTGTTTTCCTTAACAAATATGCCCAGGTTGTTCGATCCTACTTCCTCTTCACCCTCAATCATAAATTTAATGTTACAGGGCAGGCCATCGGTTTGCATCATCAGTTCAAAAGCCTTTACATGCATATAAAACTGGCCCTTATCATCACAGGCACCACGGGCATAAATTTTGCCATCGCGAATGGTAGGTTCAAAAGGCGGGGTTTTCCATAATTCCAGCGGATCGGGTGGTTGTACATCATAATGGCCATACACCAAAACAGTAGGTTTGGAGGCATCTATAATTTTTTCGCCATAAACAATAGGATAGCCTGCCGTTTGGCAAACTTCAACCTTATCGGCACCGGCATCGCGTAGTTTTTTGGCTACATATTCGGCGGTTTTTAATACTTCGGGTTTGTATTTTGGGTCGGCGCTAACTGATGGAAAGCGCAATAGATCAAATAGTTCATCTAACAAACGTTGTTTGTTAGCTTCTACATACTGTTTTATGGACTGCATACATTATCAATTTACGGCAAATATACTGTATGTTTAGTAATTGACCGGAAATTTGAAATAATTGAATGAACAGTTATAATTAACCTTATAAGCATAAGGTATTATATAATTAATGAGGAATGTATGATAGCTATCGGCTGTTGCGGACAGGGATCACAAATTTTGCTATCCCTGCCAAATAAAACCGGCCAAACAAATTAAGACCGGGGTATACGTATTGCAAATTAATCAGCAGACCCCAGGTCTGATTTTTCAGTGCTCATGCTTTTTACAGCAAAATCTGCCTTTTCAATTTTTATGGTATTAGTTGCTTTAGTATCGTTGTTGCGGGTGATACAAAACGCGGTTACAGCTGATGATAATATTACTACTGCTATAATGATGATCTTTTTCATGTTTGGTGTTTTTGGAAATTTGAAATTTGATTTGTAGTTGAATTTGAATTGCTGATTAAACTAATTTAGCATCACCACTACCTAAATCTCTTTTGTCATCGCCGCTGCCCAAATCCCTTTTGTCATCACCACTACCTAAGTCTCTTTTGTCGAAAGCAAGTTTAGCATCACCGCTGCCCAAATCTCTTTTGTCGTCGCCGCTGCCTAAATCTCTTTTGTCATCACCACTTCCTAAGTCTCTTTTGTCGAAAGCTAATTTAGCATCACCGCTGCCCAAATCTCTTTTGTCGTCGCCGCTGCCTAAGTCTCTCTTATCATCACCACTTCCCAAATCTCTTTTGTCGAAAGCTAATTTAGCATCACCGCTGCCCAAATCTCTTTTGTCATCGCCGCTGCCTAAATCTCTTTTGTCATCACCACTACCTAAGTCTCTTTTGTCGAAAGCCAGTTTAGCATCACCGCTGCCCAAATCTCTTTTGTCGTCGCCGCTGCCTAAGTCTCTTTTGTCATCACC
>Ga0302307_10003018_pt1 | contig 10260 bp, 11 predicted proteins | sample III_Palsa_E3_2_FD_200530 | JGI IMG/M metagenome (GOLD analysis project Ga0302307, IMG submission 200530) | Peat permafrost microbial communities from Stordalen Mire near Abisko, Sweden - III_Palsa_E3_2 | ecosystem: Environmental > Terrestrial > Soil > Palsa > Peat permafrost | place: Sweden... | reverse complement strand
AAGAGCCAAAAAATGTGGATTTGGTTGTTGGCCCGTCTGTATTAACAAATGGAGATTTACTAACAATCAGTAACGCAATTGCGGAATATCGAAAAACAAGAAAGCGATCCGCAAACAGTGATGAAATACCGCAAAGTTTAAATTCAAACAAATCGGCGATTGGGTCGTCTGCTGTAAAAAATGCGGCTAAGGTTTAGCTATATAAATTTTAAGACAAATCCTTGGCGGGTATCATAGTCAAAATGACATTTAATTGCATCAGCAACCTTAATATTTAATTCCTCAAATGTCTCTGCTTGGGTGAATATTGATTCAGTTTCTGCCCGGCCATTGTAGCCGCCTTCTTTGGCTTGTTCAACTAAGAATGTAAGTTTCTGAATTTTAGTTTTTTACCTTTTCAAAATAATGCCCCGTAAATCTATAGGTAATATATTTATGTGTCATTTTTTCTTTCTCAGCAACCAGCGGCAAGCGAATAGTTCTTGTAGCTGCATCGAAGCGAATTTCCGGGCGCACTTTCCAGTAAGCAACCGATCCCCAATTATATTCATAGTACAATTGGCTATGTAAGCCAGTTTCTGTTTGGATAAGCTTTACATCATCGTTCAATCTCCCACCTTCCAAGGCAAATACTTGGATGCCTTCGCCTACACATGTAGAGCAATAAACACCACTGTAGACGGCTAGGTAATAAGTCTTATTGTTGGCTTTTAGTGTGTATAAGTTAGAATAATAATAAACATACTTGTCCATGTGATTAGATGCAGTATCTGTTATTAATACAGAGTGTGTTTTTGAACCGGTTTATACTGAATACAGTTTTCGAAGCCCTTCATTGTTCCCTCCGAATGCACATCCCATGAATAAATTCTAAATAGCCCATCTGTTGAACTAAGTATTTCAACTTTGTCTTTAGGTAAACTTGGTTTCTGGCCAATCGAGTTAAACTTTTGCCCAATTGTGAAAGGATATTTTGCGGTGTAGTATTTTAATTTCTCTCCAAATGCATCACTTGCTTTTTCGACTGAATCTTCAGCCCTCATTTCGATATTAGTACTGTCTGAATGTTTTCCGCGGTATGAAGCCCAATAATCGATCTTTTGATAGGATTTATAAAGGTCGGCTTCAATTGCCTTTGGCGTTTGAGCAAATGAGGTTCGCGAAATAAAGCAGCAGTAGAAAAGAGTAAAGAGTTTCAACGCTTTCATTGGGTAAAATATTCAAATAAAAATAGGATAATCTCCCGATCATCCCTATTCTCAATTTCATATAATTCACACACCCTGCCGAAGGTCGCGAAATAACTTATAGTTCCCCAAGTAACCCGCAAGCATGGCGTATAAGATTTCTCCGTCGTTCCTCCGTCGAAATGACAAAGAGGGGCAGGAGAAGTTATGCCTCCACCGCCTGCCCCACCAAATGGTGAGCATACAAATACTCCGCAATCTGCACCGCATTGGTAGCGGCGCCTTTGCGGAGGTTGTCCGAAACGATCCAGCAGTTCAGCGTGTTGGGCTGGGTTTCGTCGCGGCGGATGCGGCCTACGAAGACATCGTCTTTATCATGCGCTTCGAGCGGCGTGGGGTATTTGAGGTTGGCCACATCGTCGACTACGACAACACCCGGCGATTTTGAAAGGAGTTCGCGCAATTCGTTCAAGTCGAAATCATTTTCAAACTCGATGTTCACCGATTCGGAGTGGCCGCCGATAACCGGGATACGTACCGTAGTTGCGGTAACTTTGATACTGGCATCGCCCATGATCTTGACGGTTTCGTTCACCATCTTCATTTCTTCTTTGGTGTAGCCGTTCTCGGTAAATACGTCGATGTGTGGCAATGCATTCAAATCGATGCGGTAAGCGTAAGCCATCGGGCCTTCAATGCCCTTGCGTTCGTTATATAGTTGGTCGACCGCCTTTACGCCGGTGCCTGTTACGGATTGATAGGTAGATACTACTACCCTTTTTATTTTGTAGGCATCGTGCAATGGCTTTAACGCCACCACCATTTGTATGGTGGAGCAGTTAGGGTTTGCAATGATCTTGTCTTCAGCGGTAAGTACATCCGCATTCACTTCGGGAACCACCAGTTTTTTGGTGGGGTCCATGCGCCAGGCGGATGAATTATCAATTACGGTTGTGCCGGCTGCCGCAAAAAGGGGCGCCTGGGCCAATGAAGTGCTCCCGCCTGCCGAAAATAAGGCGATATCGGGCTTCTGTTTTATCGCATCCTCAACAGAAACTACCTTGTACTGCTTACCTTTGAAAGTAATTTCTTTACCCACACTTTTTTCGGAAGCAACCGGGATCAATTCTGTAACGGGGAAGTTGCGTTCTGCCAGAACCTGCAACATTTTGGTGCCAACCAAACCTGTGGCGCCTACTACTGCGATTTTCATTTGAATACTTTTTGTTTTTTAAATGCGATAAGCCATCATCGGAGGCATCATCATTTGTTGATATTAAATGTTATTACCTAATACGCAAATATGCCATTTTTTTAGTTGATTAAGTTGAATAGGTTGATTATGTTGTTCGGATTTTATGATTTTACGATAGGTTAACCAAATCAACCACTCACTTAATAAACGAAAGGATCTTATATTGATCTCGCCATTTGATGGAATTTTAACCCAATCAACCATTCACCTAATCAACTTAATCAACCCAAATAACTCATAGCATATTTATCATCTACAGAAATTTTAACCCAATCAACCATTCACCTAATCAACTTAATCAACCAAAATTCTACCTTTGCGGCAAACCGTGATTTCATGAGCGAAAAGATTTTGGTTATTGGAGCTAACGGGCAAATTGGGACGGAGCTTGTTGCTGCATTAAGGAGCATACATGGCGCCGATGCGGTGATTGCATCGGATCTCAAAAGCCCTGTATACAACATGCGCAAAAACAGCGGCCCTTATGAAATTGTGAACGTGCTGGATAAGGACAACCTCCACCACATCTTTGCCAAACACCAGCCGACCCGGGTTTATCTGCTGGCTGCGATCTTATCAGCGGTGGGGGAGCAAAAGCCTAAAATGGCCTGGGACCTTAACATGACCGGCCTGCTGCATGTGCTTGACTTTTCGGTTGAATTCGGGGTGAAAAAGGTCTTCTGGCCGAGTTCCATTGCAGTTTTCGGGCCGCATTCGCCGCAAGGCGACACACCTCAATATTGCGTGATGGACCCTAACACGGTTTACGGCTTCAGCAAGCTTGCCGGCGAACGCTGGTGCGAGTATTATTTCGAGAAATACCACCTCGATGTGCGGAGTTTACGCTACCCCGGTTTGATCGGCTGGCGTTCCAACCCTGGCGGCGGAACGACTGATTACGCCGTGCATATTTTTCACCAGGCGTTGAAGACGGGCAAGTATGAATCATTCCTTTCGGCGGATACGGCTTTGCCTATGATGTATATGGACGATGCCATTCGTGCTACGATCGATTTGATGAATGCGCCCGGCGAGAACCTGCGGATTCGATCAGCCTATAACCTGGCCGGCATCAGTTTTACACCGGCGCAACTGGCCGTCGAAATAAAAAAACATGTATCTGACTTTGAGATCAGCTACGCAGACCATGACCCGCGACAGACGATTGCCGACAGCTGGCCAAAATCAATCGACGATAGCTATGCCCAAAATGACTGGGGCTGGCAATTGGAATATGATCTGCCAAAAATGGTGGAGGATATGCTGAGTAATTTGAAGGAACTGGTTTGAGGCGATGTGCAGATATTAGATATTAGATATGAGATGTGAGATATGAGATACTTCTGGGAGGAGAATTTTGTATGATAAGACAGGACAGGATCAGGCTTCCTAATTAAATCCGAAATCGAAATTCCGAATTCCGAAATGAAAACCAGTATATTTACAGCCCAAAAATAACATGGCTATGAACCATGAACTATCAACCATGAACTAAAAAGATGGGAAGAGCATTTGAATTTCGTAAAGAAAGAAAGTTAAAGCGCTGGAGTAAAATGGCAGTGCAGTTTACCCGGCTGGGTAAGGAAATTGTAATGGCCGTGAAGGCCGGCGGCGGCGACCCGAATACCAACTCGCGGTTAAGAACAGCTATACAAAACTCCAAGGCAGTGAATATGCCGAAGGATAGGGTAGAGGCGGCAATTAAAAGGGCTATAAGCCGTGATGAAAAGGATTACGAAGAAATAGTTTACGAAGGATATGCCCCGCACGGCGTTGCTATCCTGGTAGAAACCGCTACGGACAATATTAACCGCACGGTGGCCAATGTGCGGAGCTATTTTACCAAAACCGGCGGTACGTTGGGTAAAACTGGGTCACTCGATTTTATCTTTACGCGTAAATCGGTATTTACTTTTGTGCCGGGCGACCGCGACCTTGAGGAACTTGAGTTTGAGTTGATCGACGCCGGCCTGGAAGACCTTTTTGTTGAGGCGGACGAGGAGGGAAATGATCTTGCCGTTATCCATACTGCCTTTGAAGATTTTGGCAAAATGCAAAAGGCGCTGGAGGTAGCCGGAGTAGAAGTTAAATCAGCTAAGTTGGAACGTGTACCACAATCGTTCCATGACGTGACCGAAGAACAGGCTGCAGACGTATTGAAGCTGATTGATAAGCTGGAAGAAGATGACGATGTGCAGGCCGTTTATCATAATATGGCGGAATGATGTGCGGATGTGCAGATTGGGAGAGTATGAGGATTTCGGATGTCGGTCCCGATAGCTATCGGATTCGGAATTATTGAAAAGAAGACATTATGCCACTGTTAAACACACGCAAAAACGAGAAGAAAGTTAAAGTTACCTTTAGCAACGGTTTGCTTTTTGTTGAAAAGGATGGCGGCAAGCAACAGGCTTTCCCGCTGGAGTGGTTCCCGAAGCTGATGAACGCATCGGACGAAGAACGCGAAGACTGGACACAAACGGAACGCGGCGTCCATTTCAATACGCTTGACCTTGACGTCTTGCTTTAGCAATTTTAAATCTCACATCTCAAATCTCACATCTCACATCTGACATGACTTTCGAAGAGTTCTTTAAAAAGAAGCGGATAGACCTGGCGGCTTTGCAAAGGGCAGAGCCGGCACTTTTCGTTGAATTTAAAAGTCACTTTGAGTTGATGGGCGAAAAAAGCTTCGATCACACCAAAAAATACTGGTTCAATAATCTCCGGCATCAATACCATCTTGCGCCTGAAATCAAAACTGAAAAGCCTCAGATGGACAATCCCCTGGCCGAACAAACCGTTACCGAAAGCCTGTTGGAGGCCCAGTCTACTGAGCCAGTTCGAAAAGCGGGCTTTGTGCCGCGATTTAAAGCTACTCCTGACGTAAAAACTCCGGTTGATCATAAAAAGGAAGAAGATCCGCCAGCCACAGCAACTTCAGCAGACGAGAGTCCGACTGAAGCGCCTGCAAAACCGGTCTATAAGCCGCGGTTTAATGTGAAAAATATTCCACCGAAGAACGAAGTTTAACGACAGCACACTACTTTGTATGCGAAAAGAGCCATGACATAAAATCCGGCTCCTTAAAGCCGTCGTCCCAGCAGTTGTGGTCATCATGCATATAGAGGGTGTACCTGGGGTCGCCGCCGGCTTCTTTGATCGCAGCTACGATCGACTCCGAATGCGTATAAGGCACTACACTATCCTTCTCGCCATGAAACACCCATAAAGGTACTTTTTTGGCATATTTCTTTGCATTGAGGGTATTATCTCCGCCGCACATGGCAAAAGCTGCGGCGAAAACATTTGGCCGCCGGCCGATGAGCTCGAAGGTGCCCATTCCACCCATCGATAGGCCGCCCACGTAAACTTTGTGTTTGTCGATGTACGGTTTATCCAAAAATTCGTCCAACAGGCCGAGCAGCTGCGTCATCGCCTTAGTCGGTGGTGCGTCATGCTGGAAAATAAACTTAAATTTTCTTGTGGCGGAGTCGGTTTCGATCTTAACGTTCGACCAAAAACCTTCCTGGGGACATTGCGGGAAGATCACTATTGCGGGGTATTTATCCCTGATGCTATCGGTAAGGAAAAGCTTAGCGCCATATTTGAGCTGGTCCTCGTTGTTGTTACCGCGTTCACCGGCGCCATGGAGCACCAACACTACCGGGTATTTCTTCGTGGGATCAAAATCGAGCGGAAATAAAATGCGGTAAGGCAGCGTATCATTCTTTAGTGCAAAAGATCCCCGGTCAAAAGCGGCATTTTTTTGGGCCGAAACGAAAAACGGGCATACTAAAATAAAGCAGATGAGGAAGGTCTTAATGTTACAGTTGATCATAAGCTTGTTTTCAAAGGAATTTTTATAACGCTAATCCTAAGCTCCAGGTATGGGCAGCACGGTAAATATATAAATTCGGCATGGATTATCACCTGATGAGCGTTAAGCTGCCGGAGAGGAGACTGCAGTTCGAATTTAGATTGACGATATAATAATATACGCCGGGTGGCAATTTGGAATTACCGTAATTGCCATTAAACGGTTGGGAATACCCTTTTGACTCAAAAACCTTTTGTCCGTATCTCGTAAAAATCTGTACATCCACATTGGGATAGGGTTCAAGCCCTTTAATTACCCAATAATCATTGATGCCGTCATCGTTGGGCGTAAAGGTATTTGGAATGCTGAGATTTGCCGAAGAAATTGTAATGTTAACCTGCACCCTTGCGCTTTCGCAATCACCGGTGTACTGGGTTACATAGAAGCTTCCTGTCTGGGAAACGGTCACCGCAAAAATGCCGCTTGTATCACTGCCAATAGCATCGGTACTTGTTTGCGTCGCGTATAAGTGATAACCATAACCGGGAAGCGGGTTTGTTACTGCGATGATCGCCTGGCCGGGGTTACAAATTTGTACAGCGGGAATAACCGGAGCCGCAACAAAGATTGTTTGGTTGGGTACTGTAAATTGTTGAACAACCAGCCCGCACTTTGTTGAATCTCTCACCTGCAGCGTATAAACACCCCCCTGCAGATTGGTTAAAAAAAAGCGATCGCCCACTTGGTTTCCGGAAGAATTTAACCAGGTGTAGCTATAGGGTGGAACCCCGCCTGTGACGTGGATACTGCCGATACTGCCATTGCCACTCAGACATTGATCGGCAACGATGTAAGCGGACGAGGCATCAATACTCAATAGCTGCGTTTCGCCTACAGCATAAGTCCCGTAAAGGCTTTCGCATCCATTGCTATCGGTCACATATAGCAAGTAGGTGCCCGCCGGAATATTTTCAAGTGGCCCGTTCTTCGCTAAAGGCCTTCCTTTGGAATCGGTCCAGCGGTACGAAACCGGTACAGTGTCAGTTGTAAATGAAACCGACACCGCGCCATTGGCAAGATTGCAGTTTGCGCTGACTGTAGAATAGGTTGATGGAAAGTTATCAAATGCGGGTATATTACCAATCGTATAAACTGGACTTTGCTTAGCGCAGCCTGTGTTGGAGGCGACGAGGTAATAATTGCCCGGAGGCGCGTTGGAAAGATTTATGGTGGGACTAACAACCGCGTTATCGCTATTGTACCATTGGTAGGTGATGGCGCCGGTCGTGGTGATTCCGCTGATTCCGCCGTTGCTGTTATTGCAGGTCGACTTGGTTATAGTAACCAGGCTATCGTTTAGTGTAATTACATTGCCATCATTTATGGTATATATCCGGCTTTTTACGGGCGGACAGTTAAAATCATAGTAAACAAAAAAGTAGTACTGACCGGCGGGTGCGTTGGTTAAATTTAGCTGCCCAAAATCCATCTCAACACCCGCCACGGTGCTCCACCCATAGTTGGCATCGCCTGCATTTGTAAGCGTTATACCGGTTACCGACCCGTTCGCCAGCCCACATTGGGCGTCGGTTTCTTTAGCATAGGTATCGTTGATGACGGGCGGAGTGACTGCCGGAAGCACCTGTATAAGTGCAGTATTTGAGTTGCAGCCATTACTATCGGTGATGTACAAATAATAATTACCGGCGGTAAGATTGCTCACGGTATTCGTAGATGACAATAGGGTGCCCTGGGCGTCTTTCCAATAATAATTTGTAACCGTAACACCGGGGGCGAGGCTCGGATAGGTAGTAAAAGTGGCCGTAGGCGTACTGCAATCCAGCTGAACGGATTGCCCAAATACCTTTGACGAAAGGTCTGTAATAGTAAAACTTCCGCTAACGGAGGGGCAGGTGCCGTTTTCGCTTAGCTGAAGCGTATATGTTCCCGGTTGCAGGTTGCTGATGTTTTGGGAATTTCCGACTGGTTTACCGCTGCTATTTGTCCACACAAACTGTAAATTACCCTGCCGTTGTTGCTTCAGCGTGATGGAGCCTGCATGCTGGCAATCGTAGTTTACAACAGTTGCTTCATCCTCGGAAAGGGAATCGATCTGAAAGCCTACGGTGTTGTTATTCACGGTTGATGAGGCAACGATATTTTGAGGCTGACTGCCGGTGTATTGCCAGGCCCCGTTTGTGTTGGCAGTTACGTTGGCGAACCAGGTACGGGGATTGCAGGTGGTGCATTTGGTGTCGACGTAATATAACTGTACGGTGGCGCCAGGCGGAGCGTCTCCCCCCACAGAATTATTTGTAAGCGATGTTATCCTTATAAAATTTATACCGGTCGGATCGTTCAGTTGTACCTCCGCATTGCAGTAAAAGCTGTTTTGAACCACCTCTGTTACGGAATTGTTATAAGCGACGATGGGGTTTTGATAATTTGTAAAAATATTTTGTGCAGCGGCAGTTGTGCCGCCAATCACTGCGTCCACATCGCTGTTCTCAATCGCCTGTGTCCCTGAACCAAGCGGGAAAGTTTGGCTGCGATCGGTACCAAAAAAATTTCCGGTTATAACCATTTTGGATTTATTTACTCCTAAAATAGCTATCTCCGAAGCGCTGAATACATTTCCCACGATATCAAATGTTCCATTGATGTCATTCGCCAGGATGCACGAGCTTGTTGCAACCGCCCGTGAATTTGTGCCCTTGTAATCTGTATTAAAAAGATTATTTTCGATCAGCACAGATTTTGTTGTAGTGCTCGTTGTTCCTGTGCCAAAATTAAGCCCGCTTTGGCCGCCGCCGATGATAACGTTGCCGGCCTGTAACGTTGCACCGCCGATGAGCAAATTATTATAGTCTGTGGGGGCATAAAAATCCGCGACATTGTTAAATACAGTTTCCCCATCCGGCTCCAACCCAATAAAATTGCTTTGGATAACCGCGTTTTGAAAATAACCCGACAAAGCAAAGTTGTTACCGCTTATAACATTGCCCTTACCGGGGGCTCCAATGGTGAGCACACAATCAGTATTGGTAATAATTCCGTTTCCTAATCCTTGTTGGTTCGGCGAAAAGCCATCGATATAAAGTCCGTAAATTGTAACCACATCGGTCAGGCCAACCAGGTTGGAAACGTTAAGCCCGCTCAAATTAGCAGCGGGAGTTGCGGGAGTGATAATGATTTTGGCATCGCTTACCCCCAAAGGCAATCCCGGCTGCGTTGTGCCATCGATAATAACGTTGGCGGTAACATCGGGTAGTTGTGTTTGAACGGTAATGGTGATACTGGCCTGGTTGACGTATATCAAATTGAAATTGATCATGTCCATTGTGGCTGTGCCGTTGGCAGCGGCATCGAGCAGGGCCTGGCGCAAGGTGCCGGGCCCTGAATCAGCATTGCTGGTCACCGTAAATGTAGCGGCGAGAAGTCTGTCGCATGAAAAGAACAAAATTAGTATCAAAAGTAACTTTCGCGGGCACATACCAAATCAATCGCCTGTTAAAATAAATATTTCAACGCGTAAACTGAAATTATTTATCAGTCGCCTCATTATGAATGGGTAAGTCCCGCTTAAATATAATTTATTCAGCCTTAATGATCTTTGTTGGTTCAGATAACCCATTCTCATTGATCACTTCTATCCGGAAATAGTAAGGGTTTTTCGTTATCCATTGCTTTAAAGTCGTACTCGTTGGCGGTATAGACCATTGTACAGATATAAAGTTTAGCCGGGGATATACCTGTGTAAATATTATATGCAAATGCATTATCAACCGTTTGACATTTTATCCGGGCAGGCTGTTTCTGCCCACCTTTTGTCCTGTTTGGGGTTAACAGCTGGCAGCAGGCAATAAGAATGACTATGACAAGTTTTTTAAACATGCGTGCGTTTTAAATTGAAATTACGGGATTGTAAAAATAGTAAGAATTACCGATGATTGGGCACGTCTTTATTTACAGGAGAGGGTTAAAGCGGTTTTAACCCG
>Ga0302307_10003016_pt1 | contig 10261 bp, 9 predicted proteins | sample III_Palsa_E3_2_FD_200530 | JGI IMG/M metagenome (GOLD analysis project Ga0302307, IMG submission 200530) | Peat permafrost microbial communities from Stordalen Mire near Abisko, Sweden - III_Palsa_E3_2 | ecosystem: Environmental > Terrestrial > Soil > Palsa > Peat permafrost | place: Sweden... | reverse complement strand
AGATGTTGTGCGGGGGTGTGCCTCGCGATAGGAGAATATTGAATGGCGACGACCAAGCGCGTATGGCTCTTTGAAGAGGGCAACGCAACGATGCGGGACGAACTCGGCGGTAAGGGTGCCAACCTAGCCGAGATGAGTAATATCGGCCTGCCGGTACCTCCAGGATTTACAATTACCACCGGTACTTGTAACGAATATTCAGCCAACGGCAACAAATTGCCCGACGGCCTCATTGAAGAAATTAAGACTGCTCTTAAGGATGTAGAAGAAAAGACCGGCAAGAAGCTCGGCGATCCTACCAATCCCCTTCTAGTATCTGTCCGCTCCGGCTCCAAGTTCTCGATGCCCGGTATGATGGACACCGTTCTTAACCTCGGCCTCAACGACGAGACCGTGGAAGGCCTGATCAAGCTCACCGGCAATGCTCGCTTCGTTTACGACAGCTACCGCCGCTTCCTGATGATGCTTAGCGACGTAGCCTTTTCCACCGCCGACAACAAGCTTTCCAAGCACGACTTCGAGCATATGTTTTATGACTTGAAGAAGGAGCTCAATGTAACCGAAGACCTGGACGTCGATGGAAACAGCCTGAAGGGCCTTTGCGACAAGTACAAGGAATATGTCAAGGCTCAAGCCGGACGAGATTTCCCACAGGATCCATACGAGCAGCTCCAGGCCGCCACCGAAGCCGTTTTCCGATCCTGGAACAACGACCGAGCCATCTTGTACCGCAACAAGGAGAAGATCGCGCACGACCTTGGAACCGCCGTCAATATCCAGAGCATGGTCTTTGGAAACCAGGGCGACGACTGCGGAACGGGCGTAGCATTCACCCGTAATGCTTCCACAGGCGAAAACGTAGTATTCGGCGAGTACCTGATGAACGCACAGGGCGAGGATGTCGTTGCCGGTGTCCGCACCCCCATGCCCATCTCCGAGCTGAAGAGCCAGAACCCGGAAATCTACAAGCAGTTCGAAGACATCTGCAACATCCTTGAGAACCACTACAAGGACATGCAGGACATCGAGTTCACCATCGAGCACAACAAGCTGTACATCCTGCAGTGCCGATCGGGCAAGCGAACCGGCCCTGCCGCCGTCAAGATCGCCGTCGACCTGGTTAACGAAGGACGCATCAATAAAGATACAGCGCTGGCCCGCGTCAGTCCTGAACTTCTCGTCCAGTGCCTCCTGCCGGTAATCAAGCCGGGCGCCAAGTACGACGTTATCGCGACTGGGCTTCCCGCCGGACCCGGCGCCGCTACCGGCATCGCCATCTTCGATGCGCAGCGTGCGGCAGAACTCGGCAAGGGCGGCGAAGGACAGAAAGTCATTCTAGTCCGTGCCGACACCTCGCCGGATGACCTCAAGGGTATGCTGGCCGCTCAAGGCGTTCTCACCGAGCGTGGAGGCATGACCAGCCACGCAGCGCTCGTCGCTCGCGGTTTTGGCATTCCCACGGTCGCAGGCTGTTCTTCGATCAGCGTCGGCAAGGATTCGTTCACGATTGACGGCCGCGTCATCAAGGAAGGCGATGAGATCTCCTTGAACGGCACGCTTGGCCAAGTCATCGACGGCACGGTTCCAGTACAGGATCCTGAGCTCACCGGTGAATTCGGCACACTGCTCGGCTGGGCAGACGAGACCCGCCGCCTGGGCATCCGCACAAACGCCGATACCCCGGCCGATGTCGAGTTGGCCATCAAGTTGGGCGCAGAAGGCGTAGGCCTCTGCCGCACCGAGCACATGTTCTTTGCCGAAGATCGACGCCCGATCGTACAGGCGATGATCCTGGCCGCGAACGAAGACGACCGCAAGGTGCAGCTCGACCTGCTTCTTCCCTTCCAGCGCGAAGACTTCGCCGGGATCTTCAAGGCCCTGGGCAACCGACCGGCGACCATTCGCCTGATCGACCCACCGCTCCACGAGTTCCTGCCAAGCCTGCAGACGCTGATCGAGGAAGTCGCTACGCTTAAGGCGACGGGCAGCAACCCTGCTGAACTCGAAGAGAAAGAGAAGCTGCTCCACCAGGTCGAGTCTATGCACGAGATCAACCCGATGATGGGCCTCCGCGGCTGCCGCCTCTCTATTGTCTTCCCCGGCATCGTCGAGATGCAGACCCGCGCTATCCTCGAGGGCGCAATCGAAGCCAAGAAGGCCGGAGCCGAGCCGCATCCTGAGATCATGATCCCGCTGGTAGGCCATGTCAACGAGCTGAAGGCCGTGCGCTCCAATCTTGAGCGAGTCGCCAAGCTGGTCGTTGAAGAGAGCGGCGAGACCATCGACTACATGTTCGGCACCATGATCGAGATCCCGCGCGCCGCGCTGACCTCGGACCTGATCGCCGAAGAGGCCGAGTTCTTCTCGTTCGGTACGAACGACCTGACCCAGATGACCTTTGGCTTCAGCCGCGACGACTCGGACAAGTTCCTCAAGCCCTACATCGCCGAGAAGATCCTTCCTGGCGATCCCTTCGAATCGATCGATCAGTCTGGCGTCGGCCAGTTGATGATCATCAGCGTCGAAAAGGCTAAGAAGGTCCGTCCGAACATCAAGCTCGGCATCTGCGGCGAGCACGGCGGTGAGCCTGCAAGCATCGCGTTCTGCCACAAGATCGGCTTGAACTACGTATCGTGCAGCCCCTACCGCGTCCCGATCGCCCGCCTCGCCGCCGCCCAGGCCAACCTGGCCGACAGCGGTTCCGGCCGCGACCGATAGGCCAATAAAATAAAGGCCGATGGTTCCAGAATTTTCTGGAGCCATCGGCCTTTTTCACATTGTTGGGTTTTTAAAAACTAGCCTGACGGAGTATCGGCGAAGTTCCAAATCGGACTGACCTGGGTCAACTCTTCTTCCGTGGCAAACTTGTACTGGACAGAGCGTGCATCGAGCAAATTCAGGATGTTCCACGGCACGCAAAAAATGTCGTTTGTCAAACGACTGAACTCAGAGTGTTTGACAAGTTCGTACAACCCCAGGACACTATCTTCCTGACTTTCGAATTTGATATAGGCGTTTCGCAATGGCATTGTGACAGCTTTCTTTAGTGAACAACGTCGTTGGCACCACGGATAAACCGCGTTTGAAACTTCACACTTAATACTACGTAAATCATAACGCAAATGGCACCAGGACCGGACAGTTCAACTTTGCAAGCAGACAGGCACCAAATGATATCGAAAGATTGTACAGTAATCCACATTGCAAAATCAATGCCAAGATAGAATTTCATCAAGTCCGTTTCTATCTGATTGAAGGGCACTGATTTATTCTGTTGACAGTGAAAAGCGCGTCGGGTATAGTAGTCGTGTTGGCACGGCAAAAAGCCGGGCCTTTTTGCATAGGTCCTATAGACGTATAAGGCAAGATTCATAAGATGCATGACGACGAGGTTATTCTCACCCCAGCCCGCCATATAGAACTCTCTGAGGAACTCAACAGACTCACGACTGTGGAACGTACGGCCATCGCCGAACGGATCGCTCAGGCACGAGCCATGGGGGACTTGAGCGAGAACTTCGACTACCATGACGCCAAGCGTCAACAGGGATTTCTCGAAAGCAAAATCACCGGCCTGAAAAGGATCCTGGAGATCGCGAAGATTGCCGACTACACTGGTGGCGGAGATGTCGTCCAGCTCGGCTCCAGTGTCACCATCTTCGATGAAGAATTCGAAGAAGAAATCGAATACACCATCGTCGGAGTCATGGACGCAGATGCCGGCAGCAACAAAATCTCCAACACATCTCCCGTTGGAAAAGCGCTGCTGGGCGGCGTAGTGGGTGATGTTGTTGAAGTAAAAGCCCCGGCCGGGACGACTAGCTATAAGATTTTAAGTATTCGGTAATCTTGATTTTCCGTAGGGGCTTGCCTGAGAGTTGGCGCCTTAGCGCTAGTTCGATTGCACGCCCGTCTTCGAACCTCGCAAAGCCGCACAGCCTGTCAAAGTGTGCGGTTCGCCACCCTACAGGACGGGCGTGCAATCGGGCAATATTATGCTTTGAGCCCCGCCGAAGCCGCTGTCTTTGCCCTCAGGCAAGCCCCTACTCCAGAAGAAGACATACCCTCTTTGGTTGACATGCCTTTCACCCCGGTGCTACACTATCCCCATATTGTTTTTCCCTCTATTGGAGCTTTGACCTCTTGACTACTCTGTCCACCACTTCCCTTACGGCGCGCACTCTCGACCAGACAGGGGACCATGACCTCTGGAATTCTTTTGTCGGCGGAGTTCCTGAAGGGGATGTCCTGCAGGCGTGGGAATGGGCCGATGTGAAGGGGCCGGAGTGGGCTCCTGTACGTGTCGGGGTTTTCCGGGACGGAACCCTGATCGCGGGAGCCCAGATTTTGAAGCGAGCCCTCCGAATTGGGCGGCTTCCGGCTCTTGGTACGTTTTATTATGCGCCGCGCGGGCCGATTATGCGGGACTGGAACGACCAGGCAGCTCTTGAAGCGCTGCTCGCAGCGATTGCGGAGCGGGCTAAGGGAGATCGAGCGGCGTTTCTTAAGATCGACCCGGCGGTTCGGGTGGAGCGTGAGGATATTTTGTCACGGCTGAAGGCTCTGGGGTTTGGCCCCCCGGCTTCGGCAGATGCCCAGGGGTTTGGCGGGACTCAGCCGCGCTGCGTGATGCAGCTTGATTTAACGGGCAAGTCGCAACAGGACCTTCTGGCCGAATTCAAACCCCAGACGAGGCGCAACATAAAGCTGGCCACGGACAAACATGGCGTCCGCGCCGTAAAGAATGTAACGCGTGAGCATCTGGCGGACTTCGACAGACTGATGCAAGTGACCGGAGAGCGCGACGGCTTCCGCCCCCGGCCTCTGAGTTATTTTCAGACGGTTTGGGACCACCTCGTACCGGTAGGCATGGCCAAGCTCTTTTTGACCATCCACGAAGGCGATATTCTCTCCGGAGCGCTCTGCTTTAAGATCAACGATAAAGCCTGGTATGTCTACGGCGCGTCATCGAACGACAAGCGCAATGTTATGCCGAACTACGCCATGCAGTGGGAAATGATTGCATGGGCTCACGAAGAGGGCTGCAGCTGGTACGATTTCCGAGGCGTTAGCCCGCGACGCCGTCAAGAGGGCGAAGATGTGGCGGATCTGGAAAAGAACGACCACTTGCAGGGACTAAACCGCTTCAAGGAGGGATTTTCTCCGCGCTATGTGGAGTACCTCGGAGAATTCGACCTGGTCTACAACAGCATGATCTACGCGATCTATAACAGAGCCTTTGCGATGAGGAACAACATGAAGAGGCGCAAGAGGTGAGGTCTTACTGGACTGCATTTCTAATCCTATTCCTCTTCTCTTCGTGCCACGCATCCCTGGCCGAAGCACGGCTTGTGCGGCCTCCTGGAACAACACGGTATGCCGGTCTTGAGCGAGATCTGAACTCCTGGAAAAATTGGGACGCTAAGAGCGGATACCATCGCATGACGGTCCAGTCCATCGGGACCTCCGTACTGAAGAGAAAAATCTGGATGGTTACACTGGTAGGCACAGATGCCGTCAGCCCGAAGCGACTGCTCTGTATCTGCAGGCAGCATGGCCACGAACCGGCCAGTACGGAAGGCGCTCTCGCCCTCATCCACCGCCTGGTCTACGCTCCCGCAGGATCGCAGGAAGCCGGCTGGCTGGACCACTGCAGCATATCAATCATTCCGATGGCAAATCCTGATGGAGCCGAAGCATATCTGCGGCACAACGCCCATGATGTCGACTTAAATCGGGACTGGATTGCCCGTACACAGCCCGAGACGCGCGCTCTCTATGCCGAGATCTGGCTCCTGCATCCCGACCTCATGACCGATCAGCACGAGCTCTATCCCGACGATACACGCCCTGATTTCACGGAAACAGCCGGCCCGATATCGGGCGCTCCCGCAGCCGTAATCGATTCCTGTATCCATGCCTCTGAAGTCATTCAGGCAGCAATGGGCAAAACGAACGATCCGAAGTTTGCGCACTGGATCGACGACAACCACCCTCCCCGCCTTGCCCATCGATTTGGGTGCATCGTTCTTGGAATCCCGACCGTTCTCTTTGAGACGAATAGGCTAAAAGGAACCGGCCGCAGTGTTGCCGACCGCGCGGATGCACACGAGATGTTTATGGTGGCGTGTCTGCGCCTGATGGCCGGAGATAACATGCCCGCCGCTCCGCCTCCCCCGTCCGCGCCCACCAGCTCTCCCGAGGAAGCCCCTTGACACTCCCAAGCCCGAAACCAGAGCCGTACGCAGTACCCGCGGAATACAATGCGTGGATACGTGTGGACATGGATGCCCTGAGCGCTAACGTAAAGTCGCTCGACACACTGCTCAAAACCCAATCGCCCTCCCCAAAGATTATCGCTGTCGTTAAGGCCAACGCGTACGGACACGGCGCGGTGGAATCCGCGTGGATCTTCGCGAGGGCCGGAGTGGAGACATTTGCGGTCACCACGCTCGCCGAAGCCCTTGAACTCCGCGAAGCGCATATCGAACAGGATATTCTGGTCTTTGCTCCTCCCCTTCCGGCGCAAGCCGATCTGTTTGTCAGTCACAATATCACGGCCACAATTACACAGGCGGATCAAATCGATATGCTTGCGGCGGCAACGGTTCCAGCAGGGCAGCCGGCCCGCGTCCATATCAAAGTGGACACCGGAATGGGGCGTTTTGGAGTAGCCGCCTCGGATGCGCTGGAGCTTGCAAAACAGATCGACAAGGCCTCAAAAGATATTGTCCTGGCAGGAATATACACACACTTTGGCCAGGCGCTGCAGCCGAACGCCAAGCACACGGAACGCCAGTTCCGTCTCTTCCAAACCACCGTTGAGGGAATTGCGGCGGCTGGGATCGATCCGGGCCTGCGTCACTGCGCTAATTCAGCGGCCATACTGCTCGATGAGCGCTACTGGCTGGATGCCGTTCGGCCGGGCACGCTGCTTTACGGTCAATATCCCGCAGGCCATTTGCCCAAGCGGCTCTCGCTAAAAGATGGATGGTCCATGCAGGCCCGCGTGCTCTCCGTGAGGAGCATTCCTACAGAGACGCCTCTGGGATATGGGGCCGAATACACCACGAAACGACCGAGCAAAATCGCCGTATTAGCCGTAGGCTACGCAGACGGATTTGCAGTTGTGCCCCAAAGCACGTTCACCGGACGCCGCGGCCTGCTCGCCATGGGCCGAGCCATCCTCGGCAAGAGTCCAACAGTAACGATATGCGGCAAGTCTGCTCCCATAGTCGGACGAATTGCCATGCAGACCTGCATGATCGATGTGACAGACATAGTCGGAGCGCAACCCGGCGATATAGCTACCGTACCCGCGCGGCGCGCAACAGCCAGTTCACGCTTGCCCCGTGTTTATATAGGTGCTGAAACGGAGAATAAACAATGAACTATCGACTCGTTGAAAAAGGGGCTTTTACCGTGGTTGGTAAGGGCATCCGTGTAACGACAAAGAACGGCGACGACCTCCAGCGCATTCCAGCGTTTTGGAACGAAAGTGTCAGCAACGGATATTACGACAGCCTACAGCATCTCAAGCGGGGATCGGGGTTGCTGAGTCGTCTCGCCCATGTCGTCCACGGCGAGATTGTGATCGATGAGGTCACCCTAGGTGTTTGTACGGATTTCTCTGCTGATGCGTCGGAGTTCACGTATTTCATTGCCGTAGAGGCGCAGAGCGGACTTGTGCCGTCCGGCCTAATCGAAAAGCCGGTTCCCGCCGCAACATGGGCAGTGTTCGAAGTCGTCGGGCCTTTGCCCGACGCCATCCAAGCCGTATGGGCAAACATTATGTCCGACTTTTTTCAAACGGAACCCTTTGTCCACGGCAATGGTCCGGACCTGGAGCTCTATCCTGATGGGGACGATAGCAGAACCAAGTACCACTGTGAAGTATGGGTTCCAGTTGTTCCTAAATAAACTGTCTTTGCCGATGTTTGGACGGTCCCCTAACACGGCAAGATATCTTTGCAGCTTTGAGACATTAAAAAGGCAAGGAGTACTATTATGGAAGATCAGGATCCAAATGCTGTAAAACAGCCACAGTCGAAAGAATTTCGGGGATCGTGGCAGGCGAAGCAAAAAGGCGAGAAATATCCGAAGGCCAAGCAGCGGGATATCGGGGGAGACAGCAGCGGTCTCGGCGAAGACGGAGAGTCGCACGACGAGGACGCGGCAACGATTTTTAACGGCAAAGAGTTAGCGAGCAAACATACCGCAAAAGGCGACACTTCCAACGGCAGTCGGGGCTAAAGACCCTAATCTTCGGAATAGTGGAGCGCCATAATTACATCGAACCGGCCGAGCCTCATGACTCTGGCCGGCTGTGTGTTGCGGCCAAGAACTACGTGGAAGGCACGCCCATCTTCCCGGGTCGAATTTCGCGCTTTGAGGAGCACGGCAAGCCCGCAACTGTCGATAAACTCAACATTTGTCAGATCCACCGTAAGCCCGCGGTCACAAGGCTCGCTAACCAGGTCGGACACGCCTTTCATGATGGGGGGCTCAAAGCTTGCGACAGTGTACAAATCCACCTCGCCTGCAGCGGTGACCAAGACCCCATCCGCCGCCGCGGTCACGACGACTTGAAGGCTGCCCGTGTTGCTCTCGGTGGTAATCACTGTGTCACTCCTTTAAATTCGAAACGACAACATTCGCCAAATATCTATTGATAACTATTTTACTGGAATCCACGAAATATAGCATTAATTTCCCGTCACAAAAACAGCCGTGCAGCACCACCTACTTCAAAAGTCTTAAACATGGCTATAATAAGGCGTAGCTCCAGACCACACCTAAGGATAGAGTAATGAACGTTAGTCCCCTTGCCGGTAAGACAGCTCCGGAATCCATTCTTGTCGATATCCCTCGTTTGATTACCGCATATTATTCTGAGAGGCCCGACCCCGGCGTTTCAGAACAGAGAGTGGCCTTCGGCACTTCGGGACACCGCGGCTCTTCGTTTGATCGAGCGTTCAACGAGTGGCACATCCTGGCCATTACTCAGGCCATTTGTCTTTACAGAGCGCAGCATTCCATCAACGGCCCCCTCTACATCGGCATGGACACGCACGCGCTTTCCACGCCTGCGCTTGTGACCGCACTGGAAGTGTTGGCGGCCAACGACGTGGAGGTAATGCTCTCGAAGGACGACGAGTACACCCCCACCCCAGCCATATCGCACTCTATTTTGACGTACAACCGCGAAAGAAAGTCGGGACTCGCAGACGGTATCGTCATTACCCCCTCGCATAATCCTCCAACGGACGGCGGGTTTAAGTACAATCCCCCGAGCGGCGGCCCTGCGGAAACGACGGCTACGGCATGGATAGAAGCGAAAGCCAACGAGTTTATTGCGGATGGTCTGAAGGGTGTCAAACGTGTTACCTACGAGCAGGCCCTTCGAGCATCAACCACACACCGGTTCGATTACGTGGACGCCTATGTGAGCGACCTGGGCAGCGTTGTGGATATGGAACTGCTGCGTGACTCTAAGATCAGTCTTGGCGCCGATCCCCTGGGCGGAGCCAGCGTGCATTACTGGGAGCCGATTGCCGAACGATATGGTTTGAACCTCACTGTCGTGAACACATCGGTAGACTCAACGTTTCGCTTTATGACGGTGGACTGGGACGGCAAAATCCGCATGGACCCCTCGTCGCCCTACGCCATGGCCAAATTGATTGGCCTGAAGGACAAATTCGATATCGCCTTCGGGTGTGATACCGACAGCGACCGGCACGGAATCGTCACAAAGAGCGCCGGACTCCTGCCCCCAAATCACTACCTCTCCGTGTGCATTCTCTACCTGTTCCAGAATAGGCCGGACTGGAACAAGGATGCCGCCGTCGGCAAGACTGTGGTCAGCAGCCAGATGATCGACCGGGTCGCCGCGAAAGTAGGCCGCAGATTGTATGAAGTCCCGGTAGGCTTCAAGTGGTTCGTAGATGGAATGCTCGATGGATCGCTCGGATTTGTTGGGGAAGAGAGCGCGGGGGCATCCTTTGCCCGCCGAAACGGCAGCGTCTGGACGACGGATAAAGACGGATTGATCCCCGCACTCCTGGCCGGCGAGATCACCGCCCGAACAGGCAAGGATCCCGGCGAGCACTACCAGGATTTGGCAAAAGAGTTCGGAGCGCCCGCATACGACCGTGTGGAAGCCCCGGCCACTCCGGAACAAAAAAAGAAGCTCTCCAAGATTACCCCAGCACAGGTGCACTCCCAGAAGATGGCGGGAGAAGCGATTACGTCTATTCTT
>Ga0302307_10002998_pt1 | contig 10291 bp, 9 predicted proteins | sample III_Palsa_E3_2_FD_200530 | JGI IMG/M metagenome (GOLD analysis project Ga0302307, IMG submission 200530) | Peat permafrost microbial communities from Stordalen Mire near Abisko, Sweden - III_Palsa_E3_2 | ecosystem: Environmental > Terrestrial > Soil > Palsa > Peat permafrost | place: Sweden... | reverse complement strand
GTATTATCAGAAAAAGGTACAAAAATTTGTATTAATTCAGCTGCTGTTTTGGTGCCAAAGCCATTGTCACTCAAATTTAACGTGGTGACTGAAGCAGGAATTGCAGTAAAGGCGTGTACTAATTCGTCTGCTGTTTTTTTGCTAAGCTTATTCGCACGCAAATCTAACGTGGTGACAGAAGCAGGAATTGCAGCAAAGGCTTGTGCTAACTCGGCGCCTGTTTTGTAGTTTTTGTAGTTAAAGTTATTCCCCAAATTAAACGTTAGCATGAAAGAAGAAGTTTCAGCAAAGGCTTGCGCTAACTCGACGCCTGTTTTGGAATTAAAATTACTTCCCAAATTTAACGTGATGACTGAAGCAGGAATGGCCTCAAAGGCTTGTGCTAATTCGACGCCTGTTTTATTGCCAAGGTGATTCCCAGTCAAATCTAACGTGGTGACTGAAGTAGGAATTGCGCCAAAGGCTTGTGCTAATTCGGTGCCCGTTTTATTACCAAGGTGATTCTCACTCAAATCTAACGTTGTGACGGAAGCAGGAATTTTGGCAAAGGCTTGCACTAATTCGGCTGCTGTTTTGCTGCCAAGGTTATTCGTACGCAAATCTAATGTTGTGACGGAAGCAAGAATTTTGGCAAAAGCTTGCGCTAATTCGACGCCTGTTTTGCTGCCAAGGTTATTCGTACGCAAATCTAATGTTGTGACGGAAGCAGGAATTTTGGCAAAGGCTTGCGCTAATTCGACGCCTGTTTTGTGGCTAAGGTTATTCGCGCTCAAATCTAACGTGGTGATTGAAGCACGAATTGCGGCAAAAGCTTGCGCTAATTCGTCACCTGTTTTGCTGCCAAGGTTATTCCAAGCTAACTTTATTATTGTGACGGAAGCAGGAATTGCAGCAAAGGCTTGCACTAATTCGATGCCTGTTTTGCTGCCAAGGCTATTATCACTCAAAATTAACTCCGTGACTGAAGCAGGAATCGCGGCAAAGGCTTGCGCTAATTCATCACCTGTTTTGGTGTCAAGGTTATTCTCATCTAAATTTAACGTTGTAACGGAAGCAGGAATTTTGGCAAAGGTTTGCGCTAATTCGTCGCCTGTTTTGGTGTCAAGGTTATTCTTACTCAAATTTAACGTTGTAACGGAAGTAGGAGTTGCAGCAAAGGTTTGCGCTAATTCAACGCCTATTTTTTCACTAGACTGAGTCAAATGAAAAAAGTCCATGTTTTACATTCTCCAAAAATAAAAAAGTGCCTGCTGAGAGATAATTAAAACTTTCCTTACTGGCATACAGACTTTAATTTAAACCACCAATTCCATCAAACCAAGTGCAGCAAATATCCGCGCGCGAACTGATTCTACGGAACCCATACCGTCGATTTTTATATATTTCACAGCTTGGGGTGTAGCGAGTTGTGCGGCTTTTTGATAATAATCAATTAAAGGCTTAGTTTGTTCATGATATACCGCTAAACGCTTACATACGGTTTCTTCACTATCATCCGTACGCTGTACTAAAGGCTCTCCCGTAACATCATCTTTATCTGCAACGCGTGGGGGATTATACGCGATATGGTAGACACGTCCAGAAACGGCATGCACGCGTCTTCCGCTTAAACGCTCAATAATAATGTCATCTTTCAGCGCAATTTCAATGACATAATCAAGCTGAATATGATGCTTAACTAAAGCATCGGCTTGAGCAATTGTGCGAGGAAAACCGTCAAATAAAAAACCTTGTTGGCAATCCGGTGCTTTAACGCGCTCTGCCACTAAAGAAATCATGATGTCATCTGACACTAATTTACCTACATCCATCACTTGTTTAGCCTGTAACCCAAGTGGCGAGCCGCTTTTTACAGCTGCCCTTAGCATATCACCCGTGGAAATTTGTGGGATTTGAAGCGCCTGTGTAATAGAGCCTGCTTGCGTTCCCTTGCCAACACCTGGAGCTCCTAATAACATTATCCGCATTGTTATAGCCTCGTAAAATAGCCTTTTCCGTTGTACGTTGCGTCTTACAAAGCCACAATCCTTGCTCGCTTAAGACCTTAATAAAACACTCGTTGTATATAATATAAGTTAGCCGTTTATGCAAGTTGCAGTGCAACACTAAGCTGTAAGCATAAATGCTGAGTACCGCTTACTATGATAAAATATAAATAATTACCACTTACTTTTTTAAAGGCCGCATATGAAATTCGTTATCACCGGCGCTTTAGGCTACATAGGCTCACAACTTATCCGCGAGCTCCCTCTCGCCTTTCCCCACTGTGTGATAACGCTCATCGACAATTTGGAAAGCCAACGCTACTGCTCGCTATTTCATCTTCCCAGCAATGCACAATACAGCTTTAACGAAGCAAATGTTGGCACTATACCACTTGATAACCTGCTAACAAAGGCAGATGCTGTTATCCATTTAGCAGCCGCAAAAGAGGCTGAGGATGAATATATTAATTATAACATGACTGAGCGGCTTGCAAAGGTAAGCGCTAAGCAGCAGATCCCTTTTATCCATCTCTCTACAACGGAAATTTACGGGACGCATAAAAAAGTACTGGATGAATATTGTAAGCCGGAAGAATTAAATCCACAAACTGATTTGGCAAAAAATAAATTGCAGGAAGAAAGTTTATTACAGCAGTATGGCAAGTATGAACAGCTAAAATTTATTACATTACGCATACCTAGCCTATTTGGTGTGACGCCTGGTATGCATTTCTCATCATCCGTAAACAGGTGGTGCTGGCAAGCAGTATTTGGTCAAACCTTATCGATTGAACAAACGACTTATCAACAAAAACGTCCATACTTAGCGGTGCATGATCTTATTAATGCTATATGCTTTTTTATTAAACGCCAGCATTTTGATAATAAAATTTATAATGTTGTGAGTGCAAATGCCAGTGTTGAAGAGATTATTGAATATATTAGAGCTTATGTCGCAAATTTATATATCGAATTTTTTGACAGCCCTCGAGAACGCTTTTATGCTGGCGAAGTGCGCGCAGAGCGTATTATGCATTTAGGATTTTTGCCGATTATTGAGCTTAAGCAAGGAATAAGGGATTTGGTTAATTTATTGCATCATGCCAATAATGGGTAGTTTTTTGCTTATTCGTAATGGGACCACATACGCAATACCTTAACTACTTTTTGCTCTTCAATTACGTCATAAACTAAGCGATGCTGTATATTAATCCGTCGTGAAAAAAAACCTATCAAGTCGCCAACAAGTTTTTCATAGGGAGGTGGATTTTGATAAGGGTTATTAGATAATATTTCCAACAACCCTTGGCATTTTTCTTTTAATCCCGCGCGAGCTAGCTTTTGAGCATCCTTTTGCGCGTCTTTGGTATAAACAACTCGATACATTTACCAGTCCAATTGCGAAGAGCAGTCATCAACAGATTCTAGCTTCCCAACTAAAAGAGACTCGCGCATACCAGGAACTGATAGAAGGTATAAGGTTTCTTCAATAGCATTAAAATCTTCTTCTGCAAGAACAATAACCTTGTTGCGCTTACCAGTGATGCATATAGGCTTATGCTCTTGAGCAACATGATCAATCAGCTTATAAAGATTATTTCTCGCATCACTGGCTGTAAAAATTTCCATAATGGCTTACCTTCAAATTAACTTCTTGTCTTAATCGTACTATATTACGTACGTATTAGTCAAGCAACAACTCCCAACCCGCATCTGGAGTAAACCTTTCCCCATGGCGTAGTGCCAAAGCGCGTAGCTTTTCCTGAATAGCGCTTATACCTTGCGTTTTGGCATAATGTAAGGGGCCACCACGAAATGGTGCAAAGCCGGTACCGAAAATCATGCCGGCATCGGCTAAATCTGCCTTGGTCACCACGCCCTCGCGCATACAAGCGGCAAGTTCATTGAGCATACGTAGGATAATTCTATCTGCTAATTCTTCGCTGTTTTTATAAGTAGCAAGCTTGTTTTTTATGGGCTTACTTTTTTGATAACGGTAAAAACCACTACCCGTTTTACACCCCAATTGTTGCTTAGCCACTAAATCCCGTAATTTATCAGGTATGGCCATGGGGTAATAAGCATTTAAATGCTCAGCCACTAATAAACAGACATCTAAGCCTACTGTATCTGCTAATTCTATGGGACCCATGGGCATGCCAAAATCGACAGCGGCTTTATCGATAATTTCTAAAGGAACACCCTCGTCAATTAATAATAAGCTTTCCATCATGTAAGGCATTAAAGCACGATTCACTAAAAAGCCTGGTGTACTTGTCACGCCAAGCGGTAATTTATCTAATTGTTTGACAAACGCTTTAGCGTATTGAAAGCTGGCATCATTGGTTTTAGGGCCTTGTACCACTTCAACCAACTGCATTTGCGCCACCGGGTTAAAAAAGTGTATCCCTACTAAGCGCTCAGGTTGTTGCATGATCTGGCTAATTTCATCTAAAGGAAAGCTTGAGGTATTGGTTGCTAATATTGCGCTAGGTTTAGCACGTTTTTCTACCATTTGAAATAATTCTTGTTTAGCCTGTAAATTTTCGAAAATTGCTTCAATGATGAAATCAGCGCGCGCAATGCCATCACCTTGCAAATCAACAATTAATCTGTCCATCGCTAAGCGTGCATCTATAGGTTTTTTACATTTTTTCGCGAATAATGCCGCAGCTCTTTTTACAGCAGGCGCTACGTATTTTGCTGCTCTATCTTGTAGTGTTACCGTCAAACCACGAAAGGCACACCAAGCTGCAATATCACCGCCCATAGTGCCAGCACCAATAACATGCACGTGCCCTACTGGCTTATCTGCTTGTTTAACACTTGCTTTGAGTTGATCTTGCAATAAAAATACGCGAATTAAATTTGCTGCAGTTGGGTGACGTAATAATTGTTCGATAGATTGTGCTTCATGCTCTATGGCAAGCGGTAATGGCTCTAATCCATGCTGCTCCCAGTTTCGTAATACGGCATAAGGCGCTGGATAATGCAAAGGAGAAGCTTTAGCGCGTAATTGACGGCGCGTCAGCCAAGCAATTAATGGGCGCACGGCCGCACTGTGTAATAAATGATTAATCGTTGATAAGCTGCATGTTGCAGGTGGATTTTTTACATACTCTTTGGCAGCAAGCAATAAATGTCTTTTAGGAACAGCAATATCCACCAAACCTAATTTAGCAGCAGCTTTAGCGCTTATAGCGCGACCTGATAATAATAAATCTAATGCTGGTTGCAAAGCCATGACACGGATTAATCGCGCAGTGCCTCCCCAACCAGGGTGAATACCTAATAACACTTCAGGCAGGCCTAGTTTGGTTTTATCACTATCTTCAGCAATACGATAACGACATGCTAAAGCTAACTCTAAGCCACCACCTAAACAAAAACCATTGATTAATGCAATAGTAGGCACGTTAATCGCAGATAATTTATCAAATACCTTTTGACCAAGGCGAATAAATACCATCATATCATCAACATTTTGCAGGCTGGATAAATAGACTAAATCCGCACCGGCAATAAACCCTTGTGTTTTTTTCGACGCCACCACAAGACCGGCCATTTCGGGTAAATTATCTAATATCGTGTCAAGCTCATTAAGCACTTCAAGATTAATACTATTCACTGAGGCATTTTTTTTATCAAAATATAACCATACAATAGCTTGATCATCTTTTTCAATATGCCAATGTTGATAGGTTTTTTTGGGTGTTGTCATTATTCTGCTCCTATCATATTTTCAATTAATATGGCGCCGCCTTGCCCACCGCCAATACATAAGCTTGCAATCCCATAGCGCGCTTGCTGGCGTTTCAAAATATGCAATAAATGCAAGGTGATGCGTGCACCACTAGCCCCCACAGGATGACCAACCGCAATCGCCCCGCCATCGACATTTAATCGTGCCATATCCATTTGCCCTAAAGCTTCGGGTAAGCCAAGTTTGGTTTTGCAATAATCATCACTTGCCAATGCTTTAACACAGCCTAATACTTGTGCGGCAAAGGCTTCATTAATTTCCCAATAATCAATATCCTTAAGATTAAGCTGTTGACGTTTCAGTAAAGGCGCGATAGCATGCGCTGGCCCTAGACCCATAAAGGCCGGATCTAACGCTGCCCAACTCACGTCAACAATACGGCCTAGCACCGGTAAATTATATTTTTTAACCGCCTCTTTACTGGCTAATAATACTAAACAAGCACCATCGGTGATTTGCGAGCTATTACCGGCTGTTACAGTACCAAATGGCTTATCAAAAAAAGGTTTTAAGCTGGCAAGCTTTTCCTTGGTGGTATCACGGCGCAAACCATCGTCTTGCTGGTAACAATTACCTTTATTATCAAAGACCGGGACAATTTCCTGCAAGTAGCCATTATCTTGCGCCATAGCTAAGCGATTATGGCTTAATGCGGCATATTCATCCATTTCTTCACGCGATATATTAAAATAGTGCGCAACATTTTCTGCTGTTTGCCCCATATTTAACCCTATAATTGGATCAGATAATCCGCGCATTAAAGCAATAATAGGGGTTAAATAGGACAAACGAAACTTCACCATCAACTGCAAACGCTGCGTCACTGTTTTTGCTTTATTAAAATCTGCCAACCACTGCACCATTTGCGGGCTGTATAATAAAGGAGCCCGGCTCATTGCCTCAGTGCCACCTGCTAATACTAATTGTTGCCGCCCTTGGCTAATTGATAAAACTGCGCTATCTATCGCTTGCAAGCCTGCAGCACAATTTCGTTGTACGGTAAATGCAGGTACTTGATGGCCACAGCCTAAACGCAAGGCGATAATGCGCGCAATATTGGCTTCATCGGCGCTTGGCATGACACACCCCATCACCACTTCATCGATTTCTTTTGCAGTAAATGGCTGGCGCAATAATAAGGCTTGCCCTGCCATCACCGCTAAATCAGCGCTTGCAAAAGCACCTGCTTCACCACGCGCTTTAAAAAAAGGCGTACGCGCACCATCAATTATATAAACAGGCTCTACATGCGGGCTATGCGATTTTACCATTATGAGAAATCCTCTAAGTTCTTTATTGAAAAGCATCAGCAAGGTAAATACGAGGCCCCCTGCATAATGGCACACCCGCCATGAATATCCATAACGTGGTTAACAATAATACGCGCCATTTCGGTGGTATAGTATTTGGTAATTGCGCTTACGATTGAAGCAGGTCATAAGTAAATTTTTCGGCTAAAACTTAATAAAGAAAAAATAAACTTCATGCTTAATTTTATACTATAGATGTGATTATTGACAGTTAATGCTGACCTTAAAGCATACATACAATTGAAATATAATCTCTTTTCAAGAGTATTAAGCTTTACAATCTATAGAATTTTCCTACTATTATAGATAGCAGTCTACAAAATGTTTCACTAGGAGAATCAAATCATCATGAAGATTATCGAGCCAGTAGTAGGAAATTGGTACCGCAACTTAAATAACGAGCAAGATTTTGAGGTAGTTGCTGTTGAAGCTGATCAGGGATTGATCGAAATCCAATATTTTGATGGCGATATAGAAGAACTTGACACAGATAGCTGGTATGAAATGGACATAGATTACATTTCCTCTCCCGAAGACTGGAGCGGGCCGTTTGAAAGCAAGCATAAAGCATTCCAATTAGAAGATGAAATAGCCGCCCGTCCTACCCATTGGACCAGCCTCTTAGAGAACTTTTAATACCTTTCTTAAACTTCCCAGAATTTAGCGCCCCTTTAGAGAGCGTAGCGAGCTTAGGGGTGCTTAATGTCCGGGAAGTCAGTGTATAACCCTTATTCTTGATCAGCGACTCCATAATACTTTTTGCCCATATCAATGCATTCACGGCCATTTTGTAAACGCCAGCGATTTGTGTCACGTAATGAGTATACGCAACCACAATATTCTTGCATATAAAACTGCTCTTTTTTGGAAATCTCTAACATACGTGCCGAGCCACCTTGTTTACGCCAGTTATAGGTCCAGTAAGTCAGATCTGGATACCGGCTAGCTGCACGTATACCACAATCATTAATTTGATCCATGTTTTTCCAGCGAGAAATACCAAGTGAGCTGCAAATCACATCAAACCCGTGCTCATGGGCATAAAGCGCGGTGTGCTCAAAGCGCATATCAAAACACATGGTACAACGAATACCACGCTCAGGTTCATGTTCCATCCCTTTAGCCCGTGCAAACCAATTATCCTTATCATAATCGGCGTCTACAAACGGAATATTGTGCTTTTCAGCAAAACGTAAGTTTTCTTGCTTACGAATTTCATACTCGGCACGGGGGTGAATATTAGGGTTATAAAAGAAGATGGTATAGTCAATATTAGCCGCCAGTAAAGCCTCCATCACTTCCCCAGAACAAGGTGCGCAACAAGAATGCAATAGCAGCTTTTTACCCTCATTAGGCAACGTTAGTGTTGGGCGTTGGTACGTACTTTCAATCATATCATCCTCGGTATTAACAGGCCCTTTCGAGCCTACAAAAATATAATTAACTTCGTTATCTCTTCTGCTATGATATATTAACACAAAGGTTGGACCAACCTTTTATTTCCACTAACTCTGTAGGATACCATTATGCTAAAACAGCTAGGAACAACTGCTTTGCTATTATCTTTATCGCTAACCGCTAACGCGGCAGACGACAACTTTGCTGACGTAAAAATTAACGATCAGGCCTCCATCGTCAGCTATGGCTTAGGTCTCAACATTGGTAATGGCCTAAGATCGCAAGGGTTAGAAGATATTAACGTAAATGCGTTAGCAGCCGGTGTCAGCGACAGTGTGCAACAAAAACCGTTACGTGTTAGTGAAGAAGAATTGAATAAGGCTTTTAACAATTTGCAAGAAAAATACAAAGCTGCACAAGCTGAAGAAGCTAAGCAAAACTTGCTTGCCAGCAAAAACTTTTTGGAGAAAAATAAAAAAATGGACGGCGTGAGAACTACTGATTCTGGATTACAATACAAAATTATTAAAGAAGGCAATGGCCCTTCACCGAAGAAAACAGACATCGTAACTGTCCATTACCGCGGCACCCTTATTGATGGTACCGAATTTGATAGCTCCTATGCCCGTAAACAACCTGCTGAATTTGGCGTTACGCAAGTTATTCCTGGCTGGACTGAAGCATTACAAATAATGAAAGTTGGTTCTAAATGGGAATTATTTATTCCTGCCGAGTTAGCCTATGGCGAGCGTTCACCAAGCCCTGCAATTCCACCTAACTCTTTGCTTATTTTTGATGTGGAACTGTTAGGTATTAAAGACCCCGCCGATTCCAAAAAAGCCAAAGACTAGTTTTAAAACAGTTGTTGTTGAATTCTTTGCATGGCATTACTGCTTTGCAAAGGATTTTTCATTAAGGAACTATTATGAAAAATTCCCGTTCTACGCAACAATATCAGCAAGCTATGGCAGTTATTCCAGGCGGCGTTAACTCTCCCGTACGTTCATTCAACGGCGTAGGCGGCACACCCATTTTTTTTAAACGCGCACAAGGGGCGTATTTATTTGATGAAGATGATAACAGCTATATTGATTATATTGGTTCTTGGGGCCCGCATATTTTAGGGCATAATAACCCCACAGTTATCGCAGCAATTACCGAGCAACTCAAAGCAGGCTTAAGCTTTGGTGCACCCACCGCATTAGAAACGCAAATGGCACAAGAGATTTGCCGGTTAGTACCTTCCATCGAGCGCGTACGTTTAGTAAATTCAGGCACAGAAGCCACTATGTCGGCTATTCGCCTGGCACGTGCATATACCAAGCGCGATAAAATAATTAAGTTTGCAGGTTGTTATCATGGTCACGCAGATGCCTTTCTCGTTAACGCTGGCTCTGGCGCATTAACATGTGGATCACCAAGCTCCCCTGGCGTACCAGAGAGCGTAGTCGCTCACACCTTATTAGCTAATTATAACGATTTAGCACATGTAGAAGCATTATTTGAACGTTACCCTGAACAAATTGCAGCGCTCATCGTAGAGCCTGTTGCAGGCAATATGAATTGCATTTTACCTGTACCAGGCTTTTTGGCTGGGCTGCGCGGGTTGTGTGATAAATTTGGTACGGTGTTAATATTTGATGAAGTCATGACGGGTTTTCGGGTCGCTTTAGGGGGCGCCCAAGAATTGTATGATATTAAACCGGATATGACGACTCTAGGAAAAATTATAGGTGCTGGTTTACCAGTAGGTGCTTTTGGCGGTAGCGCTAAAATTATGGATTTATTAGCACCTAAAGGCCCTGTATATCAAGCGGGTACTTTATCGGGCAATC
>Ga0302307_10002987_pt1 | contig 10306 bp, 4 predicted proteins | sample III_Palsa_E3_2_FD_200530 | JGI IMG/M metagenome (GOLD analysis project Ga0302307, IMG submission 200530) | Peat permafrost microbial communities from Stordalen Mire near Abisko, Sweden - III_Palsa_E3_2 | ecosystem: Environmental > Terrestrial > Soil > Palsa > Peat permafrost | place: Sweden... | reverse complement strand
CCTGCCTCTGCATTCGCCTAATGTGGGAAGATGAGATACGGTCAGCAGGGGAAGGCTGGCCAGAGCGTCCCGCAGTTTTTGGAGGATCAGCGGGTGCTGGTCAGGGCGCGTGCGACGCCAGTCGTCGATCTTGATCGTTGTGATGATCGTTTCGCCCGGGTTTTCTTTTAAAAAATCGCTGCATTCTCTCCGGACGTCGTCAAATGATTGAAATTCGTTGGCGCCGAGGAGGCTAAGGCGGCCGTGGCAGGTTTTGAATTCAAAGTCGATTTCCGTACGGTTTCGTGGCTTGGGCTTCAGCCGGATGTCGAGCAAGCGGATACCGAGGTTGAGTTGTTCGGTGATAGAATGGTCCTGGCAGGCCCAGCGGGTAGACCTGGTCGTATTGATCGCTGCTGAGTTATGCGTCCCGGGGATGCTGAGTTCGCTGATAGGGATATCGTCGGGAAGGGCGGTCATCCAGCGGGTATGGGTCCAGCCTATCGTCATGGCCTTGGGTGGTATGGGAAATTTTTTTGGGCAAAGATAGGACGTTCTATGCCTTCCGTTGATATAGGTTATTATATGACCAAATTCCCTGATAGGCAGGCTGGGTATTTTTTGGGATAAAGTCTACTAATTCGGTAGATTAAATTTATTGCCTTATTTTCGCCTTATTGCTTAATTAAACCCCGGGCTCCGATTATGGCAACTCTCACGACTACTAACGAGACTGAAACAGGAACTATAAAACAACCCTCCGGGCGGCAACAATTTTGGGTGAAGGAGGACTGGTGGGCGGTTTGGCTTGGCCTGGGCATTATTATGCTGGCTTATGTCTTTTATCTTGCCGGCTCGAGTATCTCCTGGATTGCGGTGGCTCCGGCCAAGTGGTCAAACTTCTCACAGCTTGGCACTCAACTTTCAGCGAACGGCATCCGGTATCTCGCTTTGCTGGGCGTTTTTTTGACCCTTTTCACTATCGTCACTTCATTCATTGGACAAAAAGTCAAGGAATTTATTCCATCCTTCATTTTTGTCTTTATACTTTCGACGATCATCTACGTCGCAGGCAGCTGGGACCAAGCCAATCGTTATAATCTTGAACCGCCTCTGGTGGCGCTTATCATCGGACTGATCATTTCAAATGTCATCGGATTGCCCCGTTGGCTGGATGCCGGTTTCAGGGTGGAATTGTATATTAAACTTGGCATTGTCCTGCTGGGAGCCACTTTGCCTTTCACGTTGATCATCTGGGCCGGGCCGGTGGCTATTTTGCAGGCTTCCATTGTCTCACTGGTCACCTTTTTTACCATTTTCTTTGTTGCCCGAAAGCTGGGTCTGGATCACCGGCTGGCCGCAGTATTGGGAGCGGGTGGGGCTGTCTGTGGCGTTTCTGCTTCGATTGCTGTTGCCGGGGCCGTACGGGCGAAGAAGGAGCATCCGCCCATCGCGATCAGCCTCGTCGTATTTTACGCTATTATTCTCATTTTCGCGTTGCCGCTGGTTTCACGTACGCTGCATCTCCCGACAGGAGTAGGTGGCGCCTGGATTGGGACGTCGGAATTTGCAGACGCCGCAGGTCTGGCCGCTGCTCAATCTTATGGTGGACTGGCCGGTAAAGATCTGGGCATTTCAGGAACGGCGGACCAGGCGCTTGCATCGTATACCCTGATCAAAGTTATCGGGCGGGACGTTTGGATCGGCATCTGGTCATTTGTACTGGCACTTATTTCGGTCACCGTTTGGGAACGCTCTGAAACCAACTCGAAAGTCCCGGTCGGCCAGATATGGTGGCGCTTTCCGAAATTCGTCATTGGGTTTCTTGTCGCCTCGGTGCTTACGACATTGATTGTCCATGGAAATACACTGGCCGATTACAATAAGTTGGTGAAACCCGCCCTCATCGCCCCCATTACATCGTTGCGGACCTGGGCCTTCACCTTTAGCTTTCTAAGTATCGGGCTTACGACGCGATTCCGCGAATTAGCCAATGCCGGCAGCAAACCTTTTATCGCGTTCACTGCAGGTGTTATTGTAAACGTTATTTTGGGATATATCCTGTCGGTCGTCGTTTTCGGTCATTACTGGTCTTCCGTTGTAACGCATTGATGCATGAAAATTTTTGATTCCATTCAATTGGGGCATTCCGGGCCGATCTGCCAGCAATGCGCCCATTTCCAAAACGATCCGGCCTTCATTGAGGAAGTCTATCGCGGGCTCACGGCTATGAGTTCGGGGTTTGCTTCGGTCCGGGACAGGGATGGGTTCTGTGGTCATCATCAGCTGTATCTTTCCGCACGGGACAGCTGTCCAAGCCATGCGCCGCGGGCGGCTGAGTTTAATCAGGAGGAGGCGGGGAAGTGAGTTTTTACGGATGAAATGGGGCGAGGGAATGGCCGGGGGTAGGAGGTTCGAGGGTGATTTTTTTAGAGGCGTCGATTCCAATCCAAAGAAGCGCGCCCAACAGTAGAACACCTGCCATTAGAAATTGCGGCGTATCGAAACTGTGCGTGAAGTCTACAATTCTTCCGAAAAAGATGGACATGATAAAGGCGCCGGTCTGACCGAAGAAATTCATTATGCCGGCGACCGTACAAGCACGAGAGCCGCCTATATCCACGCACGCGGAAAAACTATTGTTGACGGACACCGGCAGAAAAAAGAAGGCGGATATCAGACAGAGGGCCACCGTCAGGTGGTTACTGCTTTCCGCCGATATAAAGATCAACAGGGTCATCATTAAACCGCAGCATATGCCGATAAGCCGGCGGGAAAGCCGGAGGCCCTTTCTCCGTATCAGCCAGTCGCTAACAAAGCCGGCTAAGAATGCGGAAAGGATACCGAAAGTAAATATGCAGATCGTGGTCATTTTCATTTCCTGCTCCGAAAACTGCTTGCCTTCCTGCAGGTAATTGGGCATCCAGGCGACGAAAAAGTAATTGGCCCATTGAATACTGGCATAGGCGGTGACCAACAGCCAGACCAAAGGCTTGCTGAAGGCCTGTTTCCAGGGAAAGGGATGATCATGGCTAACGAAACGGCGATTGGTTTCAATCAATTCTTTTTCCTCCGGAGAAATCCTTTTCATTTCAGACGGCTGGTTCCGAAACCACCCATAGCAAATCAATATCCATACCAGGCCGAGTGCGGCGTTGACAAAAAAGGGCGCACGCCAACCAAAGTGCACGGCAATGGGGACAACAATCAGTGGCGCCAGGGCGGCGCCGCTACTGGCGCCCATCGAAAACCAGGAAGTTCCGCGAGAGATTTCTGTTTTTGGAAACCAGCGGCTGACTGTACCTGTGCAGTTAGGGTAAGCGCCTGCCTCCCCCATTCCGAATAAAAAGCGGACGATGATGAGCCCGGTTAAGCCGGTTACCATGCCTGTCAGTGCGGTGAAAAGCGACCACCAGAGGACAATGCGCAGAAAGACCTTGCGCTGACCCAGGCGGTCACCCATCAGTGCGGAAGGGATTTCAAAAAGGGCGTAAGCGAGGGCAAAGGCTGCCAACGTATAGCCAAACTGGGTATTGGTCAGATGAAATGCGGCTTTCATTCGTACCCCCACTAAGGAGATCGTGACCCGATCCAGATATGTTATCAGGATCAGGAAATACAAAAGGATCCCGACCCGATAACGGTAGGGGATTTTAGGGATTGCAGCCATTTAGGTTGAGGGGTTACCACAATATAATCTAATTATATCAGCCCCGCTAACCGAGTTTTTTATTGGATGCTATGGAGCGATCCCGACTTCCAGTCCTTCATTCCAGTGCTTGCCTTCGGGCGTGTAATACAAATACACGTTGCTGGCTTTGGCCTTGTAGTTTCCGGGTATTTCTGCTTTGAGGTCGAGTTGTATCGTCTTTGTCTCTTTGGCTGCAAAGCCCATCCAATAGAGGACGAGGTAATTGTCAAATATTTCATAATAGGCCACGCGTTTCTGTTCCATCAATTCTTTCAGTTGCCAGGGTTGCAGGGACAGACCCGCGGGGATTCCTATTTTGGCGATGGCCATCGGTTGTAGCGTGTCTTTTTTGTTTTTGACGGCTATCGTCATTCGGACGGTTTCACCTATTCTGGGTTGGCTGTTGCTGATGCTGGTATTCAGGAGCAAGTCGGCCTTTTCGCTGTTGGGCGGCGTAAGGGTATTGTAAGAAACTTCCAGGTTATAGGGGATACCTCTTTCCTGGCCCGGGTATTCGACGGCAAAGGTGTTTGGCCCCTGGTGTAAAAATGCTGCAATACTGTCATCGGGTGAGACGGTGTGGCCATTGACGGCAAGCCGGATATCGGTTGATTTGGCCAGTTCGCCTGCCAGCCTGGTATATACAGTCACTGCCTGTAAGGCGAGAACGGTGCCTTGTGTGGAACCATATCCGTAATAGGATTTAGTGGCGAGGATCTTCGATATCAACTCTGCCACGGCCCCCATATCGGGTCGGGTATCGCGCATCAAGGCAAGGGCGTATAAGGACATCGTCTCGACCCGCAGGGAGATATCGCGTGAATTAACGACACTTGTTTGGGCCGATAATTTCGATGTCTGATAATTGGTTTTTAGCTGATCCATCAGGCGTCTGTAATCATCCTCTTTTTTCATATTGCTTGCAGCCAGGGCCATCATGGACAACTGGTATCCATCATTGCTATCCATGGCTTTTTTAAGCGCTGCCGCGTATTCAGGGCCGATCTTATCACCATAGCCCGCCTGGGTAAGAGCATATACGATATAAATATTCGCTATTTTATCGGGTACGGCCGCAAACTGGTCATAGCCACCGGCAGATACTTTGAATCCGCCCTGTCCGTCCCGGCGGTTCATCAGAAAGTCTTTGGTACGCTGCAACATGTTTTTATCTACGTCCAGGAATTCCTGCATATCGGTGAATTCGAGCAAGCCGTATGCCGTCAGCGCGGCATGTGCCGGGCTCTGTCCAAACCATTCGAAACCGTGCTCTGAGGTCTCGAAACCAATCAGTCGTTTATAACCGCTCTCGATGTATTGCATGGCCTTCTTTTCGATCTCAGGGTTAGATTTGCCGGTCTCACGGAGATATTTTAAAATGAAGATATTGGGATAGGTGGATGAAGAGGTTTGTTCAAAGCAGCCGGAGGGCTCGCGTAGCATGGATTCAATACCATTCATCAATTGTCCTTCGAGGTCATTATACAGGGTCAGTTTTGCGTGCAGGCTGCCGGGAAGTAATTGACCGATCTGCCATTCGTGTTTTGCCCCAGTATTGCCCGAGAACGTTTCTATCACCGGGAAGCCTTTTCCGGTTGTGGAAACCGGCAAAACGATCGTTTCATTGCTGAGGTTGCTGGTTACGCTGATACCGACCTTTCCGTTGGAGGGTGCGGTTGCGGATAGGGGTATCAATATCCGCTGCGAGGCGCCAGGGTCTAGTGCGACGGCATTGTTAAAACTGCCGGTATGAATATTGTCGGGAAGAGTGATCCCGACGGTGGCTGTGAGTTTTTCGCCGCTGTTGTTTTTGATGACCACCGGGATGAGCGCCTGGTCACCCACTGTCAGGTAGGGCGGGATCTTTGCGTCGACGCTCATCGCCGCCCTGGCGACATAGGTGGTGTCTGCCCGGCCCAGCAGGCCATTGTAGCCTATCCCCTCTGCCATAGCCCTGAAGGTGGTTGTGGCATCCGAATTGTAAAATTCCACGGTGGCCTTGCCATCCTTGTCTGTCTGTATTGTTGGGTTCCAGTAGATGGTTTCGCGGAAATCGTTGCGTTCGTCCGTGACGGTCGACTTGTATACAGGCGTGTAGAAACGGCGTGCGACAGTCAATACAGGCCCTTCTGAGGTGAAGTACCGGGTCGCGTATTGACTATTCCCCGTTATATTGAAGCGCAGTTTTTCATTTCGCAGCGACTTTGACTGGATCAATATCACTCCGTTGGCGGCCCTTGCGCCATACCGGGCGACGGCTTCGGCATCTTTCAATACGGTAACGCTTTCTATGTCGTTGGCGCTTATGTTGCTCAGCTCGAATTTTTCCTGCGGGATGCCGTCAATAACGAACAGCGGCTCATTGCCATTGTTAAAGGCCCTTGCGCCTCTGATCCGGACCATGGGCATTTCGCCGGCGTTAGCCATTGGGGTGATGTCAAGCCCCGCCACTTTGCCCTGGAGCGCCTGCATCATGCCTCCCGGGGGGATGGCTTTCAATTCGTCGTCCGGGACGATCGCTACCGATGCGGTGAGGTCTTTTTTGCGCATGGCGCCAAAGCCTATTACAACTACATCGTTTAATGCGCGGGCTTTGTAGTCGAACCTGATGGCCAGGTCGACTTTTTGGGGTTGCGGAACGGGAGGAAGTTGTTGGATAGGGTGGCGTTGTTGGATTGGTTTCTGTTGCTGGAGAGGGAGGACGAGGGGATCGATGCGCAGTTGTTTGATGGCGGCGCTCCTCAAAGGATTGTAACCTATACCATTTTGCTGCAATTGGATCTTTAGTGATTCGGCTTTGTGTGATGATTTGGCGATCAGGAGATAACTGCCCCTTTCGACCAGGTTCGGAAAATAGAACTGGCCATCTGCGCCGGTTTGCAGTTTCAGTGCTTTTCCTCCCGCCGTGTTGTTAATGAGGAACACAGTCGCCGGTACCGGCTGGTCTTTATCATTTGTTACCAGGCCGCTGACGATATTGCCTTCGTCGGGCGTAAATTTGAGTTCTCCATTTCTGCTTACTTCATCGATTAAGTCAAAATACCGATAGCCGTTGGTCAGCATGACCAGGTCAAGCGCAAGCGGCGCTTTAGGTTCATTTTTCTTAAAATAAAAGGGGGGTTCTTCGATCGGGCCACGTAATTCGGAGCTCATGAGCAACCAGGACAGGATATTGTCCTGCCGGTCATCCGCCAGCGTCCATAGTTTGTCATCCACTACGGAGAGGGAGAAATTAGATGGTATGGGCTGACTATGCTGATCTTTGGTGGTAATCGTCATGATCACCTTTTCTCTCGGCAAATAATGTTGCTTATTGGTGGAGATAGTAACATGCAGCTGTTTGTCACTGTTCAGGAATACTAATCTTTCCGCCAGGGGCTGGTTTTCGTTGTTATATAAAGTGAATTGTGCGATGCCTGCCGGGAAAATGCTTTCCTGCAGGGTAATGTCGTTCACGCCTTTCTTTAGCTGCAGGTTCTGTGAATAATAGCTGATGCTTTTTGTGCGGCCGACGATGCGGACAGTCGTTTTGGATGTCGTACCACATTTTATCGTGACGGTCCCTGCATTTTTGCTGATATTCATGGTCACTCCTTCCGGGGCGGCCGTGGGCAGGGGATACTGCTGGGTTATATTCGCCGGAGAGGTGATGGAGGCTGTATAGTTTTCGCCGGACCTGGGTGTGAACCGGAATTCTCCCATTCCAAACTTGTAACTGTCAAAAGCCGTCACTATTTGGCCCTTGCTGTCTTTGATCACCCCTTTTACATCGACGGGCTTTCCAAATTCATTGATGGCCTTGAACGCGATATTTGTCGCCAGGCCGGCGATAAGACTGCCTCCTTCCGGCAGGAATTGGAGATCGATTTTGTTTAACGTGATAGGGATGCTCCTGGCTATGGACTCTGTATGGGAGTCGTAATCTACCGTTATGTTTAGCAGTCCGTCCGTCGTATGCAAGCCTTGCGGCAGGGGAAAGGACAGTGCAGCCTTTCCGGCGGCATTTGTTGTAAAAGAACCTTTTTGTTGTGTCTGCCCGTCGAGGGAGACAGTGAATTCGCCGCTGTAATTTTTGATCGGCGCGTCGTCCAGGTTGCGCATGGAGAAGTCGGCCATGACTTCATCGCCGGCGCCGTATCCTTTTCTGTCAAATTCGAGCTTCATCAGCACGCGGGGTGCAATGATGTTCTGAACGGTAAAGGTTTTTATAAAGAGGGTGCTGTCCTTTTCATTGAGCATCCAGGTGGTATAAGCCTTTATTTTGTAAATGCCACCAACTGCCTGTTCACTCAAGGTGTATGATCCTTCGCTGTAGCCGTTTTCTATCTGGTAGATCTGTTTTTCCAGCGTGGTTCCGGACGGCCCCAGGATCTCGATGTATGCAATATTGCTGAGCCCGGAGGGCTTGTTGTCGGACCCTCTTACCAGCCAGGTCTTGAAGAAGATCGTTTCTCCGGGTGTATAAAATACATGATCGGTCCGGATGTAGATTTTTTCCTTATCGTATGTGTAAGCCGGTGAGGGCTGAGGGCCGGGGGATTGTGCTGTGAGCCCGGATCCGTAAAGTGTGCTGATGGCTAACAAGAGGAAGTGTAGCTTTTTCATACGTTTTAAAATTGAATGGCAGCACTGATGCCGTAAGTTTTTGTGGATGGAAGGTTAAAAAAGTCGAGACCGTCCGAGCCTGGCTGATCGTACAGGAGCTGGTTGGGATCGGCGCCTTTATAGGCCGACCAGACCAGGAGATTATGGGCATATGCCGTCAGCCTGATCCGTTGTAAACACTTTTTTATTTTCAGGTCATAGGCAAGAGAGAGGGTATGTATCCGGATGTTATCTCCTTTTTGTATATAGGATTCCCCTCCATCATTAAATGGAACGGGATGATCCAGGGTTGCTGTTGTTCCATTCCAGATGTCTCCGCCCTTTCTGTATTCCCAGTCGATATTGAAGGACCAGGCCTTCCATGTTGCCGTGTGGGAGAATTTCAGGGTATAGTCCGGTGTCGGATTGCCGATGATGGATGGGGGGGCCATGATGACGCCCACGGGCTGTCCCTGAACTAGGGCCTTGTAAACGGTCGAGAAACCTGCTATGGGCCGGCCGTTGTAGCCTTGTTGAACACGGGTGACGATGTTGGAGAATTTGTAAAATGAGATACTGTTACTGATAGAGAGAGCTTTGGGGTTGTTTTTTTTACTGTTGAATTGCAACTGTAATTCAAAACCTTTATAACGGGTGTCGGCGATATTTTTCAGGACCAGCTTGTTGTTGTCATAGGTAGGGAATACATTGTCTTTGGTATTTCGGATCGAAAAATCTCCATGAATACTGATAATACGGTCGAGATCGAGCTGGATCGAGGAGGCGAATTCACGGTGTTGCATGGGGGACAGATGGCTAAAGGTCCCGGGCTCGGTGGTAGGGATATACTGGAACGCTTCCTGTGGCGTCAGTTGTGTGAGCATGAAGCCAGAAAGCGTATGATTGATGGGGATCTCGCTGCAAAAGGCAGTGTAACTGGCTACGATCCTGGCGTTAAGATGGTAGTCGAACAAATTATTGGGTGCAATGAACCCGCTGAATCCGGGGAGAAAGAAGTTGTTATGCAGGCTGGTATTTGAACCGTAAAACTTATTGCCGGCGTTTAAACCCGCTGTGAAATCGTAGCCATTGTAAATGGTATTAAATGTAAGGGCAGCATCGCTGGCGGACCGGTGATAGGCATACAGATCGGAAGGATAGGAAATATTTACGTTTTCGTCATTGTAGATATAGTTTATTTTGGCGGTAGACGAGAAGGCATTATGGTGATAAGGGAAATTATAGGCCAGCCAGGCATTCGAGGAGTAATGATCGTCATTCTGCCTCCGGGTATAGATCAGCCCCGCGGGAAAGAATGCTGTGCCGGGTTTCAGGGAGAGGTTGCTATTGTCTCCTATGGCGTCGAGGGTAGTGATGGCACCGAGGGTCAGATAACCTTGTTTTTTCTGTAAGGAGAGATTGCCTGTTTGTTGCATCCGGTCTGCAAAATGGCCATTGTCTTTTAAAGGGAACCAGGGGTTGTCGGTCTGGTAGAGGGCATTTTGGTAGGCCCGGTTTAGAAATCCGTTGCTATTGTCATAGGAGAAGTGAGAAGAAAAGCAGCTATAGCTGCCTGCGATCGAGAATTTGTCCAGATATCTTTCCGCCGACATGGAAATACTATGGGATGTATTGAGGTTGTCCGGTATGATGAGGGTTTCCGCATTGGTGGCGGCCTTTAGAGAAAATGTCCAGAGCCGTTGCCAATTACTCCTTATTATATTTGCCTGCAAGGATAAGGATTGACCGATCAAATGCCCCGTTCTGAAAATGCTGTTATTATCGGGGGCGGGAGTCTGTAAAAGGGGGCCATCCGAAGGCGCGGTATTGGCCGAACCTGCCGCTGCTGAAAAAGTATAGTTGCCGCCCATGGTAAGCCATTTTGTTTTTGCCGGTATGATGATCAGCCTGCCTTTTTTTTCCCTGATCGCCCTTATCCGGTATTGATCAGGGTAAGGGTTTTTCAAGATGATCGTTCTTGCGGGTTGCTGCGCCTGCATCAGCAGCGGAGTAAACAATAATACGGATAGCAAACTTCTCATAAGCAGTCGT
>Ga0302307_10002986_pt1 | contig 10307 bp, 11 predicted proteins | sample III_Palsa_E3_2_FD_200530 | JGI IMG/M metagenome (GOLD analysis project Ga0302307, IMG submission 200530) | Peat permafrost microbial communities from Stordalen Mire near Abisko, Sweden - III_Palsa_E3_2 | ecosystem: Environmental > Terrestrial > Soil > Palsa > Peat permafrost | place: Sweden... | reverse complement strand
ATATTCAATTTTATCGCCAGTCTTCTATCCGCCGCGTCATTCAGGATAAGATAATCACATGCAATTTCGCTGGCCAAAGCAATAGCACTTGCTTCACCCTCATCCACATATTTATTAAACGCTGTCATTAAAGAAGGATCTGCCGATTTAATGGTCAGCCCCAACCTGGTAATGGATGGCCATATTCTGCGGCTATTTCAGGGGTAGTAAATATAATTGCAAAAACCTGGTGCAAAACGTCGAGCGCTCCAATTTTTTCCAGCAGAATAAAGCAACTGGTATCAGTGATGACAACCTTATTTTCCGGATGATTTTCTATACTCATCTAAGTCTGCCATTGCGCTGTTGTCCAAAAAATGAACATCATAATTAACCAGTATCTCTGCAAATTCCCATTTTTTCATTCCAACCATCTCCGCAGCTTTTCCCAGTGTTAATTTACCTGCTTCATATAGTTTAGCTGCAATAAAACGGGTAGTTTCATCATGCTCCAGTTCGAGCTCTTCAGGCACCTGTAGAATCATTGCAGCCATAACTAAAATATTAAATTCAGTTAAATATACATATCATTCACAAAAACTGCGTTCTGTTAATTATGGTCAAGTTTATAAAAAAATGCCCCCCGTTCCTGCGAAGCAGAAGTGAGGGCAGTTCAAGTAACTTAGCGAGATTGGGTGAATAATTTACGCCGGTGAAACTTTAACCGGTTTAAAGCTTAGTGCTACGCAATTTATCCATTACAATACAAAAATTCAGTGCCAATTACTCATGTAAAACCAATATCGCTTTTACCGATTTATTCATTACCTGGTTTACGGTACTGCGGTTAAACAGGCGGTAAACTATGTTATGATGATGCTTAACAAGGCACAATATATCGGTTTCATTTTTGTCGATAAAATCCATTATACCGTTAATGGGGCGGGCATCGGTTATATAGTTAAATTCAAGTTCGGTATTTTTTATCAGGTCCTTTAAACGGCTTTCACCGGCTTCAATATTTTTAGCGCCCGATTTTTCGGCCACGTATAATACCTGCATTTTAGCCGATCCGAACGCGTCAACCATTTCATTAAGCGCGTTCACATCCCCGGCAGATAACCTGGTTTCATAATCCGTGGCAAGCGTAATAATTGGCTGGGCAGAAAACTTGCTTTCCAGCGGGATGATCAGCGTAGGTATTTTCAGTACCGAAACCATGGTACTTACGTTACTCCCCACTATCCCGGTTATGCCGGTTGAGCCTGTAATGCCCATCACCAGCAATTCAACATGATGTTCGGCTATATATTTACCTATTACATTTTTTAAAAATCCTACACCGCAAACCGTAGTTACTTCTACATCTTTATATTCATCGCCATCGGTATATTTCGCGGCCCAATCTTTTAAGGCCTGCCTCTTGTTATTATAATAATCATCAATAAAAATGGCGTTGTAGGTGTTGTTATTAATGCCTTCGGTGGGGCCTATGGCATGTATGGCGCATACTTCCATATTTAATGTTTTTGCTAATGCCATACCATAGGCCATAGCATTGCCCGCGCTGTTTGAAAAATCAGTTGCAACAAGTATTTGTTTCATTTTTTCAATAGATTAATTTGAATTCGCTTAGTAATTATTAAATAAACAAATGGAAGAACATAAATAATAAAAGTGCTAAAATTATAGCTACCGGCAAAGTTAATACCCATGCCAGGGCTATATTTTTCAATGTTTTGCTGTTTAAGTTACCCGCCCCGCCCGATGCCAGCATAGAACCGGCTATACCGCTCGATAGTACGTGCGTGGTACTCACCGGTAAACCAAAACTGGTGCTAAGGCCTATAGTAGCAGCGGCAACAATTTCAGATGTAGCGCCCTGGGCATAATTTAAATGCTGGTTACCAATTTTTTCGCCAATGGTTACCACTATGCGTTTCCAGCCTACCATAGTACCAATACCCAACGAAATGGATATGGTAGCAATAACCCATATCGGTGCAAAATCGGTAAGATTGGTAATATCTTTCGAGCCGGAGGTAAGCGTTTGCCTGTCCTGGTTGGCCAGTTTTATATCCGCCGCGCTTAGTATGGCGGCAACATCCTTACCCACAGCTTTTATTTGCTTGCGGAATTTGTAAGTTTTAACCGTATCGGTTTTACTTAATAGTTGCGTTTTGGTTTTTTCTATGGCCGAATCGGCGCTTACGATCAAACTTTTACCGGCAGCATCGGTGGCGGTAGTTCTGCCAAGCACCTGTTCGGTTCTGTTTAATGATAACAATATCTTATCGTTAGGAATGGAATGATTCACCGCGAATTTTGCCGGTAAAAAGGCTATCAGTATCAGCATCAGCAGTCCCACGCCTTTTTGGCCATCGTTACTGCCATGAAAAAAGCTAACCAGCGTACAGGTGGTTATCAATAACAGCCGTATCAAAATGGGCGGGGTATCTTTTTCACCTGTCGGGATATGGAACAAGGCTTTCCATTTTACCACATGGATCAAAAAATACATTAATAATGCCGCCGCACCAAAACCTATGAGTGGCGATAATATGAGCGATAAGCCTATTTCTTTTGCCTTATCCCAGTTTACACCCGCGCCACCATAATACCAGGTAAAGCCAATACTGGCGCCTATCATGGCACCAATAAGCGTGTGCGAGCTGGAGCAGGGAATGCCCAGGTACCAGGTGCCTAAGTTCCACACAATGGAGGCCAGCAATACCGCCAGCACCATACAAGCGCCTACGCTAACCGGCAGCTTCATCAATTCATCAAGCGGAAGCAGCTTTAATATACCCATGGCCACTGCCACGCCGCCCAAAAATACACCCAAAAAATTCCAGGTTCCCGACCACGGAATAGCATAAACGGGCTTTAAAGCCTTGGTGTAAATAACCGTAGCAACGGCGTTAGCGGTATCGTGAAAACCGTTAACAAATTCGAAGCCTACTACAGCCAGCAAACAAACAAAGAACACACACAATAACGATGTGCTTAGGCTAATATCGCCAAGCAGCGGTAGCGTAATAGTTAATAAGTGGAGCATAATTTTGAGCTTGATTGATAATAAATAATTGCGATACAATAGATTACAACCAAAGAAATAAATTACACATGTATTTTTTAAAAAGTTGATGTTATCAAATTATTACCTTATAAGAGTTTATGTTAGCTAATTATGCCACTTGGCCTGGCCCCCAACCAGCGTCATAAATTCCTCCCAAACTAATCACTAATTTCTAACCACTCATCTCTGATCTCCAATCACTCATCTCTAACCCCAAATCACTATCTTTGCATCAAACATGACCGAATGTCCTCTAAAAAGAAAAATAATTCTTCTGTAAAGCAGGTACTCACCCAAATGGTACTCGATGTATTTGAACAGAACGGAAATACCCCACTCAACTATAAGCAGGTTTCTGCAAAACTCAACGTACGCGATCCCGAATCGCGCGATATCATATTCGAAATATTAAAAGACGAAGCCAAAAAAGATACCCTTAAAGAACTTTCGCCCGGCAAGTTCCAGCTATTGGAACTGAAAACATTTGTGGAGGGTAAAGTCGATTTGACCAACGATGGCTCCGCCTTTATAGTAACCGACGACGCGGAGGAAACCGACATCTTCGTGGCCCCGCGCAAGCTGCGCAACGCCCTCAACGGCGACCGTGTGAAAGTTTACGTGTACGCTAAAAACAAGGGCAAGCACAAGGAAGGCGAGGTGATAGAGATATTGCAGCGCAATAAAATGGAATTTACCGGCATTGTAAAGCTCTCGGAGCGTTTCGCGTTCTTCATCCCCGACGACCGCAAGATGATGCACGATATCTTTATCCCTATTAACGAGCTGAACGGGGCAAAGAACGGCATAAAAGCCATAGCCGAAATTACCGACTGGCCCGCCGATGCTAAAAACCCCATTGGCCGCATCAAACATATTTTAGGTACCCAGGGCGAGAATGATACCGAAATGAACGCCATCCTGGCCGAATATGGTTTCCCCCTATCCTTCCCTGCCGAGGTGGAACATGAATCGGAGGAAATATCCGACGCTATTACCCCTGCCGAAATAGCCAAACGCCGCGATTTTCGGGATGTGCTTACTTTTACGATCGATCCCTTTGATGCAAAGGATTTTGACGATGCCATATCCTTTAAATATTTAGAGAACGGCCATTATGAGGTCGGTGTGCATATAGCCGATGTATCGCACTATATCACGCCCGATTCCGCTTTGGATAAAGAGGCGCTGGATAGGGCAACCTCTGTTTACCTGGTTGACAGGGTGATTCCCATGCTGCCGGAGCGTTTATCGAACGGACTTTGCTCCTTACGGCCCAACGAAGATAAATTATGCTTCTCGGCCGTATTTGAGCTGGATGAGGACGCGCATATTATTACCGAGTGGTATGGCAAAACCATTATCCACTCCAACAGGCGCTTTACCTACGAAGAAGTGCAGGAGATAATCGAGGCCAAAGAAGGCGATTATACCACCGAGATTGAGAAGCTGAATGCCCTGGCCTACAAGCTGCGCGAGCGCAAGTTCAAGAACGGCGCCATCAGCTTTGAAACTACCGAAGTAAAATTCAAGCTGGATGAAACCGGCAAACCCACCGGCGTATATGTAAAGGAACGCAAGGATGCCCATAAACTGATAGAAGATTTTATGCTGCTGGCTAACCGCAAGGTAGCCGAGCACGTAAGCAAAATGGGCAAGGGCAAGCATAAATATACGTTTATTTACCGCGTGCATGATTCGCCCAAGCCCGAGGCGCTGGCCAATTTTGCCCAGTTTGCCGCCCGGTTTGGTTATAAGATCAATACCAAATCTGATAAGGAAACCGCCAAATCCCTCAATTATTTAATGGAGGATGTGGAAGGCAAAAAGGAGCAGAATGTATTAACGCACCTGGCCATCCGCTCCATGGCAAAGGCTATTTATACCACCAAATCATCCAGTCATTACGGTTTGGCATTCGATCATTATACCCACTTCACCTCGCCCATCCGCCGTTACCCCGATGTAATGGTACACAGGCTGCTGTTCCATTATTTAAATGGCGGCCAGTCGGCTAATGCCGAGCATTACGAAAAATTGTGCCAGCACAGTTCGCAAATGGAGAAAAAAGCATCTGATGCGGAGCGCGCATCCATCAAATACAAACAGGCCGAATACCTGCGCGACCAGGTGGGCAACGTATTCAGCGGCATCATCTCAGGAGTTACCGAATGGGGCATGTATGTAGAGATCATTGAAAATAAATGCGAAGGAATGATCCGCCTGCGCGATATTTCAGACGACTTTTATACCTTAGACGAGAAAAACTACGCCATCATCGGCCAGCGCAAAAAGAAGGTTTACCAACTGGGCGATGAAGTGCGCATCAGGGTAAAAAATGTTGATCTGACCAAGAAACAAATAGATTTTTCATTAGTACAGGAATAAGTTAATTCCTGAATTATTGATTTATTGAATTATTGATTTTCAAAAAATGGAAAGCACAGAAAGAATAGAGTTTGCTGAAATATTTAAGAAACGCACAAAAAAATTTGTAGTTGATAACATTAAGTTTTTCAGAACATTACCTAAAACAGAGGAAGCGAAAATCATCGGCCAACAGTTGTTGCGCTCATCATCATCTGTAGGTGCCAATTACAGAGCCGCCTGCCGGGCCAGATCAAAGGCAGAATTTCACTCAAAATCATCGACCGCTGTGGAAGAATCCGACGAATCGGTTTTTTGGATGGAAATACTAGTTGAAGCCGAAGTTGTTAATATACAACAGGTAGGTCATTTGCTTAAAGAAGGTAACGAGATATTAAAAATAGTGCCGGCATCCCGCAAAATGGCCTCCAACAAGTAGCCGGTAAGATTTCAATAATTCAATAATTCAATAATTCAATAATTCAATAATTCAATAATTCAATAATTCAATAATTCAATAATTGAAACCTCTACACGATTTACAAGCATTAATAAGCAGTTCGGTTAACCAATTAAGCTACCCCGACTATCCGGCTCAACTGTACGAGCCCATAAGCTATATATTATCACTCGGCGGCAAGCGTATGCGCCCTGCCCTGCTGCTGATGGCCTGTGAACTGTTCGGCGGCGATGTGAACAAGGCTATCCCTCCTGCCCTGGCTATCGAGGTGTTCCATAATTTCACGCTCATGCACGATGATATTATGGATAAAGCGCCGCTTCGCCGGGGCAAAACCACCGTGCATGAACGCTGGAACCAGAATGTGGCCATCCTATCGGGCGATGTGATGCTCATACAGGGCTATATGCTGATGATGCAGGTAGATAATTCCATTTTGAGGCAGGTGCTTGATATTTTTAACCAAACGGCTGTAGGCGTGTGTGAGGGGCAGCAGATAGATATGGAGTTTGAAACCCGCGATGTGGTTGATATTAACGAATACATCAACATGATCCGCCTTAAAACCGCCGTGGTATTGGGCGGCGCGCTTAAAATAGGCGCCCTGATAGGCGGCGCGCCACAACAGGATGCCGACCTCCTAAGCGCCTTCGGCGAACAATTGGGCATAGCCTTCCAACTACAGGATGATATACTTGACGTGTACGGCGACCCTGAAAAATTCGGCAAACAGGTGGGTGGCGATATCATCTCCAACAAAAAAACCTATCTGTTAATAAAAGCGCTCGAACTGGCGCAAGGCGAACAAGCTATCGAGTTAAACGCGCTGCTAAACGCCTCGCACCTGGATAATGCCGAAAAAGTAAGCGCCGTAACCCGCATTTACAATGAACTGGATATAAGGCAATACGCCGAAACCGCCATGCAAACCTACGCCGATAAGGCCTTTGAGGCCCTGGAGCAGATCAACCTGCCTAACGAGCATAAACAATACCTCCACCACTTTGCCGATGGCTTGCTGGTAAGGGAAAACTAATAGCATATAATGAAAAGAATACTACTTTTTACCTTGCTTATGGCAGTTGCCATACTTTCAAAAGCCCAGGGGCTCACCTCCGGCGGAAAGTTAAAGCCCGAACAGGCCATAATGGATGTAAGGCACTATACCATAGCCCTTAACGTGGATTTTAACCAGCGGTCGATCGATGGCTATACAACCATTGATGTGATAATGGCCAAACCCACCAACGTGCTGCTGTTTGATCTGCTGGATTCATTGAACGTGCGCAAGGTAATGGTAAATGGCAGCGATCAGCCTTTTGAATACAAAAACAACCTCATCACCATTAATTTAACCAAAGAGCTGCCTGCCGGGAGGGCAAGTGTAAAGGTTATTTATGGCGGCAAGCCACATGTTGCGCGCCACCCACCCTGGGACGACGGTTTTATATGGACGCGCGATTCCACCGGCCATAACTGGATGGCCATAACCGCCGAAGGCACCGGCGGCAAATTGTATTTCCCCTGTAAGGATCATCCCTCCGATGAGCCGAACGAAGGTGTGGATATGATCATCACCGTTCCGAAGGACCTGGTAGTCGCGGGCCCTGGATTATTGAAAAGTGTAACCCGGCATGGCGCTACCGCTACCTATCACTGGAAAACCAATTATACCATCAACAATTACAGCATCATTTTTAACGCCGGCGACTACAAGGTTTTTACCAGGCCCTATACCACGGTTGATGGCAATCATGTGCCCATCCAGTTTTATGTATTGAATGAGCATGCCGATAAAGCCGAACACTTGCTGGATATTTTTGAACGGACAATACACGAGCAGGAAAAATACTTCGGCGAATATCCCTGGGTAAAGGAAAAGATTGGCATTGTTGAAACGCCGCATTTAGGTATGGAACACCAAACCATGAATGCTTATGGCAATAAATTCCGCTATATAAAAGTAGGTGGCGAAGATTATGATCCCCTTATGCACCACGAGTTTGGCCACGAATGGTGGGGCAACAAGGTAACCGCCAAGGATTGGGCCGATTACTGGATACATGAAGGCATCTGCTCTTTCGGTGATGACCTGTACATCCGTGAATTTGAAGGCGAGGCGGCTTATAACAAGATCTTCCAGCAAAGCATATTTAGTATTGCGAATAAATTACCGGTAGTACAACACCCGGATATGGACGAAGAAGCCGCTTATATAGGTGATATTTATTCCAAGGGCGCGTTTTTCATGCACACGCTCAGGTATGTAATGGGCGATAGCCTGTTCTTTCCGGCGCTTAAAAAGTTTGTAACCAGCCCGCAATATACTTATGATAATTTAGTGAATACCGACGATGTGGAGCAATTTTTCAGCAAAGAAGCGGGCCGCGATCTTAAACCGCTTTTCGATCTGTACCTGCGCACAACCGATAAGCTGGTGGTACACATTAAACAGCAGCCGCATGGCAAATACCTCATCCAGCTGCAAAATATCAACATTCCGCTGCCAATTGATATTGAAACCGATGGTGTTACCAAACGCATGATCGCCGACAATAAAGGCTTTGTGGTTACCAGCAAAACAATACCGGTAATTGATCCTGACGTATTTTATATCAAGAAGATAATTATTGAATAGTACCGTATGGTTTTGCCAGCCCGCTGCTGCGGGTTTAGCAATGCGTAACCCGTGGTACAACATTGTTTAAGCTCCCGGCTTAAACAAAAAAAGCCCTGATCCATAACAGATCAGGGCTTTTTAAATTTTATAAACTCTGCTAATTACTCAGCAGCAGGTGCTTCAGCTTCTTCGGCTGCGTCGGCTTTCTTTGCTTTTGGCGCTGCCTTTTTTGCTTTTGGTGCTTCTTCAGTAGCTTCTGCAACAACCGGTGCCGGTGCTGCAACTTCTTTTACTTCGGCTTTAGCAACCGGTGCAGGTGCTGCAGTTTCTTCAACCTCGGCGGTTGCGAAAGGCAATACCGATACATAAGAACGGTTATCAGCTTTCTTTTTGAAGGTAACAACACCTTCGGCCAGTGCAAATAAGGTATGGTCTCTGCCAATGCCTACATTTAAACCTGGGTTGTGTTTGGTACCACGCTGGCGAACGATGATGTTACCTGCAATTGCCGGCTGACCACCGAAAATTTTAATACCTAAACGTTTGCTATGCGACTCGCGGCCGTTTCTGGAACTACCGGCCCCTTTTTTGTGTGCCATTTTTAATATTTTTTACGACCCGACTTTCGTTAGGTCTTGGTTTAAACCTTAATTATAATATGATATCGGTGATCTGTATTTTGGTGAATTGCTGGCGGTGGCCATTTTTCTTTTTGTAACCTTTTCTTCTTTTCTTTTTGAAGATGATCACTTTATCACCCTTTAAATGCGACACGATCTTAGCTGAAACTTTCGCGCTTGTCAAATCAGAACCTAATTTGAATTTACCTTCGTTCTCTGCTAACAATACATTGTCAAATTCAATACTAGCGCCTTCATCTCCCTGTAAACGGTGTACAAAGATCTGCTGGTCTTTTGCAACTTTAAATTGCTGTCCGGCTATACTTACTATTGCGTACATGTGTTTGTTAATTATTGTTTTAAAATTCGAGGTGCAAATATAGAAATTCCTATTACAAAAAGCAACAGCAATTTCTATTATTTTTCCCGGTCCTCCGCTTCATCCAATACCTTCTTAATTTCAGCTATTAAATCTTTATTGGCATCATTCAACTTAGGGTCGCCATCAAAAGCGGCATCGTACAATACCTTTTTGCTTTTGCGCTTGTAGTTAAACTCTATTAAATAATGCGGCGAGTTAATGCCTTTGGCTTTTAACGAATCATTCAGCTCAAGGTCCGGAAAATTCCAGAAACCCAGGTCCGCAGCCTTGCGGTGCAGGTACAGCAATTCATCTTTACTCAGCCTCAGGTGCATCTTTATCAGCGAATCATGGCTGTTTACATACTGGTAGTCGCCGGTTCTCGAGTCATATTTGTTCAGCAGGCTATCGCCGTTACCATACTGAAACACGATGGATTGAAACTCACTGAACTTATATGGCGCGTTTTTTATCATCATGCCATAGTAATACACGCAGTATATCAAAAAGGGCAAAATGATACTAAAACCGAGGAATATTCTTTTAACTGTATTGTTCATTATAATTATTGATTTATTGAATTATTGATTTATTGATTTAAACTTCATTTTTTTCCCAATGTTGTTTGGAAAAGTTTAATATGATAAACAATGATTTTTTGTGCTTAAATATCCCGGTAAACTCCATCCTGCTACATTTTTTTATTAAGTGATCGATAATTCAATAATTCAATAATTCAATAATTCAATAATTCAATAATTCAATAATTCAATAATTCAATAATTCAATAATTCAATAATTCAATAATTCAATAATTCAATAAC
>Ga0302307_10002984_pt1 | contig 10309 bp, 9 predicted proteins | sample III_Palsa_E3_2_FD_200530 | JGI IMG/M metagenome (GOLD analysis project Ga0302307, IMG submission 200530) | Peat permafrost microbial communities from Stordalen Mire near Abisko, Sweden - III_Palsa_E3_2 | ecosystem: Environmental > Terrestrial > Soil > Palsa > Peat permafrost | place: Sweden... | reverse complement strand
TCTCGCGGGTGGATGCGCGCAGCGTCTCGCGAACGCCAGGATCGTCCAGGATGGCGCGATCCGACGAGGAGAGTTCGAAATCGCTGGCCATCGCGGTCGGATCATCATCAACCGCGTCAAGGGCCTCCTCGGCCTCGCGCTGAAGCTCGCTGGCGAGGGTAGCCTCGCCAGCAAGCGCCCAGCCTAACTCTCGGACATTGCTCTGGTCCATCCCCGCAGCCCAGTCAAGATCGGCAGCGTCATACGGCGCGGCTGCGACGTCGCACCCCACACGAGTGACCCGCCCGGAAAGACGAGCCCCAACCGCAAGCGCGTGCGGACCACCACCCGAGCCGCCGCTGACGGCGAAACGCGCAATCTCGAGCTCGTCCGCGATTGCAGCGACATCACTGACGCAATCGACGACCCGGCGGCCCGGATGACGGCCAGAGCGCCCATACCCGGGCCGGTCATAACTGATCAGGCGAAGGCCTGACGCAGCCACTCGCGATGGGTCGGGATGCCGGCCACTGAGGCGACAGCCAGGCGTCCCGTGCAGCACGAAGATCGGCAGTCCCGCGGGATCGCCGGTCTGCTCATACGCCAATGCGCGACCACCGACGGTCGCGAGAGCCCCGACACTCACCTGGCCCAACAATCCATTAACGCCATGCGTCCAGCCTACTCTCGACGCGACGCGCGCTGAGGTGGAACCTGGTCGAGTAACGCTACTCACAGTCGCGTTACTCGACCATGTTCACCCCCGAGCAGGGCTGCGGTCGGAGCCACGCCGCTGCTTCCGGAACCGCGCGGGGCACTGCCCACGAACTCGCCGCACGACGACGGCGCCCGCTACGCCGACTCGGCGACCGCGCTTAGCGTACGTTCCTGTTCCATTACTACCGGAAGGCCTACCCCCGGCACGCAACGCGACCCCGAGGCCGAGCGCACCCCGCTACGCGGCGCGACCCCGAGGCCGGCTGGCGCTCGGGGTCGCGGTGGGGCTGCCCGGTAGGTGGGGGCCTACATGTTGGGGCAGTTGTGGGAGCCGCTGGGGCGTGAGCCGCCCGTGTGGGAGCCGGTGGGGGCGGGCGTTGGCGTGGTCTGCGTGGTCTTGGCGGCGCTCGATGTCGACGACGTCGCCGCGTTCGCGATCGCCGCCCCTCCGGCGGCGAGCGAACCTGTGATCGCGAGCGTCGCGACGGCGGTTGCGATTCGGTGTCGCATTGTGGGGTCCCTTCCTTTCATGGATGGACTCCGAGTCAACTCGCCCAGTGTCGGAGAAAGCTAAGACAGACCTAGGAACTCGATCAGAGCTTGGCCGGAGCTCTGCCGTCATAGACTTCCGGGAGTCCATGTCCGGTCATTCGAAATGGCATTCGATCAAGCACAAGAAGGCGATCGTCGACGCCCGCCGCGGTCAGCACTTCACGAAGCTCGCACGAGCGATCACCGTGGCGGCGCGCGAGGGCGGCGGCGATCCGGAGGGGAACGCGGCGCTCGGGCTGGCGATCCAGAAGGCGCGCGACGCTTCGATGCCCAAGGACAACATCGAACGCGCGATCGCCAAGGGCACGGGCGAAGGGTCCGACGGCGACCAGATCGAGACGGTGATCTACGAGGGCTACGGCCCCGGCGGTGTCGCGCTCCTGATCGAGGCGCTGACCGACAACCGCAACCGCACCGGCGCCGATGTTCGCCACGCGCTGTCCAAGCACGGTGGCAACCTCGGGGAGCCTGGGTCGGTGTCGTACCTCTTCGACAAGCGTGGCGTGGTCGTCATCGACGCGACGCGCTACGACGAGGACGACCTGATTCCCGCGATCGACGCCGGGGCGCTGGACATCGCCGTCGACGAGGACGTGTTCGAGGTGATCACCCAGCCGGGCGACCTGGCCGGGGTGCGGGCGGCGCTCGCGCAGGCCGGGGTCGAGATCGAGAGTGCCGATGTGACCCAGCGCCCGCAGGCGAAGGTGCCGGTGGAGGAGGCGGACGCGTCGCGGCTCCTGAAGCTGATCGACGCGCTCGAGGAGTCGGACGACGTCAACGCGGTACACGCCAACTTTGATGTCGACGCGGACGTGCTCGAGCGGATCGCCGGATGAGTCGCCGGCGCGACACGTCGGTGGCCGCGGGGAGGGATAGGGGTGGCGAGAGCGCTCCGCCCGCTACGCTGGCCGATCTATGACGACCCGATCCCTCGCCGCTGCAGCCCTGGCCGTTCTCGCGCTCGCCGTCGCGGGCTGCGGTAGCTCAACGGCGCCAGGCATCGACGCCGCGCCGTCCGCCGGTCGCACGCAGCCGGTGGCGACGAGCACCACGACGACTCCGACGACGACCACGACCACGACGACCCCGAAGAGCACCGTGCCGCTGCCCGCGGCGTTCAAGACCAAGCCGACGGTCGCCGTTCCGAGCGGCGCACCCCCGAAGAAGCTCGTGGTCAAGAACTTGATCACAGGCACCGGCCCGGCGGCAACCGCGAGCTCGACCGTGACCGTCCAGTACGTCGGTGTCCTGTACAGCAACGGCAAGCAGTTCGACGCCTCTTGGAACGACGGCACCGGTCAGCCCGTCTCGTTCCCGCTCAGCAGCGTGATTCCGGGCTGGCAAGAGGGGATCCCGGGCATGAAGGAGGGTGGGCGGCGCGAGCTGATCATCCCCGCCAGCCTCGCCTACGGGAAGACGGCACGGCCGGCGTCGGGCACCAAGGGCGATGTCGGAATCCCGGCTAACTCGGCCCTGGTGTTCGTGATCGACCTGCACGCCGTCTCGTAGCCTCCTCGCGCGCCCCCGGTCCAGCGGCTGGCCGGGTTGACCGTGTCGGCGCGGCGAACTTCTTCAGCGCGAGGACGGCGGGCATCGGCTAGCATCGCCGCCCCCGCGGGCGGACGAGATCTCGAAGAGCCGCCCTCTATTCAGCCCGGACCACCGCTCTCACTCATGCTCTCGATCCTCATGCCGGTATACAACGAGCTCGAACGGGTGGAGAGGGCGATCACCGAGGTCCTCGACACGGAGCTCCCCACCCGCTTCGAGCTCATCGTCGTCGACGACGGCTCGACTGACGGGACGCGCGAGCTCCTCCGCGGGCGGGAATGGGGAGATCGGGTCAGGCTCTACGAGCACGACGTCAACCAGGGCAAGGGCGCCGCCGTGCGGACCGCGCTCACGCACGCCGCCGGGGATTACGCCGCGATCTTCGATGCCGATCTCGAGTATGACCCGGCAGACCTGACGTTGCTGATGCCCCCGCTGCTCGACGGGCGCACGAACGCCTGCTTCGGCGTGCGCGCATTCGACGGCTACACGAGCCACTCGTTCCTCTTCGTGATGGGGAACAAGGGAGTGACGCTGGCGTGCAACCTCCTCTTCAACGTCTACCTCCACGACATCATGACCTGCCACAAGATGATTCGGACCGACGTGTTCCGCAGCCTTCCCTTGCGCTCGGAAGGATTCGCGATCGAGCCCGAGATTACGGCTCGCCTGGTACAGAGCGGCGAGCGGATCTTCGAGGTGCCGGTGCACTACCGCGCGCGCTCGAACGAGGAGGGCAAGAAGCTCACCGCCGCTGACGGCTTCCGCGTGATCGCCGCGCTGCTCCGGTGCCGGTTCGGCGCCGGATAGCCGCGCTCGCAGCTCCCCCGTTACCGCGGGGCGATCTGGACGGTCGCCCTGTAGGACTGCCGGACGACGGCGAACGCCGGTTTCAGCTGCCCGTGCAGGTCGATCAGCCCCTTCTGGAAGATCGGGGGATCGGGAAACGGGTTACCTCCCGCCCAATCCGGCCGGCAGACGAAGTCCTGTAGTGCCCAGTAGACCGCGCCCGCGAGCCAAGGCTTACGCGCGAAGACGCTGAGGTGGTAGGCGATCGAGTTGGCCTGGAAGGCGTACGTGCCCTGCTCCTCCACCGGCCCGTCGCTGCTGGCCTCGAAGCCGAACTCGCTCACGAGCACCGCCTTGTGCGAGTAGCAGGCGTGGAACGAGTCGAGGTAAGGACTGAGCCCGGCGCGGTCGGCCGTCGCGCCGTCATTTTCGTCGTACCAGCCGAAGTACTCGTTGAGCCCGATGACGTCGAGCGGGGCATATGCCGGTTGGCACGCGATCCCCGGCCAGCCTTCGACCGCGAGGCCGACCGGTCGCGTCGGATCGAGCCGATGCGCGAGCTTCGCCGCCCCGGCGATATAGGTTGCCTCCGCCGCGTTCGCCGGCGTAGCGAGTTCGTTGCCGATGCTCCACAGGAGGATCGACGGGTGGTTCTCGTTGGCGAGGATGTTGTCCTCGAGCATCGTGTGAGCGAGCTGCACGGTGCTCGCCCGCGCGAGGTATTGCGGTTGCACCTGGTAGACGGGAATCTCGGACCAGATCAGGATTCCGTACCGGTCGGCGAGCTCCTCGAGCTCCGGATCGGCCGGGTACTGCACGCGGATCAGATCGGCTCCGACCTCGCGGACCCAGGCGATCAGCTGTTCGATCTGGGCCGAGCTGAGCGCCCCGCCCGTCTGCAGGTTCGATTCCTGTAGCCCGACGCCGCGCAGGTGCAGCTGTCGTCCGTTGAGCTCGAGGAGCCCGTCGGCGGTGACCTTGATGCTCCGAATCCCGCTGTAGGTGACGTACCCGGCGAGCCGGCCACCGTTCGATCCCGTGAGCGTCAGGCTCGCGCGGTAGAGCGTGGGAGTGCCGGGAGCCCACAGGTGGGGCCTCGGTACCCGGACCTCGGCGCGCGCCGTCCAGGTGGCTCCGGAGGCGATCGTCGCCGCGCCGAAGTCGACGGACCGGCCGCCGAAGGATCCACGCAGCCGGACCCGGATCGGCGCGCCCGTGACGTTGCCGACGAGCGCTTGCTCGTCGATCGTCGCCGCGCAGGCCGGGCAGGGCAGCTCGGGCCGGACGATCACCTGCGAGAGGTTCGCCTCCTGCACCGGGCGCAGATAGACATCGCCGAGGATCCCGCCGTAGTTCCACCAACCCCCGACCGCGGCGGTCCCCCCCGACGCGTACGGGCCGGGTGGGAGGTCCGCCCGGGTGAGCCGGTCGTCCACACGCACGATCAGCCGGTTGACGCCGTGAGCGTGGAGCCCGGTCAAGTCGAGCTCGAAGGGAAGGAAGGCGCCGACGTGCGTCCCGATCAGACGCCCGTTGAGCCACACCTCGGCGCGGTAGTTGACGGACTCGAAGCGGATGATCCACCGTTCGTTCGCGGGACCTTTGGGAAGAACGAAGTCCTTGCGGTACCAGCCGACAGACCCGATGAAGCTCGCTGTCGAGTCCTCGCCGGAGTTGTACGCGTTGGGGACTGTCACGAGGGACCAGCCGGCGGTCGAGCGCACGTCGCGCCAGAACCCCCGCGCGACGCCGACATCGGAGTGGTCGGCCCGGTAGAGCCAGTCGCCGTCGAGCAGATAGCGGTCGGTCCAGCCGTCGCGCGTCAGCGCGCCCCGCGTCGGGGTCGTGGCTCGGTAGACGGGTCTCACTGACGGCGTCTGCGCGCGGGCCGGAGCGGAGACCGCGGCGAGACCGAGGAGGACGGCGACGGCGAGTGAGCGGACGATAGACGGAAGCAAGGCAGCTGTAGCGGCGCGGGTCCTCGCGCCAGGTGGAGGAGCGCGCTGATTAAATCGGGTCGCGGTCCGGTGGCGCGCTCGCGGGGGTGGCGCCTCGCTACAATCCTCCGCTCTCATGCCCGCGCGCGAGTATGCGGGGGGTCAGATCGTCGCGAACCAGCCGTCCTCCCGGTCGCCCGATTCTGAGTCTTCCACCGGTGTCTCAGGGGGCGCCCGCGCGCTTCCGGCATGGTCGTCGCCGACGCAGATCGCGCTCGTCGTGTGCATCGTGCTCGGGTTCGTTTCGGTGGTGACACTGCCGTCGCTGCCGAGCTACGACCCGTTCGCGTGGGTTGTGTGGGGCCGCGAGCTGGCGCACCACATCATCGGTCCCCACGAAGCGTTCATCACCGGCGGCGGCCCGTCGTGGAAGCCCTTCCCGGTCATCTTCACGACCGTGTTCGGGTTCTTCGGGGCGGCGCCCAAGCTGTGGGTGGCCGTTGCTCGGGCCGGCGGGTTGTTCGGGCTGTTCGTCGCCTACCAGCTCGGTTCGCGACTCGCCGCCTCGCCGCGGTGGCGACTCGCGGGGCCAATCGCCGGCGTACTGTCTGCTGTGGGTGTCTTCCTCACCTCGGAGTGGACGCACTACATGTACCGCGGAACCTCCGAGCCATTGGTCGTTACGACGACGCTGTTCGCGATCGAGCGTCACCTCGCGGGACGGCGAACCACGGCGTTCCTCTCGGGTGTGGCCCTCGCGCTGATGCGCCCGGAGGCCGGGGTATTTGTCGGCCTGTACGCGCTCTGGATCTTCTTCGCGGATCCCCGGGTGCGCACGCGCCTCGTGCTCGTCGCGGGGATCGCCGCGATCCCCGTGGGATGGTTCGTCCCGCCCTGGATCGCGTCGGGGGAGCCCTTCCTGTCATCCAAGCACGCCCAGCTGTACAACGGCCAGCTGGGCGCCCACCCGCAGCTCGAGGTCCTCAAGCGCGCGACCAACCTGAGCGTGTGGCCCGTGATCGTCGCCGCGCTGGCGGTGACGCTGCTGGCGATCCGAAAGCGCGACTGGCTCACGGTGACGTTCGCCGCTGGGGGACTCGCGTACGTCGCCGTGGTCGAGGCGATGACGCTCGACCACTATCCCGGGCTCGAGCGTTTCATGCTCCCCGCCGCCGCCATCGCATGCGTGCTGGCAGGATTAGCGGTGTCCCGCTTCGCGCTGTTCGCGGGAGGCGGGCTGGCGTCGCTCGCGGTGGCCGTGGTGCTGGTGGCGATCGCGGTCCCGTTCGTCGACGGACGCATATCGGAGGCGAGCACCGAGCGAGGTACCGCCCAGAAGGCGGTCTCGATCTACAACCAGATGGTGGCGGCCGTCCACGCGGCCGGCGGCACGAAAGCGGTCCTTCCGTGCGCGAGGAGCTATGCCGCGGTCAACCACACGGTGCAGACGAGTCTCGCCTGGGCGCTCGGCGTGCCGCTGACCCACGTGCTCACGGTGACCGACATCGACAAGTCGTTGCGCCGCCCGGCGCTCGCTTTCTTCGCGCCGCGCAACCCGATCAACGGAGGTGCCCCGACGGCCTTCGTCGGAGGCCTGCGGGGAGCGCTCGTCGCGCGCTCAGGAGTCTGGAAGGTGTTCCGCGTGACGAGGCCGGGCAGAATGAGCGAGAACGCCTGCGTGGGGAGGTAGTCCGCCCGAACGCCGGACCGCGGGTCTCAGGCCGAGATGACCCCGCTCTGGCGGCGTCCGCCGAGGTGCACGATCAGCGCGGCCGTGACGTCCGGGTCGAACTGGGTCCCCGAACACCGCGTGAGCTCCTCGACCGCATGCTCGTGTGACTTCGCCGCGCGGTAGGGGCGGTCCGACGTGATCGCATGGTAGGCGTCGGCGGCGAGGATGACTCTGCTCCCGAAGGGGATCTCGACACCGCTCAGCCCGTCCGGATAACCGCCGCCGTCCCAGCGCTCATGCTCGTGTCGCACCATCCGAGCGACCGCTCCGAGGCCCGGGAGCACACGGAGGATGCGCTCGCCGATGACCGGATGCTGGCGCATCAGCTGCCATTCCTCGTCGTTGAGCGGGCCGGGCTTGTGGAGAATCTCGTCGGGGATCGCGACCTTGCCGATGTCGTGCAGGATCGCCGCCGAGCGCACGCGCTCGACCTCGACGGCGTCGCATCCGAGTGTGCGCGCGACCGATACCGCCATCTCAATCACTGCCTCCGAGTGCTCTCCGGTGTAGCGGTCACGTTCCAGCAACGCCACCGCAAGGGCCTCGATCGCCTCACGCTGGGGAGCCTTGGTCGGGTCGATGATCGCGTCGCCCTGGGCCGCGACCGTCGCCCGGCCACCGCCGGTCGCTCGGGATTCGCCGAGCGCATGGCGCGCACTGGCGAGCAGCACCTCCGCGCTCATCCCGCGCTGGAGCGCGGCGATGCCCATCGAAGCTCCGGCCGCGCGCATGGTCCCCTCGCCCGTGAGCTCGAGGTCCACGAGCAGCCGCTCGAGCCCAGGCAGCGCCGCCTCGGCGTCGGTATCGGGGAGCAGCACCGCAAACTCGGCGATTCCCCCCGTGCGTCCGAGCACGTCGTGGGAGCGAGTCGATGCGCGCAGACGGTCGGCAACGGCGGACACGAGGTCGTCCCCGGCCTTGAATCCGTGCCGGAGCTCGAGGTCCTCGAAGTCGTCCACGGCCAGCACCGCGACGCACAGGGGTCGCCGGTAGCGTTGGGCTCGCTCGCACTCCTCAGCCAGGCATCCCCGCAGCGCACGAGCGGAGAGCAGGCCAGTGACGGAGTCCAACCGGAGTCCTCGGGCGTGCTCGGCCTCGAGCTCCCGGATGCGCTCGCGCAAATCCTCGACCTCCGTGAGCAACTCCTCGTCGTGCTCGTATCCGAACATGCGCTCCTCATATCGGCAGATTGCGCTTTGGCCTGGAGGCGCGGGCGGGATTGGAGCGTGCTCGTCGCGCGCGATCTGGATCGTCTGCGGAAGGCGTCCGGCCGCGGACGCAGAATGTCGAACGTATGATCGTCCTCGGCATCGATCCGGGCACCGCCAGCACCGGCTACGGAGTCGTGGAGAGCAACGGCTCGCGGCTGCGCGCGCTCGATGGTGGCGTGATCGAGACGGCCCCCGCGCTCGCGCTCGAGCGACGGCTGGCGCAGATCCACGCGCGCATCTGCGCGCTGCTCGACGAGCACTCCCCGGATGCGCTCGCAATCGAGCAACTCTACTTTGGCGCCAACGTGCGCACGGCGTTCGCTGTCGGGCAGGCACGAGGGGTGGTCCTGCTCGCCGCGGGGATGCGCGAGGTGCCCTGCCGCTCGTATACGCCCCAGCAGGTCAAGAGCGCCGTGTGCGGAAACGGGCGGGCGGCAAAGGACCAGGTGCAGCGGATGGTTGGTCGCCTGCTCGGCCTACCCGAGCCGCCACACCCCGATCACGCGGCCGACGCTCTCGCCGTCGCGATCTGCGACGCGAACCGGGAACCGCTGCAGCAGGCGGTCGCGGCGCTGTGATCGCGCTCGTCTCCGGGCGCGTGGCGGTCCGCCGATCCGATCACGTGGTAATCGAGTGCGGCGGGGTCGGCTACCGGCTCGCGGTCTCCGGCGAGACGCTCCGCCACGTGCCGGCGATCGGCAACGAGATCCTGCTCCACACGCATCTCGCGGTCCGTGACGACGCCCTCCAGCTGTACGGATTCGCGACCGAGGAGGAGCGGGAGCTGTTCCTGCTGCTCCTCGGCGTCCAGTCGGTCGGGCCGAAGGTCGCCCTGGCGGTTCTGTCCGCCGGCCCGCCGCGCGACCTCGTCGCCGCGCTCGCGGCCGGGGACGGCGCCCGTTTCCAGGCGGTGCCGGGGATCGGCAAGCGCACCGCCGAGCGCATCATCGTCGAGCTCCGCGAGAAGGTCGGGGTCACGCTGCCTGTGCGCTCATCGATCACGGTCACCCGCCGGGACGACCCGAGATCGCTCGCGCGCGAAGGTTTGCTTGGCCTCGGCTTCGCCCCCGTCGAGGCCGACGAGCTGCTCGACGGCGCAACCGGCGACCGCGCCGAGGACCTGATCGCCTGCGCGCTCAGGAACGCGCGGCGATGACGCCCGGCGGTCCTCGCATCCAGGCGCCGCAGGCGATCGCCGACGAGGATGAGCTCGAGCGCTCGCTGCGGCCGCGGCGGCTCGAGGACTTCGTCGGCCAGGAGCAGCTGAAGGATCAGCTCGCGGTGTCGATCGCCGCGGCCGCGTCACGCGGGGAGGCACTCGACCACGTGCTGCTCGCAGGGCCGCCGGGTCTCGGCAAGACGTCGCTCGCGCAGATCGTGGCGTTCGAGCTCGATGTGCCGTTCACGCAGACGGCCGGTCCGGCGCTCGAACGAAAGGCGGACATCGCCGCGCTCCTGACCGCGCTCGAGCCGAGGGCAGTGTTCTTCGTCGACGAGATCCACCGCCTGCCGCGCGCGCTGGAGGAGACCTTCTACCCGGCGATGGAGGATGGCTGCCTGCCGATCACGGTCGGCCAGGGCGCCGGCGCGAGGGTGGTGACGCTCGATCTGCCGCCGTTCACGCTGATCGGCGCGACCACGCGGACGGGGTTGCTGACGACGCCCCTGCGCGACCGGTTCGGGATCCAGCATCGGCTGGCGCACTATGGCCCCGACGAGCTCGCGCAGATCGTGCGGCGGTCGGCGCGGCTGCTCGAGGTCTCTGTGCAGGACGACGGCGCGTACGCGATCGCCTCCCGTAGCCGTGGGACCCCCCGGGTCGCCAACCGGCTGCTCAAGCG
>Ga0302307_10002983_pt1 | contig 10310 bp, 21 predicted proteins | sample III_Palsa_E3_2_FD_200530 | JGI IMG/M metagenome (GOLD analysis project Ga0302307, IMG submission 200530) | Peat permafrost microbial communities from Stordalen Mire near Abisko, Sweden - III_Palsa_E3_2 | ecosystem: Environmental > Terrestrial > Soil > Palsa > Peat permafrost | place: Sweden... | reverse complement strand
TCATAGCCTTCGTTTTCTTCTTGTGTAAGTAACCAAAGTTTCACTTTCTACCCTCCGACCTGTGCATATCTTCGCGCAAATCCTGCACCCTTAGCTCGTTGCACCGCTGGTCGCTATGCTCGATTTCAGTTCGAAGTGTATCGATTAGCGACGACTTGTCCGATTCTTGGTTATGCACGATCACCGGTCCTCCGATGCCCATCGCCGCCATCAGGGCGTAGACCATCCACTGCGGGACTGGCTTCGGACTGTTTAGGCGATGCGTTGGTAATTCGTCGGTCATCACCTGATCCTGTGAGCTTCTTGGCTTCCATCTTACGGCGCTTTATTTCCTTGCGATAGTAGTCTGCATTGCTCTGCATTTTCTTTGCCGTATCCCGCGTGGATTTTTCCAAAGCGACAAGTTGGGTCAAGTCAAAAAATTCAACTGGGTAGCCAAGCAATTGTGATTGTTCAGATTTACGGTTTATCCGGTCTGAGATGGCTTTGGATTCGCGGACTGTCATGGATTGCCTGCCCTGCTTTTCGCTAAGTTGGATTTCTTCACTTCCTGAGAAAGAATCACGCGTTCTTTAGGTGTCATGGAGGCAATAGCGAAATCGGCGTCTTTGTATGTGATGCCATGTTTTTTCGCGAGATGATTCGTTAGGCGACGTTTAGCTGCTGAATGGGTCATCAGAAAAGGCCTTCAATAGCGCGGTCAAACTCATCAATGTTTTGATCGATCAGCTCACGCAAACCGGGATATTCTGGCTGTTCCTTTGACTGCTGCCAGCCGATGTAACCAAACGAAACCTCTTTCGGTTCAGTGTGTCCATCGCCATAGTTGCGCATCTGAGATTCCAGCCAGTCCAATCGTTCGCGGTCGGTATGTTCCATCTCAAAACGCCTCAATCGCTTTATTGACTATATCCACCAGCGTTTGGCCTTCGCGGCGGTACTTTTCTAGCTTGGCTACGTTGGTAGGCGTAAACCAGACACCGATAAATTTATCTCCCTTGGCGAGTCTAGATTGACGCGCTTTGGCTTGATATTGGTTTTCTTTGATGCGGATCATGGTTTCTCTAGCAGGAACATCTTTGCGAAATGGCGCAGCTGTCCCCGGTGGATAAACGTTAAAACCACTCGGGTACATTGAGTTCATCGCTAAAACCCACTTTTTCTCTAGTTCGTTTAGCTGGTAAGGGGAACATGTTTCCAATATCGCTTTTTCAAAACTTTTCCACCCAAATTCTTCTATCGCATCCGCTATTTTCCCACTACTTCCTCTTTTGTGGCCTAAAAACCTTTGCTCTATATCAATGCTTTGACCTACGTATGTTTTACCTGTCGCAACATGCTTTATGGAATAAATTCCGCAAGTCATGGTTTAACCTTTTCCAAAGAATCTTCAATTGCTCGGCGCACAAATTCAGCCACTGGAACGCCGGTTGTCTTTTTTTGATTTTTAAGTCGGCCAACCATTTCTTGAGAGAGAAAAATATTCACTCTAACCATCGGTACAACTATGTCGTTTTTCATTTTTATGCCAGTGATGATGTATACATATATCATGCACACTTATATGCTTACGTCAACACCTAAATATCGAACGACAGGGTTTAGCTATTAGAAAAGCGAATATCCTGGCTCAGTTTTAGCGTTACTGCCAGCTTTTTCAATTGATTCACAAAGCTCGCGATGCATTTTTTCTTCCCTATCTTCAAGACGCTGTTTTTCTCTACGAACGTCTAGTACGCGTCTGGCTTCGCCTTGAAACTCTATGGGCATTTTGCAGATAGCTTCATCTTCGTTAGCTCGTATCTGATTGGCAATGACACCTTGCATGATGGCTATATATGCTGATTCAAACATGATTAACTCCTGTGACTAATCGGATTGCCTCACCAACTGTATAAATCACGTGTACCTCGCAGCCAACACGGGCTATCTCAGCATGCATCTTGACCTGGGCGGCCGTTAACTGGCGATCTAGGCGGGGTTTCAGCGGGTTCTTGACCTCGATCATCCACATGGAATGTCGATAGCAGGCGAGAAGATCGCAAACACCACCACCCGCGCCAGATAGATCCATCACGAATACGCCTATTTGACGCAATGCAGCGACAATTTCCCTTTGATTTTCGTCGGTTCGACGCTTGTGGTGGATCATCTCGGCTGAAACCATGAAAATGGGTTTATTGTTCTCTTCCAATTAAGTCCACTCATCTGTTGGGATGCCATTGAAGGATTACTAGGCATGCTAGGCCAAGCGTTTTGCATTGATGCAATAAAACGATTAAGACTTACTCGGCATTCGTCATAAGCCTCTTTCGGCGTTCGACCATTTCCTGAGCATGGGCTACCGGGAAGGAAGCAATACCAACCACCATGGCTAGGCTTAATGTGATATTTGTTCGGTCTCATTTCCTATCCTCCATAGCCTGCCACGTACGGAAAACACCTTCAGCCAGTGCAAGTCGAAGCTGATCACGCGTATAACCCGATTTAACCGCACCATCGCATTTCTGATGGCATGGATAGCAGCACCAAGCGCCGATAGCGTCAGACGACTTGTAACCGCGTCCTGAGAGTCCTGCAAGAGAGTAGTGCGCAAGAATTGTCGTTTCACCTCCGCCGTCACAGCCTTCTAAGCGAACCATGCAAGGCTGACCTCTTGCCGCTTTACGCGCTGGCGTGGTTTTCATGGTGAACTTCCGCCTTTCATAAACTGATCGGCATAGATTTTCATCTTTACAGGATCACTCCATGGCGATAGCGCGGAAGAAGGTTCATCCCATTTAGTGAAAGCCATCGTGATGATGGTATCCCAATCATTTTTAGTAGGCATAGGCATTTTCCCAGCGAAACCGCGAAACCAGTAAGCGAATTCATTCGACGTCATTTTTTCTCTCCCTTTCCGCGTCCAGCCAGCCTTTTTCCCAGAATGCTGTGGCCCAATGCGAGTCACGGGCCATCGAAAGTCGGTAAGGACACATGTATTTTTCCAAACCAGCCTTATAGTCAGCATATCCACGATTGATGCAGGTGATGCGGTCGTATAGGTCGGTCATGGCGATTTCTCGCGATGCGTGATTAACGCGATCATCAGACCGTTTCTACGCAAATCCATCTCTTTCTGAATCTCAGGGTGCATTTCCAAGATTGCCTTTTTCACGGCATCGTCTATGGATGGCTCAATTGCAGCCAACGCTTTACCTTTGAGTTCGTCAAACATCTTCTTGCAAAACATATCCAGCAATAAATGATCGATCTTCACGCTTTCGTTGTTTTCCATGGCTATGCATTCTCCCGTAATTTGAATTGATCCGGCCTATCCAGCTTTCTCACCCTAGCAATCGTACCGTCAGCGTGAAGCGCTCTCGTTGCGCTACTCACACCCATCCAGGAACAGTCCGTAAGCTGGCATAACTCCCCGATATCCCTAGGACCATCGGCTAGCGCGGTGATGATCTTTAGGGATTTGGGCGAGCGGCGGGATTTGGCGTTCATCGTCAAAAGTTTCCCTCTGCAACTTGAAAGCATGGAACGGCGTTGGATCGCCACATCGAAACAACTTGGTTTCTATCGTCAAAAACAGCAACCAAGCGCCTACGATCTTCGTCAAGCATGCCATCCCACCATTCCTGCTTGACCACATTGTCAGCCCTATAGTCTCCCTCTTGCCGCATAACCAAAGCGGTATCTAGGTCATGCGTCATGAAGTTGGTATTTTCTATAAGCCATTTAACGGTTTTGTCTCTCACTTCCTCACTACGCCCGCTGAAAATCCAAATATCGGCAGAGTGCCTAAGGCGCTCCATCGTCGCAATCACCGCAGGAATGGGTAAATCTCGGTTACACGCTGCGTAAAATCTACGCCAACGGTTAGGGTCATGTTTCTCATCGAGAATATGCTTGCGATGCTCGATGTTTGCCAAAGTCCCATCTAAGTCAAAAATGTATAACGGCTTCATACCCAATCCCTCGCCATAGCCTCGCCGATGATGTAATTCATAGCCTGCATCTACCATCTAACTTCGCTTTATCGTGATAGTTACGCTTCAAAGCCTCTTGCCGCAACCATAGGCGACATTCGGTTTGTGCAGGTTCTTTCAGTTTGTCGATCAATGGACCCCATCGTCGGAAGTTAGGTTCTATTTGCATGATATTCAGGGCCTCGGTTAGATGATGGTAGATCACGCCAGTCCCCAAATAATCGACCTCTTGCGCGATCTCGGCCCCCAGCCCATCGGAGCTACCAGTAAATGACGCATGAGCCTTAAAAGTGACTTTCTGGCCGTCTCAAAGGCTATCGATAGGCAGCGCGACAGTTCATTGATTGACATGGGTCGAAGTCTTAAAGCTTTCAGGATGCGGATGCGGAGACGTTCAGGTCTTAGCATGGTGTTACTTCCTTCGATCTTGGAAAACGTGAATAGAAAGCACTGCGCTTCTTGTTCTCCTTTTTCTTGCAACCTTTCCTAACCTTTTCCATGGAAATTTCCATAGTTGTTCCAGAAGCAAGCGAAGCAATCAAATCACGTAGAAGTTGATTGTTGGAAAAATACTCTCCCTTCTTTCGACAGAAAGAGAACATTTCATGCAACTTGTGTTCGATCGCGTAAGCCTGACTTTCCGAGCCGATATGATGAGCATATAGAATCTTTAAGCGTGACGAACTTCCGGTCTGAAGCCCTTTCAAGCGAGCTTCTACATCATTGGCTTTACCGATCTTCACATTCCCGAACTGGTCACATTGCTGAATGAAATATATATGCATTCTTGTCTCCCATACTCAAGTCATAGATGCCTTTGGGGCACCTAGCCGGAAACAACCACCTCTGGTACTCCTACCACCTTTGTCCACATCGGTTCGTCATCCTGACCTTTCCGACAAGCCCTTCGGTGCCCACTTGAATGGTTTTACTTAGCGCCGACATCAAAGCGCTTGGTAGAGAGTCAGTCTATTCTGGGTTCGCCCGACCTTTGGCAATAAGCTAACGCGCCCTGACGGCAAGTTATTACGAATCACCCAGGGGTTGCATTGCACCTTATTGGTGCGCTAGGATGGTTTTGCACCGCAATGGTGCATTACATCCAGCTACTTGTCCTAGCTGACACGCCGGAACCTTTGCGGGGTTGCCGGCGTTTTCTTTTTACGCTTCCGTGAGATTCATGTCAATACCGCGCAAGACGTATATCGCCGCTGAGCGAGTTCTAGGATGTATTCGCACCAGCGGAGTTGGCGGATGTAGTGGGTGGGAGTGTGGGTCATTTTGGATGGTCCGGGCATGGTTGCCACATGTAAGGTGGGTCAATTTTTGACCAATCGGTTAACGTCTCAATAAGCCACACTCCGTGCCGACTATCAAACATCGCAACAGCAGGACTTATCAATTTTCTTGTACTGACCAAAACTGGTTCGTCTTGTGGGCAAGTAATCATGTTTTGCCACATATCATTTCACCTCTGGCTCGGTTATGAGTAAAGGTACGTACTGATCAATCCACGCGTTGATATCTCGCTTCAACTCATCACAAACCTTACTATCGTCAAGTGCCGCACTCATCCATGCGCCTAAATCAACGTCTTGCTGTGACCATGCGCGCGTGCTGTGTGGCAATCGTGGGAAATTGTCCATCATCATCCCCAGTAAACGAACTTTCGTCCACGCCACATGCGAACCTGCCTACGGTCATATAGGCGTGGAATCATACGGCAATAAATTTCGCCAAGATTTCTGATGGATTCCGCAATTCCGTCTATAGTCACGGAATCGTTAGCTATGTATTCCATCACTTCACCTCTGGCGGGGTTATGGATGGTTCCGGGAGTGGCATCCAATGCGTCGGGTAGCAAGAAACGTTATAACCGTAACCTGAATTGCTTCTCCACCAGATCCCCATTCTATAACGTACTGAAACAATCATTTCGTCATGGTGTGGTGCATTTTTTTCAAAGCTTCCTTTTAGAAGAATGACTGTTCAATCCTTTGGTGCTGTTTCGATCGTTTGCCAGTCCATCAGTCCGAACTCCTGCTTTAGTCTAAATTTTCAGCCTTGTTATATCTGTTGCATCCCATGCTCCAAGCGCATCTAGAAGACTGCTAGGACTAAGAAAATTTGTTCGATACTTTGACGGATATGGAACAGACGAATACACGTAGTCGGGTAAGCCACTTTTTTCATTGTGAATGAACTTACGATGCACATAACCATGTCTGTGTAGATCAGCCAAACTCTGTCGAATGTCAGATCGATGAACAAATAACTCATCGGCCAACTGTTGTGGTGTCTTTTCTGCACAACACAGAGCTTTCAAGATACGGTCAATGTGAGCTGACAATTTTAGCCACCCTTCCGCAGCATTCCTCGGCTAGTTCGCGAGCTTCAGAACGCTTTGCACAGACGATAATGAGTTCGGCTGTATCCGGATCGTAGACAATCCAGGCGATGATCTGTCCATCTTCATGCTTATTCATTTCTCACCTCTTGAGATGCGCTTATGCAAACGTACTGTCTTTGCTTTCTCTAGCAGAACAACAACGTTTGCAAACTTTGGTTGATAGTCATCGTCAAGTAGGCGGTACACGGTAGCCCGCGAAATTCCGCACTCTTTGGCGATTCGTATGGCTGACCAGTTATAGGACAGCAGCTTCTCAACGGCTTGTTTTGGGTTCATGACGCGATAGTACGTCTCATGAAAGAAACATGCAAGTGAAAAATAATTTCAGAAAAGTGTTGACAACATATCTCATGAGTGAGACATTACATCCAAGCCAGCAACCGCTGGAGTGAAGACAAAACGATGCACACTAAAGATCAAATACTCGCCGCACTAGATTTGGCGATAGCAGATCACCAGGTAACGGCGGGTAGTGGCACTGACTGGGAATTCATCTCGGAGCTTCGTGCAGCTAAGACAATCATCAGTCGCGCAACGGTTACTTCCGTGCCTGTTGACCTCACCACCGCGACGGAGGCCTGAGCCATGAACCGAAACCACAAATTCACCTACGCACCAATTCTTCCAATCGATAAGATCAAGCCATCCAGAAAGACAACGCTCGGCGAAATACTGTGCATTCCAGTGATGGTTTTAATCGCCTATATCGGTGGGAAGCTGATGGGGTGGACGCCATGAACGTCGCCCAAGCCCAGTCTCGCCACGACAACAGCTACGACGTCGAAGCGGAACGTAACGCCCGTAGCGAAGCGCGCGAGGCTTCGGTCCGCCAGCGTATCGAGTCCACGCCGGACGAACTTGGTGAAGCGGTAGCCGATTACTACGCCGGCAATGAGCATTGCGACCTGCTGACCGAGTTCACGCTGGCGCTATGCGGCGCTGAGAAGTTGGTTGACGCCATTGCTCACGGTGATGGTCTGCCAGATGCCGAGTTGCAGGCATTCCGTTTTCTTTGCCGGCAGATCGAGGAAGCCAAGCGCAGGACTGCTTCTGCCGTTTCGGAGCGCGTTGAGCAGGAGATGACTGCATGCGCCTGATCAACTAATTCGACCAAGCGCGCCACGTTCTTTCTTGGTATGAACCACAACACTAACCGCGAGCCGGCGCTACCGGCAACACGCACCATCGGAGAAAGCAATGAAGATGTATCGTCAAGGTGATGTCCTGATCCGCCAGATTGCTTCGCTTCCCGCGAAGGCGACCGAAGTGAAAAACGAAACGCGCATTGTGCTGGCCTATGGTGAGGTGACTGGCCACGCACATGCGATCCGTATTGGCGAGGCTGTCGAGTTTTCGATGGCTGATGCGGCGAGTGCCGTAAAGCGCTTTCTGTCCGTAGCCAAGCTAGCGCACGTCAACCACGAAGAGCACGCCACCATCGAACTGCCGGCTGGTGTGTACGAAATCATCCAGCAGCGCGAATACACGCCGGAGGCGATCCGAAATGTCGCCGATTAAGCGTATCGAAAAGCTCACTCCGGAGCAGGTTGCACGCTTGGAAGAGTTTCGCGAGCGTTGGCTTGCACGCGGACTTGCGACCGGGCCGTGTGACCGTCCTGCGATGGAAGCGGCTGCGGATGAGGCATATCGCGCTGCAGGCTTGGAGCCTCCGAAGATCAAGATATGGCTCGGTTCGCCATTCGCTGGAGCCATCGGCGCGCACTTGCTGATGCGCATACCAAAGCTTTCGGGGGATCAGGTCGGGGATCAGGTCAGGGATCAGGTCAGGGATCAGGTCGGGGCTCAGGTCTGGGACCAGGTCAGGGATCAGGTCTGGGACCAGGTCAGGGATCAGGTCGGGGCTCAGGTCGGGGACCAGGTCAGGGACCAGGTCTGGGCTCAGGTCGGGGCTCAGGTCTGGGCTCAGGTCAGGGATCAGGTCGGGGCTCAGGTCGGGGACCAGGTCAGGGACCAGGTCTGGGATCAGGTCGGGGCTCAGGTCGGGGACCAGGTCAGGGACCAGGTCTGGGATCAGGTCGGGGCTCAGGTCTGGGCTCAGGTCGGGACTCAGGTCTGGGCTCAGGTCGGGGACCAGGTCGGGGCTCAGGTCGGGGCTCAGGTCTGGGCTCAGGTCGGGGACCAGGTCGGGGCTCAGGTCGGGGCTCAGGTCTGGGCTCAGTTCGGGGACCAGGTCTGGGCTCAGGTCTGGCGTGCCACCTATGGGCAGCACGATGCATCTTGGCTCGCGTTCTATGAGTTCTTCGGCGATGTATGCGGACTTGAAGTTTGCGGCCGGTTGCGTGGCTTGAACCTTCTTTCCGAGTGTGGCTGGTGGTGGCCCTTTGCTGGCGCAGTGATTCTCACCGAGCGTCCTACTTCCATCCATCGCGATGATCAAAATCGTCTACACAACACTGACGCAGCCGCTATAATTTATCCGGACGGCTTTGCGCTGCATGCTGTTCACGGCGTGCGCGTTCCGGCCGATGTCATCGAGAACAAAACATCAATCACGATTGAACGCATCGGTAAAGAGCCAAACGCAGAAATCCGACGCGTGATGATCGAGATGTATGGATCGGATCGTTACCTGATCGAATCGGGGGCAAAGGTCATCCATCGTGACGCGACCGGTCTGCTCTATCGCAAAGAGTTGGTCGATGACGAGGCCATTGTGATGGTGCGCGTTCTTAACTCGACGCCAGAGCCTGATGGCGTGATGACGCGCGAAGAGGCCATTGCTGTATTCGGCGATGCGGGGAAAGCAGCCATCAACGCCTCAGAAGGTGCGCGCTTCAAGGAATACATGATCAGAGTTCCGCCGCAGATCACCACGGCGCACGAGGCAGTTGCTTGGACGTTTGGTCTTGATACTGAGACTTATCATCCTGAAATCGAATCATAATTCACAACACAAGCCGGGTAGCGGCGAGAGGATTTTATATGAGTATCGGACAAGGGATCGCGATAGCCGGGATATGGATATTTGCTGGATTATGCGGATTAAGCAATACCGTCACATCCATAGGATTTTATATCGCTATATTCATAGCAGTCGTAGCTTCAGTTGTGATTTGTGCCTAACCCATCCCAGCGCCCAGCGGAAATTTGGTGATTGATATGAGTAATTTAGCGACAGTTGAAAATGACGGACCGAACAACGTATCGCCCATGTTCGCCATGATTGAGCGAGCAGCGCGTGATCCTGCCGTCGATATCGACAAGCTCGAACGCTTGATGCTGATGAAGGTCAATGCGGACGCGCTACAGGCTCGCGGAGCTTATGACGATGCAATGGCTGCACTTCAGCCTGAGTTGCCCGTCATCGCCGAGAGAGGCCAGGCTGACCGTTATTCCTTTGCCAAGTGGGAAGATATCAACGTCGCCATCAAGCCGGTACTTATGCGGCATGGTTTCGCACTGACATTCCGCACAGATTTTGCCGATGGAATCGCTATTACTGGCGTTCTTTCACATCGTGCCGGACACCGTGAAGAAACGACGATCAAGCTTCCAGCTGATGGCAGTGGAAATAAGAATCCGGTACAGGCTGTCGCATCAAGCGTCAGCTACGGAAAGCGATATGCGGCCAGTGCGCTGCTCAACCTAACCAGCCATGGCGAAGATGATGATGCCTACACCGCGATGGTGGAAAGGATCACAGAGGACCAGGAAATCCAGATCAACGATATGCTGGAAGCAACCAATTCCGACAAAGCCAAGTTCCTTGAATGGCTGAAGATTGACGGCGTATCGAAGATCCCAGCGAAACGCTTCGATGAGGTGATGAAACTATTTAAGGCGAAGGTTAAAAAGTGAGGATCATCGAATGCCAACAAGGCACACCCGAATGGTATGCCGCTCGCCTTGGTATACCAACCGCGTCCGAGTTCGACAGTATTATAACGCCGAAAAAGGGTGAT
>Ga0302307_10002981_pt1 | contig 10314 bp, 9 predicted proteins | sample III_Palsa_E3_2_FD_200530 | JGI IMG/M metagenome (GOLD analysis project Ga0302307, IMG submission 200530) | Peat permafrost microbial communities from Stordalen Mire near Abisko, Sweden - III_Palsa_E3_2 | ecosystem: Environmental > Terrestrial > Soil > Palsa > Peat permafrost | place: Sweden... | reverse complement strand
GGCAACACACCGATTACAGTAGTGCTGACTAATTATGGTTCTGCATCAATCAGCAATATACCGGTAACGGTTACCGTAACATCGGCCAGCAATACGGCAACTACATTCACTCAAACTTATACAGGTACACTAACGCCCTTACAGCAAGCCAGTTTCACCCTAAATAATACTTTTAACGCTATAGCCGGTACAACGTACACCATCGTAGCATCAACAAGTTTGCCGGGTGATGTAATTACATCGAATGATACTGCAAGCAGTAAAATAACCATCAACACCGCTCCTACGGTAAGCAATCTTACAGCTAATTACTGTATCGAAACCAGCAAATATTCACTATCTGGTACTGGTGATGGTACGCTATACTGGTATAATAATACGACTGATACCGCGCCAATCGCAATAGGTTCGCCAGCATTGGCAGCACAATTACCGGCCAACAATACGGTTTACGCCGGTTTAAATGATTTCAGCGGGACTTTAGGTCCGGCTACTAAGGAAGTTTTTACAGGGGGCGGTTATAACCAGTACGGCCCATCGGTATCGGTACATGTTAATGCACCTGTTGTGCTGCAAAGCGCACGGATGTATTTTGGCTATCCGGGCGCTATTACTTTCACGGTAACCAACAGCGGTGGCGAAACGTTATCAAGCACTACGATTAACGCGGCTGCTACGGCAACTAATCCACAACCCGGTGCGCAAAACGATGACCCGCTGGATACCGGCAAAGTATACAATTTAAACCTGACGTTCCCTTCGGCTGGTGATTATTCCATCAATGCATCGTACGATGCTAACGTTACCATTTACCGTAACAATGCAGGTGTTACCGGCTATCCTTTTTCTGCCGATAGTGTGTTTACCTTAACCAGCAATACAGCTACAGGCACAGGTGTTAACCCAACCGATTATTACTATTACTTTTACAATTTAAAGGTGGCAAGCATTGGTTGTACCTCCAGCAGCAGGCAGCCGGTAACGTTGGTAAGGCCAACCATAACCAATAATGGTACGGTATTAAGCTCCAACATTACAAATGGTAACCAATGGTATTTAAATGGGAATATTATTAACGGTGCCATCAACCAAACCTATACACCAATTGGCAGCGGAAATTATAAAGTGAGGGTTACCTCCGGAACCGGCTGTTCGGATACATCTGCAACTTATGTATATGTAAGCACCGCAACACCCAGTACCGATGCAATAGGCTTTACCGTATATCCAGTACCTGCAAATACAGTAATAAATGTATTGTTTGATGCGCCGGCAAACAGCATAATGAATATGACACTAGTTAACAGCGTGGGCAGGATTGTTTATAGCAATAAACAAAGCATTACTGCGGGCAACTACAGCACCGTGGTAAGTGTGGCCAACCAGCCACCGGGCGTATATGTGCTAAAACTGATGCTGGGGTCAAAAACTTATGCTAAAAAGATCGTTATCGTCAGATAACGATCTTTCAAATGCTTCGTTAAAAAGTATATTTCAACCCTAATCCTGGTGCCAAATCAAAATATGGCCCACTGGCCAGCTCTACTCTTGGATCAAGATCAAGGCTAATGGCAATAGGTGCGCCGGGCAGTGTATATTCTAACCCGATAACGCCATCGGCACCTAATAAAATATGACTATTGTTATAGTACGATGCACCGTTAAAGTTATCTATCTCGCCTTTACCAACAGCACCTATGTGCGCGCCGAAGCCATAGTAAAACTTCAGGGCAGGCACATTAAATGCTTCCTGGTTTAACTCATACAAGCCGGTAAAAACAAGCCCGTGATCTCTAAAACCGATCAACCCATCATAGGATACATCGTCGGTAGCGAAATATTTTATAGATACCCCGTCTTCAAACGGGCCAAATTTTAGGCCCACGGCAGTTTTGTAATCACCGCTTCCTTGTGATTGGGAATCTTGTGCGCCCGATCGATTAGCGACCAGTAAAAACGTAGCTGAAACGAATAATGTAATAAGTAGTTTTTTCATCAATGGTAGTTTTGTGCGTATAAATGTTACAATCAATAACGGCCGAAATTATATTTTATGGCCGCGATAAAGAAAAAAATCATGCCTGAAAACAATAATTGCACTGACTATCAACAAAAAACAATCGTATTTTTAAGCTACAATGCATCAAAATATTCTATTTTAGTGCCATTATTCAATACCTGTTTTCGTTACAATAAGCGAAACAAAACCTCTGTTATTAAAATGCGAAAGACCATCAACATAAAAACAATAGCTTATTCGCTATTGTTCTTAACCACTTTGCCATTACTCAATAGCTGCGTACAAGGCGCATTAGGCAATACCAGCGGAGGTGAATATAATAATGGCATGGTGGTTTGCGCTTACCCCGATGCCTCAAAAGTTGGGCTGGATATTTTAAAAAAAGGTGGCAATGCTATTGATGCGGCCATAGCTGTGCAGTTTGCGCTGGCGGTAACTTTACCTGAGGCCGGTAACATTGGTGGCGGTGGCTTTATGGTTTACCGTAGCGCCGACGGGCAAAGCAATACGCTGGATTTTAGAGAAAAAGCGCCCGGCGCGGCTACTACCAATATGTATCTTGATTCGGCGGGCAACCCCATACCGGATATGAGCTTGTATACACACAAGGCATCTGGCATACCCGGCTCTGTTGATGGGATGTTTGAGGCGCACGAAAAATACGGTAAGCTAAAATGGGCCGATCTTGTTCAGCCAGCTGTTGATTTGGCTACGAATGGCTTTAATATCACCGCAAAACTTGCTGATGATTTGAACAACAATGCTGCTAAATTTAAAAAGCTTAATCCCGGTAAATCATATCTTATAAAAAATGGTGATTGGAAACAAGGTGATTTATTAGTACAATCCGATCTGGCAAAAACACTAGGGCTTATCCGCGATAAAGGCCGCGAAGGTTTTTATGATGGCGTTGTTGCTGATGAACTGATAGCCGAAATGAAAGACGGCGGTGGCATCTTCACAAAAAAAGACCTGGAGAACTATCACGCGGTATGGCGTAAACCAATCATCGGCACCTATAAAGGCTATAAAATTATTACGATGCCGCCGCCATCAAGCGGTGGCATAGCGCTTTTGCAATTGCTAAAATCGGTTGAAAAATATCCTTTACACCGATGGGGATTTAACCGGGATTCGACCATACAATTGATAGTTGAAGCTGAGCGCAGGGTATATGCCGACCGTTCAAAATATTTAGGCGACCCTGACTTTTTTAAAGTGCCGGTGGATAGCCTGTTAAACCCGGCTTATCTTGAATCGCGGATGCAAAGCTTTAACTGGAATGCCGCCACCCCTAGTTCGTTAATAAAACCGGGCACGTTTGTGGGTTATGAAAGCGACCAAACTACGCATTACGATGTTGTTGATCGTGATGGTAACGCGGTATCTATAACCACTACGCTAAACGATTCTTTTGGATCCAAAATATTTGTAAAAGGCGCTGGCTTCCTGCTGAATAATGAGATGGATGATTTTAGCGAGAAACCTGGCGTACCCAATATGTATGGCCTTGTTGGCGGCAAAGCCAACAGCATACAACCGGGCAAACGTATGCTGTCATCTATGACACCAACAATTATTGAAAAAGACGGTAAACTATTTATGGTGGTGGGTACGCCGGGCGGTTCAACTATTATCACCTCGGTTTTTCAAACCATATTAAATGTTATCGAATTTGACCAGGACATGCAACAAGCAGTAACCTCAAAACGTTTCCATAGCCAATGGATGCCTGATGTTGTTTATGCAGAGAAAGGCGCGATTGATAGTGCAACCAGACTAAAACTGCAAAAGAAAGGCTACAAAATAGTAGATAAAAAGGGGATTGGCCGCGTTGATGCTATTTTGAAAACCAAGTGGGGTTATTATGATGGCGGGGCCGACCCTCGCGGTGATGATACCAAGTTGGGTTGGTAATAAATACTTATGTTTGTGAACTATGCGGAATAACGTAAAAAGCCAGGAAACCATCGACTATTTTTTAAAAATAGTTTGGCAAACGGTAGCCAACCGGTACAACCAGTTGGTAACCGAATTTGGCATTACACAATCTATAGGTTATTTACTTATCAATATTGATGAGCAGGAAGGTACAACGGTATCAAAAGCGGCGGCATTGCTGGGGCTTAAATCAACCAGCTTATCGCGCATGCTTAACCAGCTGGAGCAAACGGGGCTTATCTACCGCGAATCAAACCCGGGCGATAAAAGATCGGTAAAAATTTACTTAACCGATTTGGGCAAGGAAAAACGTCACCAGGCCCGTGCGGTGGTAAAACAATTTAATAATTACTTAAACGCGCATATAAATGAAACCGACAAGCAATATCTAATTAACATGCTTGAAAAAATCAATCAGCTCACCCTCAACTACAAACCCTAATCAGCTGAAAAATCAACCTCACCTACAATAATTTGCGGTTTCACAGGTTAAATCAACATAATATTTGTTAAAAAATGTTAACCTGCCGTTTTTGAATTATAAAAGAATAAATTTGCCTTTTGAAAAACAGATGAACAGGATACTGTTAATTATTGCACTTTTTTTTGTTTGCTGTATTGCGGCTTGCACAAAATCATCTATCTATGGGCCCGTACAATATGCGGCACAGGCTAAGATTGACGATTCGCTGGTAAGTAAATACATCAAAGCCAATGGATTAGAAGGCAAATTTAAACATGTGCAAAGTAACGACACCATAGGTGTTTATTATATGATTATTGATACCGGTACAACAAATACGCTTTACACAACATCAACGCAGGTTACTGTTAGTGATACCGGCAGATATATCAGCAGCAATCTTGCTGAAACCCAGTTTTACGAAACAAATGGCTTTACCCCAACATATACATTGGCAACTGTAATATTAGGCTGGCAACTGGGCATACCAGAATGTAATGCCGGCGGCGAAGTACGATTATTAATACCATCAAGATATGCGTATGGTCCCTACAAGCAGGCTGATTTAAATTTGCCTGCAAATGCCGTTCTTGATTTTTCGATAAAGATTTATAGTGTAACTAATTAATTAAATGAAACAAACAATTTTTACCCTTTTACTAATTTCTACTATTGGGTTTATGTCATGCCGTAAAAACGGTGTTGAACCTACTATTACACAATACGACCAAACCCAGATATTAAACTATATTAAAAGTAATAATATAACAGGGATGCAGAAGGATACAGTAGGTGGCGATACATCAGGCATTTATTATAAGGTACTTACCCCCGGCACAGGAGCGCCTTTAGCCTTTACGGATCAAATTTCATTTGTATTTACTTTAAAAAGCTTTGATGGGCTATATATCAGCAGCGATACCATCAACAATCACTTTTATGGCTATGTTGGCCATATTGCCAGCGGAATTTTACCGTTAGGAGTTGAGATCTCTATTATAAATGACTTAAAACAGAGCGGTGGCAGCATACGCATACTTGTACCATCGCAATTAGGTTTTGGGGTAGCTGGTTATGGCTCGGGTAGTATTAACAACCCAGGCACACACATTGCAGGTAACCAGGGACTGGATTTTTATGTGCACGTGATTGCAAAACAGTCCGACGATGTTTATGGCACCAATACACTTGGTTATCAGTATGAATACAGCCCTGCGCAAGCCGCTTATGACGATCAGGTGATCCAAACTTACATTAAAACTACCGGTATAAATTTCATAAAAGCGCCATCAATTAATATTCCAGGCACATCTTACTACTATGCTGTAAGGGTACCCGGTGCTGGAACAGATAGCATAACCCAAAACTCAGACGTAACAATTACATACGAAGGCCGGCTGCTTAATAACACTGTTTTTGATCAGGCTTATAATGCTATTGCAGATACTATAAACGTTGCAGTACCCAGCTTGCCAAAAGGTGTTCAGGAAGCATTAACCCACGTAGCGGGTGATGCAACAATTTCCGTGGTGATGCCTTCGGCTTTAGGTTATGGAGATATAACAGAATCTGGCATTCCAATACTCAGCTGCTTGCGTTATGAATATGAAATTAAAAGGGTTTACCCGTAAATTATTTTGACAAAGCTGATTTAAAAGCTTTTAAACAACGATCACGTGCGAAAGCATGATCAACAATGGGTTTTGGATACTTGCTGAAGTCAGCATATTCCGGAACCCATTTTTTTATGTATTCAAATTTAGGATCAAACTTTTTAAGCTGAGAATCGGGATTAAAGATCCTAAAATAGGGCGCGGCATCTGTACCGCTACCTGCCGACCATTGCCAGCCACCTACATTGCTTGCCATTTCATAATCCAACAGTTTACGGGCAAAATAATGTTCGCCCCAGCGCCAGTCGATAAGCAAATCTTTGGCTAAAAAGCTGGCGACAACCATACGCACCCGGTTATGCATATAGCCTGTAGCATTCAGCTCCCGCATGCCCGCATCTACTAAGGGGAAACCGGTTTTACCTTCGCACCAGGCTTTAAACTGCTCCTCGTCGTTTATCCATTTAATCTTATCATAATCCGGTCTGAAAGCATGATCCATTGTATGCGGAAAGTGATCCAGTATCATCATATAAAACTCGCGCCAAACTAGTTCGTTCAGCCAGGTTTTTTCTGCATAATCATGCGCTGTTGATGCCAGTTCCCGAATGCTTACTGTACCGAAGCGTAAATGCAAACCGATATGAGATGTACCTTTTACAGCCGGGAAATCGCGTTGATCCGCATAATCCTTTATTACATCCTCATACTTCTCGCCGGGGAATTTCATCGTGCTTTTTTCAAAACCCATTTCTTTTAATGATGGTAATTTAAGGCCCTCCGTCTTAAATAAATTCTTTAGATATTTTTTTGTGGGATAAGCTTTTAAGTAGAACGATTTAAGTTTTTCGTACCACTTACGCATATACGGGGTATAAACCGTGTATGGTGTACCATCGTTTTTTAGCACCTCATCTTGATCGAAAATTACCTGGTCTTTATAGGTTTTAAATTCGATATTATGCTTTTTTAAAAGGCTGGCTATCTCGCCATCACGCTTTTTGGCGTATGGCTCATAATCATGATTGGTATAAACCGCTGCTATATTGTACTCTTTTAAGAGTTTGGGCCACGCGTGTTCAGCTTTATCGTAGATCACTAACAAGCTACTGTCATGCTTTTTGAGTTCGGTATCAATATCTTCAATAGCATTATATATAAAGGTAACACGCGCATCATCTTTATCTTCCAACTTATCTAATATCTCTTTATCAAAAATAAATATAGGCAGCACCGGGTTGCCGCTTTTTAATGCTCGATAAAAACCTGCATTATCATCAATCCGAAGATCGCGCCTGAACCAAAAGATCGTAACGGGAGTATTATTATCCATAAATATCTTTTAAAGCATCTTGCAATTCCGGGAAATCAAATTTAAACCCGGCATCTTCTATTTTTTGTGCCGAGGTGCGGTCGCTTTCCATTACAACAGCCCGCATTTCGCCTAATATAAGTTTTAAAACAAACTCGGGCACATTGGGAGCCCAAAGTGGTTTACGCAATTGTTTTGCTACTGCTTTGGTTAACTCCTGATTGGTAACCGGGTTAGGCCCCGTCATATTATACACACCCTTGAGCGCCGAATTTTCGATGGCATACAAATATAGCTTAACTACATCTTTCCAGTGTATCCACGGCATCCATTGTTTACCGCTGCCCATAGGCGAGCCTATACCCCATTTTATCGGGTTAGCCAATTGCGGCAAAGCACCGCCATTTTTATCCAGCACAACCCCTGTACGCAGTTTAACTACCCGCAAGCCGGTATCTAATCCTGCATCCGCGGCTTGTTCCCATTTGATGCAAACTTCGGCCAAAAAATCACTACCGGGGGCGCTTTCTTCGGTTAATAGCTCATCTGCCCTATCGCCATAATAGCCGGTTGCGGATGCCGAAATAACCGATTTAACCAAGTGATTCTTCTTTTTGAGCAGGTCATAAATCAACCCAATTGATTGGGTACGGCTATTAATGATCTCTTTTTTCCGTTCATCGGTCCAGCGCTTACCAACTATACCCGCGCCGGCTAAATGTATAATAGTATCAACGCCGTTAATGCAAGTCGCATCAATCTCGCCTTTATCTATATCCAATAAATAGGTTTTTACCTTCGGATTTTTACCGGGCTTTCTATCAAGGTGACTTACCTGGTAACCTTTAGCCAATAAAGCTTTTGTTAATTGCGTACCGATAAGCCCGGTTCCACCGGTTAATAAGATGTGCTTTTGCATAGAGTTTATGAGTGAGAAAGACTAACCTTCGGAACTTTAAATTCGATCAATTGCTTTGCCATGCCTTTAAAAATAAATAAATGGAATGGCAGCATGCTGTACCAGTACAACCTGCCCAGTAAACCATTGGGCCTGAAGGTAGCAACTTGCGACAGTACTTTTTTACCATTTCGCTCAATAATTTTAAACTCGAGCCACGCCTCACCCGGTAATTTCATTTCGGCATAAAGTAATAAACGTTTGGTTTTTTTATCAGCAAGCAGCACCCTCCAAAAGTCGATCACATCGCCCGGCGAAACATTAACATTACTGGTTCGGCCACGTCGCAGGCCAACTCCGCCTACCATTTTATCCAGCATACCACGCATCCCCCAAATCCAATCCCAATAATACCAGCCACGGTTACCGCCAATAGCCATAATATTATCCAGCACCGGCTGATCATCACCGGTAATAGGCAGCTTAACTTTATACTCCAATGTACCGTTTTGTGGCACTTTGATCTGATCCATAAAAGCCGAATTGAGATAGCCCATATTGAGGGCATCTTTCCAGCTGGATACGATTGAATTTTGTTCGATCTTATTAAAAGCAAGTTGCAGCGCTTCTTCGTAATGTAAACATTTACGCGGCACAACATCATCTATCGAATGATCTTTCATGATGGTTTCATTCTTCATACTATCAACCAGGCTTTGCGCCAATTGGTAACTTGTCGATGTAACAAAATAAAGCCAGTAAGATGATATTTTAGGTGATAGAAACGGGATGGTTATGATATGACGATTGAGTTTGCGAACTTTTGCATACCCCAACATCATTTCTTTAAAACTGAGAATATCCGGGCCGCCGATATCAAACGTTTTACCGATGGCTTTATCGTTCAACAAAACGCCTTCCAAATAGCCCAATACATCACGAATACCTATTGGCTGGCATTTGGTATTTACCCAGCGGGGCACAGTCATTAAGGGTAATTTCTCAGTGAGATCACGAATGATCTCAAAAGATGAACTCCCTGAACCGATAATTATGGAGGCCCGTAAAACTGTCAAAGGCGCTTTGGCATCTGCCAGCACATCCTCTACATGGCGACGTGATTTTAAGTGTTTTGAAAGATTGTTATCGTTAGTGATGCCACTCAAAAAAACGACTTGCTTACTATTGGTCTTATTAAGCACAGCAACAAAATTCTGTGCAGATTGCGCCTCTAACTCAGCAAAATCCTCATCCTGCGACATGGAATGCACTAAATAATAAGCAGCATCAATATCAGTAGGAAACTCATCGATAGTTTCTTTATGCAGCAGGTCGCCTTTTAAAAGCTGCACTTTATCGCTGTAATCGCTTTGCTCATGAAAGCGGCGTTTATCACGTACCAGGCAAACAACATCGTGTCCTTTCTCTAAAAGAATAGGGATTAGTCTTGTACCGATATACCCGTTTGCGCCTGCAATTAATACTTTCATTCAAAAGCAACAACCGAAAGCGAAAGCTGTTTGGGATGATGATACTCTTAAAAAGAATAACGACTAAGCATTAACGCTATCCTGCACCACTACTTTTGAACAAAGCGTGCCATACTGTGCAATAAAATCCTGATGAATAGGGTCAACATCATACAGATCATGATCTGCTTTGTTGTTAAATAAAATCAGCAACGAAGCATCCTGAGAATTATCTACCGGCCCGCCGTGCGTAGCTGCTGGTATACCTATATGGATATCTCTAATTGCCGTTATTGCTGTTAGAGTTTGCAATCCTTCAATAAATCGCTTACTGTCTGCTTTATCTGTTAGCCAAAAACGTACGTGGTGTACAAATGTATCTTTAAGTATCATAATCAATGTTTTTAATCTATCGCGAATTGCGTGGTAACGTGCGGTTTGTAAGTATCTGTTTTAACCTTGGCTTTCAGTTCATGCAAAATATTGTATAAGCCAAAGTTGGTGCGGTTAACGTAGATAAAATGCTTTACACCACGCGCCTGTTTAAACTCAGGCATTTTTGATATTCGCTCGCCAAAACTATATAACTCATCAAAAA
>Ga0302307_10002976_pt1 | contig 10329 bp, 6 predicted proteins | sample III_Palsa_E3_2_FD_200530 | JGI IMG/M metagenome (GOLD analysis project Ga0302307, IMG submission 200530) | Peat permafrost microbial communities from Stordalen Mire near Abisko, Sweden - III_Palsa_E3_2 | ecosystem: Environmental > Terrestrial > Soil > Palsa > Peat permafrost | place: Sweden... | reverse complement strand
GGCGGATCTGGATCTCTTTTGTACGCAGGGCAATAAGGCCGGAATCATCGGTCATGTAATCTGCAATATTCAGTAATAGATTTTTATTGCCGAAGGTTTGCTGGGTATAATGATCGTAACCTAAAGGATATGGCGAACCATCGGCCCCTACCTGGTTTTTGAACACATCACCATCGCTTATGACAATCATTTTTGTGGGTTTACTTATCGGTAATTGAGGAATGTTTTCGTTTAACCCTTCAGGGATTGGCCTGTTCAGGAAATCGGATGGAAAAGAGCCTTCCAATAAAACCGCTACTGTTTTTGGTGTACTTTGAAATTCTTTAGGATCAGGCTCCTGCTCTATTGCCTGTAAAGAAAGTAACTTCGGCGTACTTAGCTTTTTGTTATATGGTGATGATGTTAGCAGTACTGTTTTGGAAACGCCTTTAACCGCAAGTGTATCAATGGTACTGGCAAATTCGCTACGGATGCCATCCAAATTTTTTACGATTGGATGTTTGGATGTAGGCATAAATACCGGATAAAACAACCATGGCACCATTTGTATCTGTGCCTGTCCGCCTACGTTACCAGTACTCAATGGGATTTGGGCGCATTCTAAATCAGCAATTAGATCATAATTCAAGCGAACGCCATAAGTAAATAACTGATCATCTAAATTTAATTGTTTAGGAAAAGCCATTTCCTCGCCACCATGGCCACGAAGACTATCCAGTTCGGCACTTACGGGATCTATCGTCCATAAAACACGGCCGCCACGCATAATGTATTGGTCGAGTTTATATTTTTCCTGTTCGGTGAAAGGTTTATCTGGTTTTGGGATAACTAATAATCTGATGCCCATTAATCCGGCAAAAGGAATAGTTTTCAGATCAACCCGGCCTACATCAAACCCATCGGATAATGACTTCATAGCATCTTCCAGTTGGATATCGCTTAACTCGTTATGGCCCTCGGTAAAACCGATCTCTGGTTTACCACCACTGGTGATTTTTTTTATGGCTGATGAAAAAGCGTATTCCAGATTTTGGATGGAGTTGTTGATCACTTCATCATCGGATAAACCAATGCGCGATTGCATTAAATTTACCACGATCTGTTTGCCCTGGTATTGAACCAATGCTTCCGGGAACAAAAGCAATTGCGATACACCATTATCCGTTTTTACGCTGTAGCCCTGCCCTACTATGCCTTTAGCTTCTAACGAATCATAAACGGCTTTTTGGGCGGTATCGGGTAAGTTTTTGATATCTGCAATCGGGTCGACAATATCATAAGTTAAGTTGCCGTGGGTATAGGCTTGCAGGTCGCTTAACATATCGCGGGTTGAGTGTTGTAAACGTTTGGCCCATGATGGAAAATTATCACCCTTTAAATAAACGGTTACTTTAATCGGCTGTGTTAAGCCGCCCATAATTTGTCTGCTTATTGGCGATATGGTATAGCGTTTTTCTTTGGTGAAATCGAAACGGGTAAATGTTGCTGCCGATACGATTCCTAATACAATCAGCGCCCCTATCCAACCAAAAGTAAATTTATTGAATACTGTTTTTTGGCGTTGTTTAAGCAGTACAAATAGTGTTAACCAAAGGAATATCCCCGCAAGGATAATGAAGTAAGCCAAATCGCGGGTATCTAATACCCCACGACTTACCGATTGATAATGCTCGGTGATACCAAAATTCTCGAGCGTAAGGTTTTGTAGGGATAGTATCTGACTCAGCGAATTGAATCCACTGTAAAAAAAGAAACAAAGGAATACCGCGATGGTAAAGGCGATGATCTGATTTTTGCTGATGGATGAAGCAAATAAACCAATCGCAGCAAATGACGCACCTAACAAAAACAAACCGATATATGAGCCGATTACCGCTCCTGTATCGATATTGCCAACCGGGTTGCCTAAAGTGTAAACTGAGTAATAATAAACTAAGGTTGGCACTAAAGCGAATAGGATAATTAGCAGCGATGCTAAATATTTACCGATAACAATTTGCCAATCGGTTAGCGGACGGGTAAGCAATAGTTCGAACGTACCTTCGCGACGTTCCTCGGCAAGCGAGCGCATGGTGATGGCGGGCACCAGGAACATGAACAGGTATGGCGCGGTGCTGAATAGGCTATCTAAACCGGCATAGCCATAATCCAGTATGCTTGAATCGGGGAATACCCATAAAAAAAGGCCAAGTACAATTAAAAATACGCCAATGGTTACATACGCCACCAGCGAACTGAGATACGAGGTTATTTCTTTTTTTAGGATACTGTACACGTTGCTTATTTATTCGTTAGTTCAATAAAAATATTTTCAAGGGATTTACCCGCATTTTTGTCACGTAAGCCTTGCAGACTATCGTTAGCCACTATTTTGCCTTTGTTAATGATGATCACATTATTGCATACGGCTTCAACCTCCTGCATAATGTGGGTGCTTAGTACAATGGTTTTGGTTTTACCTAAATCGGTTATTAACTGTCGAATGCCGATTAATTGGTTTGGATCAAGTCCGGATGTAGGTTCGTCCAAAATCAAAACTTCAGGATCATGTAAAATGGCTTGCGCCAGTCCCACCCTTTGGCGGTAGCCTTTTGAAAGCTGACCAACTTTTTTATGTTGCTCGGGGCCTAAACCTGTTTGCTCAATAACCTGTGCTATGCGCTTTTCGGGCGATGCTATTTTGTGGATGCCTGCAATAAATCCTAATGACTCCTTTACATACATATCCAGGTAAAGCGAATTGCTCTCGGGCAGGTAGCCAATGTGTTTGCGAACATCAAGCGACTGCTTCTCTACATCAAAACCGCAAACGCTGGCCGTGCCGGAGGTTTGGGGGATGAAGCAGGTAAGTATTTTCATGGTAGTTGATTTGCCTGCGCCATTAGGGCCTAAAAAGCCCAACACCCCCGGCTGTGCCGAAAAAGAAATGCCATCAACTGCTTTTTGCTTGCCGTAAATTTTGGTTAGGGATTCAACACGGATACTCATGGGGTAAAAATAGATTTTAGATTTGAGATATGAGACAGGAGATTGAAGATTTTCTCTTCGTCTCCGGTTCTTTCAAATCGATACCTCCAAATTTACGAACAAGAATTTAAATAAGTGCTGACACTGTTTTGTCAGCACCGGATCTGTACCAATTAAAATTGATACCTGTAAGCTAAATTAAAGCCTATTTGGAATTCGGAGTTATCGTAATCAATGGTTTTGTAGCCTGATTCAAAATTCAAACCGAAGTCGAGTCCGTTATGCGCGTTGAACGGGATCAAGGTACCTAAACCTAAACCGTAAATAAATGAGGTGTTGGCTACATTATTAGCTTTAAATGCTGCACCGGCATCGCCATCAACATAAAAATGTTTTGCATAGTAATAGCGAAGCCCTGCTTTTACCGGGATAAAATGATACGATGGCTCTGTGTGCGGAGTGTTGTTAATAACGCAGCCTTCGCAAACTGCGGGCATGTCAGCATACACCCTATTGTCGGGTATTAGCGATGAATAGCCTGCACTAAAATCCAGTTTTAATTTGGGCAATAACGATAATTCGGCTTTAGCCATAAAACCAATATTGGCCTTATAGTTTTTGAAAGGGAAGCCAACATCGGTACCTAAGCTAACTGCCGGTTGTGAAGATTGTGCTTTAACCAAGTTAATGGCGGCGAAGCTTATAAATACTAAACAAAGGACTATCTTTTTCATGCTTATTGGGTTAGGTTTATTTATCCAAATATGCACAGAAAATTTTAAATAAGTGCTGACATTGTTTTGTCAGTAAGCCCCCCTAAATCTCCCCCGGTTGGGGAGACTTATCTTATCACTTCTCAAAAACCACAGAATCAGCTTTAGCCCCTAACTTCTCCAATGTTTCAGAAATTTCCTTTACCATTGGATCGGGGCCGCAAACGTAGAAGTGCTTTTTGAAATCGTCGACTTCGGATTTCAGGAAACCGGCATCAATGCGGCGGTGGTCGCCAGGCTTGGTTTTGTCTTCGCTTGTAGTGAAGATGGCATTATCGCCAAGCATGAGTTTAAGCTCATCGGCTAAAATAATGTCTTCAGTAGTTTTGTTACTGAAGAAAAGTTTGTTATCGCCGATCTTACCATCTTTATATAATTGCCTTAAAATGGCTATAAATGGCGTTATCCCCGCACCACCTGCTATAAAATAACCTTCACCTTTGTATTCTATCGCTCCCCAGGCATCGCTGATGATGAATTCATCGCCGGGTTTTAACTCGCTTAGATGTTCGGTGACGCCTTCTTTACTTTCGGCGTAACTTTTTATGGTGAACTCCAGGTTTGAGTCGCTGTTGAGGCTGGTGAAAGTGAAGGGGTTCTTTTTGTCTTTCCATTTTGGCTGGTTGATGGAGAGGTCGGTAGCCTGGCCGGGCTTGAAGGTAAATCCTTTGGGTTTTTCGACCTGGTAATGGTTGACGTTGTGGGTAACGGGGTATATGGCTATGATTTTTACGGTGTGTGGCATGGTGAATAATTTTATAGGTAATTTGATTTGTGGTGATTTTGTTTGAGGAAATGGTGGTTAAATGAAGTTGAGGTTTGGCTAAAGCTATTTTACATCCTCATAAATCCGTCCCATAAATGGGACGGCAATGATTTGACCGGCATAAATTATTGCAGTTAGCTTGAGGCTACCGATAATCTAAATTTTTCATAAATGGGTTTAGCCTAATGAATACTGAAAAGCTATTTACCGATGTTTTTAAATAAGCTGTTCCGCACTTCCACAGTAAAAACTATATTTGCCCCTATTATGAGCAATGCACCCGACGAACTTTTTAAAAATGTAATAGCACACGCTAAGGAATATGGTTTTGTTTTCCCATCGAGCGAGATTTATGATGGGTTAAGCGCGGTTTACGACTACGGGCAAATGGGCGCCGAGTTGAAAAATAACCTAAAAACCTATTGGTGGAAAGCCATGGTGCAAATGAATGATAACATTGTCGGGATTGACAGTGCCATATTTATGCACCCGAAAATTTGGAAAGCAAGCGGCCATGTGGATGGTTTCAGCGACCCAATGATCGATAACAAGGACTCCAACAAACGCTATCGTGCCGACCAGTTATTGGAAGACAAAATAGCTAAATATGATGCAGACGGCCAGACTGATAAAGCAGAAACTTTACAGAACGACATGGACGAGGCCCTTAAAAATGAAGACTTGCCTCGCCTTAAAGAACTAATCATCGAACATAAAATTGCCTGCCCAGTGAGCGGTACGGTTAACTGGACCGATATACGTCAGTTTAACCTGATGTTCAGTACCCAGATGGGTGCTGTGGCTGATGATGCTGATGTAGTTTATCTTCGCCCGGAAACGGCGCAGGGTATATTTGTGAATTACTTGAACGTGCAAAAATCAGGCAGGATGAAAATTCCGTTTGGTATTGCGCAAATAGGTAAAGCTTTCCGTAACGAGGTTATCGCGAGGCAATTTATCATCCGCATGCGTGAGTTTGAGCAAATGGAGATGCAATTCTTTGTTCGCCCCGGCACACAAGCAGCATGGTTTGATAAATGGAAACAAGCCCGCCTTGACTGGCACCTGGCTTTAGGTACCGATGTAAGCAAATACCGCTTTCATGAGCATGTAAAGCTGGCGCATTATGCTGATGCTGCTTTTGATATTGAATTTGAGTTCCCGTTTGGCTTTAAAGAAGTTGAGGGTATCCATAGCCGTACTGATTTTGATTTGAGTCAGCATCAGAAATTCTCAGGCAAAAAAATGCAGTATTTTGATCCTGAACTGGATGAGAACGGCAAGCCTTATGGCAACTATGTACCTTATGTAATTGAGACTTCGATAGGCTTAGATCGTATGTTTTTATTAACGATGATCAACGCTTTTGAGGAAGAAGATTTAAGCACCGAAGAAAGACAGGATAGCCGTACCGTATTAAGGTTACACCCATGCCTTGCACCGGTAAAGGCCGCGATATTCCCGTTAACTAAAAAAGACGGTTTACCTGAAAAAGCCCGTGAGATAATGGATAGCCTGAAAACTGATTTCAACTTACAATATGAGGAGAAAGACGCTATCGGTAAACGTTACCGCCGCCAGGATGCAATCGGTACGCCTTTCTGTATCACTGTAGATCATCAAACCTTAGAAGACAATACAGTAACCATCCGTTACCGCGATAAAATGGACCAGGAACGCGTTGCCGCTGATGACCTAAGAAAAATTATCGGTGATATGGTGAGCTGGAGAAATTTATTAGGATAGCTCATTGATACTGTCGCATATCATTTATAAAACATAAAGCCCGCTGATTAAAATTAGCAGGCTTTTTTGTTATCTTTCGGCCTAATTAATTTAACCTTATGCACAAAACCCTTACCACACTAATTATTATTTTATTATTCCCAATTTTAGTGTTTGCACAGGATGACAATGTTGTTAAAGACTTTGCAAAACGCGTTGGCGACCTTCAATCGGTGCAAATAAATGAACATTTGAATGTTTTACAGATTACCTATGATGATGACATGTTCGAACTTGTAGGTATTAATGATCAAATGCAAATTTTATGGCGGAGTACTTTTAAAGGCCACCCTTTTAGTTCAAACAAATTTAAAGGCAATGTAGTAACTATCGCTTCTACCGAATATAATTCAAAAGGGTCAAATAACACATACAATGCTTTTTTGGTAGATGTAACAACTGGCAAATTGATTGCCCAAAATCAAATATTTACTAACCCTGACACCTATCAACAATTTCCTGAAATAGCTACCGGCGACGGAAATTTTTGCAAGATTTTGATAAGGCAGAGTGCATTAGAACGCAGGGGGCTTTATTCTTATGTATTCGGATACAGCAAAAAGATGAAAGAGGTGAACACAATTACCGACTTGCAAACATTTGAATTAAATGATAAACTTGAGGTTGTTAATAGTTTTAAACCGGAAATTGATGCAGGAATGTATCTGAGTTCAGCATTTAACAATAACGGCGATCTTTTTATTTCCTGGCTTAATGGCCCTACCATTAATGTTTATAGATATTCAAAGGAAAGGTCTGTTCATTCAAAAAAACTAAGTATTGATATACCGGCTGAAAGTATAGAAGTAGGTGAAAATGATGATCATCATATTATGACCCTAATTCCGGATGAAAAAGATCAAAACAAAGTTTATTATGCTATAATTTATAAAAGCACGAATAAGAATCCTGAATTGAATGTTGGCAAATTTGATTTTACAAATGGAAAAGAAAGTTCAGCCACAGAAGAATTTACCAAGAAAGAATCGAAAAAACTGGAGAAAAGTTTTGTAAAAGTAAACAAAAAAATAGACGACCCTGATTTCAGTTCATTTCAAATTGAGTTAAAATATGCAAACGAGGTTAATGGGAAATTAGTAGTAGCATTGGCGTCATATAGTATGTATTCATCTGACAAAGGCTCCGTGACAATAGATTACGCGACTTTAATAAATGGCTATGATTTGGATCTAAATCAAAAATTTCAACAATTAATGCCAGTTAAATCGTCAAATCCATTTCTTAAACTTTATAACGGATACCATATTGCCAATGATAAACTAAATATTGTATCTAATTATTCATCAAGCATGTTAAATGGGCACTACCAGGCACTTGGAGTTTTGGATTTGAATACAGGCGAATGGGATAAGATGGATATCCTTTCAAAAAAGCATATCAACAACAGTGATTTTGTTGATGGTAGGGGTATTATGTGGTTTGGTAACAACTACATAGTACCATATTGTAATCCAAAATCTATGGTAAGCTTAGTACGGGCAGAGGTAACGCTTCAGCAAAACCAATATTAAAATATAAGCAAGCTATCAACAAAAAGCCCCGAAGTAATTTCGGGGCTTTTTTGCTACCAATTAGGAATTAATTATTCACCGGGTTATCGCCAGTATGCAGTGTCCCATTTTTATACAATGTAGGATCAACCTTTTTGGTATCACCCTGGTAAACCCAAACTATGTTGCCGATGTACTTTACAAAAGCATTATTGATATCGTTTAGGGTAACCTTTTTAACATTATCTATCAGCGTTAATGATTTCCTCCAATCATTATGTAAAACTTCGTTGGCTACAATTGATGATGCCTGCGCAGCGTTGGTTTCATTTTTATAGTAGAAACCGGTAAGGTAAGTTACCTTCATATCTGCCAGTTCTGCCGGTGTAAAACCGTTGTGTTTGGTGCTATCAACCAATTTATCAAATACAGTTATATATTTGTTAGGCTGTGTGGTTGATACAGAGAACTTAGCTACCGATATAGAACCTGAGCTAAACCATGCCTGTGGCGCATATGACAAGCCGTTGTTGGTACGGATATCAAGAAAATGCCTGTCGGCGAAAATGCGCATTGCGATTTGGAAAGCGTAATAATCCGGTGCACTTACCTGCGGGCCGCTGGTTACTCCCTCAACATAATTAGTTGCCAATTCTTTAGATTCCTCGTTAAACGAATTATTATACGCCCTAAAGAAAGACTCTTTCATTGCGTAAGGCGCGCCTTTTTTAATTGTAGACAATAAGACTTTAACCTTACTTTCAATATCAGCCTGGCTTATATCGCCCACAATAACAATAAACAAGCGCGATTTGGTTAACATGGAATTGTAATATGCTTTAGTTTCAGCCGCAGTAAGACCATTAATGATCTCGGGGGTTCCTTGTGGCTCTTTAGCATAATCTCTTCCGGCAAATGCTACTTGATTGGCCATTTTATCAATAGATGCATCCGGTTGCGATTCATTTGCACGCAAAGCATTTATCGCATCTTGCTTAATACGTGTAAATTCCGTTGTATCAAATTTAGGTTCGGTTATAGCCTCGGTATAAAGTGGCCATACGGTATCAAAATCGGGTTTTACACAACTCATAGCGATAACCGCGTAATCCTTACCTGCGTAACCGTTTACGGACGCGCTAACTTTATCTAATGCATCTTTAAAGCTGTTTTTATCATGTTTGGCAGTACCGCATTCTGTTAAAGCGCGCATAGCCATGGCTTCAATACCCATTTTACTGGCAGGGTAGCTATCTACACCGCCTTTTATTACTGTTTGTATTTCAATAATATCGTTACCGCTTGGCTGCACAATAACCTTTACGCCATCAACTGTGGTTTCGTAAGCCTTGGTTTGCGCCATTGCCGGCTTTATGCTTCCTATTGCTGATGCGATCAGCAAACTATATATATATTTCTTCATGTGTGATAAAGTTTAAATTATTGTGCCGCGAAAAACGAAGCAGCGTTCACGGTTTTATTTAATTCGGGATTTATGATTATACCGCCAACAAATGGTTTAGCTACAACATAAGTATCCAAATATCTTTTGATGTCTTCGCGGGTTACTTTTTGGTAATCATCAGTATTATCAGTATAATAATTTAGTGATGTACTTGCCCATGAATAGCTTAACTGGCTTGGTAATGATGATGGTTTTTCTTTAGCATACTCATCATTACGCAATAATATGGCTTTGGCGTCCTTTAACTGTTCATCAGTATAATAATCTGCCTGCCCCCACATGTTTATTTGTTTGTTTAACTCGTAATAGCACTCCTTAACCTTGTTTGGGTTTGGCACAACGCTTATTGTAATAGGGCCAACATATCTGCTGGTTGAATAATCAACGCTTACGCTGCTGGCGAGGCCTTTATCAACTAAAGCTTGTTGTAATTTTGATGAATTTAAGCCTACAATGGTTGAGAACACATCAGCAGCAATGGTTGATGCTGAATCTGTTTCATAAGATGGGCCTTGCCATACGTACATTACAAATGGTACACGTGCCAGGCTTGATTCCTTAACAAACAGGTCTGTTTTTGCGATTGGCTTAAATTTCGGTATCGGAAACTTGGTTATCGGATCGAAACCACTGCTTTCCCAATCGCCAAATATTTTTCCGGCCATGGCAAAGGCTTGTTCGTGCTTAACATCACCGCAAATGGTAAGCAAACTGTTGTTAGGGAAATAGTATTTGTTTTTTATCACCATCATTTTTTCTGGTGTAGCGGTATTGATGATCTCGTGGATACCAATCGGGTTTTTACGGGTGTATAAATCGCCCCAAACCTTTTTATTAACCGCTATGTATAATTGTGAAAATGGGTTACTTTCCATACGCTGAAATTCACCATCAACTACTACCCTTTCCTTCTTCATGTCTTCAACACGATATATAGGGAAACGGATAGCGGCATTCAAGAATTTTAAGCCTTGGTAAAGGCTATCGGTATCAAACGTAAAAAAATAATTAACACGTTCTGATCCTGTGGTACCATTCCATATCGCGCCCAATTCCTGCGTA
>Ga0302307_10002971_pt1 | contig 10335 bp, 8 predicted proteins | sample III_Palsa_E3_2_FD_200530 | JGI IMG/M metagenome (GOLD analysis project Ga0302307, IMG submission 200530) | Peat permafrost microbial communities from Stordalen Mire near Abisko, Sweden - III_Palsa_E3_2 | ecosystem: Environmental > Terrestrial > Soil > Palsa > Peat permafrost | place: Sweden... | reverse complement strand
CCCAAGGTCCAGGTCCGCGCCGAGGCGGCCCGACGGGGGCTCGCGGTCGCGGACAAGCCGGACAGCCACGACGTCTGTTTCATCGCCGACGGCGACACCAAGGGCTTCCTGGCCAAGCACATGGGCCAGGCGCCCGGCCAGATCGTCGACACCTCCGGCGCCGTACTGGGCGAGCACGACGGCGCTTACGCCTTCACCGTCGGCCAGCGCAAGGGCCTGCGCCTAGGCACCCCCGCCGGTGACGGCAAGCCCCGCTACGTCCTCGACATCGAGCCGGTGAGCCGGACCGTGACCGTAGGGTCAGCCGAGGGTCTCGACATCACCGAGATCACGGCGGACCGCCCGGTCTGGACCGGCTGCGTCCCGCCGGCCGAGCCGCGCGATTGCCTCGTTCAGCTACGAGCCCACGGCGAGGGGCACGCCTGCACAGCTTGGCTGGAGGAAGATACGCTGCGCATTCGGTTGCATCACCCAGCGCGCGGGGTAGCCAAAGGCCAGGCTGCCGTCCTCTACGACGGAGAGACCGTCCTCGGCAGCGCGACCATCGGCGGCACTTCCGCCACAGCGCGGCTGGTGCGTATTTCCTGACCGGCCGTCAGCTTGCCGCTGAAAATCGTTAATCTTCCGCGCTCGGCTGGCCTTGGTGCGTCGGTACTGGTCCGTTTTCAAAAATGAACTGGTTCCGGTCAGTGGGGAACACTGTGACCGTGACTCGTATAGGTGCGCCGGTCTGTTCGAAGGCCGTCCTGAAGACTTCGTACACTGCCACCCGGCCATCCGCCGGCAGGTCAAAGAAGCTCGCTTCCGTGTTATCCGGGGCTCGGACGGTGACCCAATCGCGGTAAGCAACCTGCCGGAGCCCGAGAGTATCGGCTAGGTATTGCACCGCTCCCTGCTCGATATTGCTGGCTATCAGGAGGTCGCCAGCTCCCTTAAGGGCCAGCTCCATCGGGTAGAACGATGTCTGCAGCGACCACGGCTTGGCGTCAATGAAGCGCCTCTGGTGGCGGCTGACGACCCGGCTGCCTTCGGGCAGACCGAGTTCGGCGGCTACCCCTGCGTTAGCCAATTGGATCTCAACTTGAACCACGCTGCTCGAAGGCGTCCGGCCGAGCTGGCTCACCTGGAACTGGTAAACCAGGCTGTCCCCGGTTTCCGGGGCGCCTGACAAAGTCATGACAAACGGGGCAATCTTCTCGACGACGTAAGTGCCCTGCCCTGGTCGGGTTTGGACGAGGCCGAGGTTTATCAGTCACTTGATGGCGTCCCGGACAGTGTTCCGGGACGCGCTGTAGCGTTCGCGCAGTTCGAGCTCGGTCTCCAGTTGCTGGCCGGGCTTGAGGTTGCCCGACTCGATCTGCGCGCGCAGGTGTTCGGCAATTTGCCGGTACATGGGGTTAGCCATCGGCCCTCCAATGTACATCCCTATCCGATGTAATGCTACTCTGCATCCGATGTAATGCTACTCTGCCGATCGTGACTCCGGGCAGTCGCCCGGCAGGAACCTCACTCAATTCAATAGTAGGCAGATCGTTCACTGTCGAGAATTAACATGCCGCGCGGACTAGCGCCAGTCTCCGCACATAATGTCCAGGCTGCCGAATGGAGTACCTTGTGTCGCGGTGGGCGGAGGAGCCGGGGGGGAAAGGTTGCAGTGAACCGGGGGAAGCTGGGCTGCCTGATGGCCTGCACCGGCTTCTGGAACAGTGCCCCGGAGGGATAGTAGGCGTCGGCGCAACTGCCGCACGGCAGGAACCCTCGCTTCAGGTAGTAGTCATGAAGCGCCAGATTGGAACGCCAGACGTCGACTCTGACCCACTGTGCGCCATACAGGCGCTGGCCGTGCAGACCGGCCCAGTCGACAAGCTCGGACCCTAGCTCCAAGCCGGCGTATTTTCTGGCCGTGATCAGCCGATGCGCGTAGACGGCCCGTTCGGATAGGTCACACTCAGGGTTAAGGTTCGACCAGACCTCGGGATTGGCCTTGGTTGCGATCGTGATCGTCGCCACCGGGGTGGCGTCATCCCAGGCGATCCAGGTATTGCCATTTTCCAGCCCGTCCAAGACTCTCTGGTCACGCGCGCCGCGACTCGGCCATGGTCTTTCCCACTGGTCGGTGTCTTGGCTCCGTAGCCAGGCAGCAGCGTCGTCGAGGAGTTCGTAGATGTCGTCCAGATCCCCCGGGGCGCCAAGACGTAGTTCAAATGGATATCCTCCCACCGATACATAGTCACTTGTATCGAGCGTAGGCGATACCTCTCAAACAGTACAGAAACCTAACCCGATCGCGGTCTCGCGCCGCACCATCGGGCTCGAAGGCCCCTCCAGCCTGGATAAACGCCAGGAAGACAAAGCATCATCTCCATGCCGACCTTTGGCGTTTCCAGACCTCAACGGGGGAAAATCTTTTGCTTGCGGTGGGTGAAGGTCTGCTTACTCACGCCTCCCTATTTTCTTCCTCATCACCAAAGGCTCTCGACAATCGTGCCGCACGACCATCTCTGGTCGCAGTTAGCGTAGCCTGCACCAAGCTTCTCAGCCCATCCGTCCGGCCTGGTTGCGGCGTGGGCGCGGATGGTTGGACGACGACGTGAGTGAGATGGCTGGCCGGACACGGAAAGAATGCCATCGCACCGGCCGGAGGTTTACTCGCCAGGCCATGAAGCGACATCTGAATTTAGCGTCGGCGCTGCGTAAAATAGCCAGCGCCGACAGCTTGACGAACGGACCGGCCAACCTCACGTGCCATGACCGGCAGGAACGTAGCGATTATTAGCTCGGCAAGTCAGAAACCCGCGGTGTGGGGTCGTAGTGCTCGTAACGGTACTGATTTGAGGGACGTGCGTGGAGCTTGGCCATGGCACTTTCCCCTTTCTCTGTCGGGCTGAAGGTTATCTAGTTACTGATGCTCTACTGCAAAGGGCCCGGGGGATCCTCCCCGAACCCGGAACCGCCGCCCGAGACATCACGAAGCGCCGGCGTCTATGGGGCCGCATTCATTATGTGGCGTTACCAGCCGATATGAAGGCCTTTACCTGGCAACTACTTAGACTATTCAAATGTTAGCACAGAGTAGCAACCCGATCACCGAGACATGTATTGCAATCAGGACTCGGTCGGATCGCTAGGGTTCTTTAGCGGCGGCACAGTTCCGACATCGACGATGAACTGATTCCGGTCAGACCGAAAGACGGTGACCGTAAGGCGCATCGGCTTCCCGTTTCCATCGAAAGCTGTCCGGAATATTTCGAAAACGTTGATCCGTCCGTCGGGGGGAAGTTTGAAGAAATCCGTCTCGGCGGCGTTCGGTGCCCTTACGGTGATCCAGTCACGGAGGCCCACTTGCCGGACGCCGATCGTGTCCAGCAGGTACTTGACGGTGCCTGTCTCTATATCGCCGGCTTTCCGGAGCCTGTCGGCTCCGCGGTCCGCAAACTCGCCCGGGTAGAACGAGGTTTCCAGCGACCATGGCGTCCCGTCGATAAAGCGTTTCAGGTGCCGACTGATAACTTCCGTGCCGACCAGCACCCAGAGGCCGCCAGCGACATCCGCGGAGGCCTCCTGGATCTCGATCTGTACTGAACTAACAGCTGGTGTCCGATCTTGCTCTTTTACCTCGGAAGCGTAACTGGCGCCCTCGCCTCCGCCGCGCCCCTCGCTCGGGTCCCCGGTCAAGGTAGTGACAAAGGGATCAATCTTGGGAGCGACGAAAGTGCCCTGGCCGGGCCGGGTCTCGACGAGCCCGAGCGTGGTGAGTTGCTTGATCGCATCCCTGATGGTGTTGCGGGACGCGTTGTACAGCTTCTGGAGGTCTTGCTCGGTCGGCAGCTGGCCGCCGGCCTCGAACTCCCCGGCCTCGATCTGCTGACGCAACTGGTCGGCGATGTCGCGGTACATCGGGGTCGTCATCTTGCCTCCTCGCGTATGCAACCGTCCCGGCTAATGGGATCATTCCATCTGTCGGGACTGTCCATGCCGTCCAACTGAAAAGAATCTGAGGCTGAGGTTTAGCTCACGTGCGTTTCAGAGTACATACTACATATACCAAACATTGGTATGGCTTGGATGGCAGGATGCATCGGGCCCATCCTAGCAGTCTGGCTCCTTGGTCGTGCAAGTATCTTCCTGATGGCTCCAGCGAACGGGACGGTAAGTCTCGACCGGATATACCAGACGGCAGGCTTGCATCGCGGACATACCGGACGTGTCCCATCTGAGGCAACCGCCCGGGCCGCGCCCGCCAGGCCACGCGGCTCGTCTCGTTGAGCTGCGCGACTCAGTAGCGAGGACTCCGCGGACAGAACATGCTGGAGGCGGCGGGTAGAGCGTCGTTTCTCTCGTCGCTGAAACGCCTGGCACCCTTGCTAAGGGCGCGCGCCTGCTGGGCGGCATAGGTCCGACAGAAGCGCGTGCGGACGTGCGCCGGACCTCAGCGAGCCTGTTCGCTAGCCATCGCTGCAGGTCAAAGCCACGCCAACCATGGAAGGTATCCTCTCGGCGCTGATCAGACGACCGCGTCCCGATGCCTTCATGTCCTGTCCGAGCAAGACGAGCCAGCGGGCTCGCAAGCGCCCGAGGACTTTCAGATCTCATCATGACCAGGCCCGCCTAGAGCACGCCAAGAGCCTGCTGACCACTGTTTGCCCCGGGCCGCTGTCCCCCGGTAGAGCCCTCCTGAGGCTAAACCCGGTCTGGTGCCGGGGGGGAGTCCCACCACATGCCACTCATCCCAACCACTGGGCTTGCCTACCCAGGTGGGATCATTCTTGTTATCAGAATGTGACCTACTCTGGATGGTTTCGCAGCCGGAGTTCAGGGGTATTTGGCCTATACGTACCAAAGGTTGGGATAGCTAGAACAGTCGGTAAGAGGCTAGCCATTCTACTACTTGGTCACAGAAGAATATGTCATACCACCCTTACTGGACCGATGGTTCGCCTCAGCCCGGTAGATCAGATGGTATGCCCAGCTAGCGAGCTTGCTCGAGGTCGTGAGCCGACTAGCCCGAGGTCTTCAGAGTCGAGGGCCGCAGACAGCAAGACCCGGCGGTGCCCAGCACCGCTGGCAGCTTGTGGGGAGGCCGTCAATGAGCGGCAGCGCAGCATCGGTAGGGTACCTGATCCTCTCGGTCTTTTTGGGCGGGGTGGCACTCGCGATGGTGGCGATAGCGATACGAAGGGAGGATCGGCGCTACTCCCTCTCGGGCGCGGCCCCTGGCGCGGCGGCTCGCGGCGCCAGACGGCTCACCGGCTTCGGCGGCTCTCGCACTCACTACCGGCCGCGGAACCGAGGGCAGTAGCCATGACCTCCGTGGTCGTCATCGTCGCCGTCTTCTTCGTCATCGGAATCACGGTTGGGATCGTCACCGTGGTCGCGTTGGCTGCTCTTCGCCAGGACCGGCGGAGTGTACCGGGCGGCTGGCCAGAGTACGGGGCACGCAGACCCGGCGAGCAACCGCCGGATCCCCGCTGGGATGACGGCCTTGACGTGGAGCGCCCGTGGTGGCACGAGCGCGAGGGTGAATGAGAGGTCATCCCGGCACGGCCGGCGCCGGTCGGGATTTGTCACCAGGCGGTTCTAAGCTCGACCTGTGAGCGACGACAAGAACGGGCCGGGTTTTCCGTGGCCAGCAGGCAGCGCTACCGGGATCGGGTCGATGCCGGGGACCGATCCGGCCGAGGCGATGCGCGTGGTCGCCGGGGAGGTGCCCGACTTCCCGTTTCTGCCCGAGCTGCCGGACCGGGGCCCGGGAGCGGATCTGATCGGGCGGACTGCCGGGCTGCTGATCGACATTCCGGCCGAGGTTACCCCCCGTGGCTGGCGCCTGGCCGAGCGGCCGGGGCGTGACCTAGCGCGCGCCAGGTCCATGCTCTCGTCCGACCTGGATGTCCTCGCGGAGGTGCTCGACGGCTTCGGAGGGCTGCTCAAGGTCCAGCTCTGCGGACCTTGGACGCTGGTCGCCGCGATGGAGCTGCCGCACACGATGAACGTGGCGGTGGCCGATCCGGGCGCGGTCGCCGACCTAACCGCCTCGCTGGCGGAAGGTGCGGCCGCTCATGTGGCCGAGGTGCTCAAGCGCGTGCCAGGGGCGCAGCTCGTGGTGCAGCTGGACGAGCCCTCGTTTCCCGCCGTGGCTGAGGGCGCGGTGCCGACCGCGAGCGGGTTGTCGCGGCTCGCCGCCGTCGAAGGGGACACGTTGCGGGACCGTTTGGCCCAGGTGCTCGCCGGCATTCGCGGGTATACGGTCGTGCACTGCTGTGCCACCACTGTCCCGTTCGGGATTATAAGAGCGGCGGGGGCCGATGCGGTCTCCTTCGACCTCAGCCAGCTACGGCGGGGGGAGGAGGACGCGGTCGCCGAGGTCGCGGAGGCCGGTATGGGGCTGCTGGCCGGCGCGGTCCCGGCCGTAGGCGAGCCGGCCGGGACCGCGGGAACCCTGGAGGCGGGCTCGCGCCGGGCTGGCAACGGTCCCGCGGTGGGCCGCAGTGGCCCGGGCGGGGGTTCCGCCGAGGCCCGCGAGAGCGCCGAGCGGGTGATCCGGCTCTGGCGACGGCTGGGGCTGTCACTGACGACCTGCGCCGAGCAGACGGTGATCACGCCGGCCTGCGGGCTGGCGGGTTCCTCTCCGGCCCAGGCGCGCGCCGTGTTGACCCGGTGCCGGGAGGCGGCGAGCATGTTGCCCGAGCTGATCGAAGAGGCAGGGGGCGAGTCTCGGTGAGCGAAAACGATACGGACGGGCCGGGCTCGGGCGGCGGGACTGGCTCGGGGGAGCCGGGCCCGGAAGGGGAACTCCAGGCCGCGCCGGCCGATGCCAGGCGGCGGCATGCCGACCTGAGCCTGGACATCACCGAGGCTGATCACCGGTACTACGTGCTCGACTCGCCGACCCTTTCCGACATCGACTACGACACCAAGATGCGCGAGCTGCGCGCGCTCGAGGAGCAGTACCCCGACCTGCGCACGCCGGACTCGCCGACCCAGACCGTGCACGGTTCGATCTCGACGCTGTTCACCCCGGTCGAGCACCTTGAGCGGCTGCTCAGCCTGGACAACGTCTTCACCGATGAGGACCTGGGCAGCTGGGCCGACCGCGCCACCCGGCTCGGCGGAGCGGGACCCTACCTGTGCGAGCTGAAGATCGACGGGCTGGCGATCGACCTCGTCTACCGTGACGGCGCGCTGGTCAAGGCGGCCACCCGGGGGGACGGGCGGACCGGTGAGGACGTCACGCCGAACATCCGCACGATCGCCTCTATCCCGGCCCGGCTCAAGGGCACCGGGTACCCGGCCACCCTCGAGGTCAGGGGCGAGGTCTTCCTGCCGGTCGAGGCGTTCGGGAAGCTGAACGAATCCCTGCTCGACGCGGGCAAGCCCGCGTTCGCGAATCCGCGGAACTCGGCGGCCGGATCGCTGCGGCAGAAGGACCCGCGGGTCACTGCGAGCAGGCCGCTCGACGCGATCATCCACGGCATCGGCCGGGTCGAGGGTTCGCAAGGCGAGGCCGGCATCAGCGGTCCCGCCGACGAGGCCGGCATCAGCGGTACGGCCGCCGGACCGGGCGAGGAAGGGCACCTGGAGGGGGCACCCGACGCCCAGTCGGGCTGGTACCAGCGGCTGCGCGAGTGGGGGCTGCCGGTCAGCGGCCTGTACCAGGTCGTTCCGGACATGGCCGGGGCCCGCGAGTACATCGCCTACTACGCCGAGCACCGGCACGACCCGCCGTACGAGATCGACGGCGTGGTGATCAAGATCGACCAGATCGCGCTGCAGCGCCAGCTCGGCTCGACCAGCCGGGCGCCGCGGTGGGCCATCGCTTACAAGTACCCCCCGGAGGAGGTCACCACCAGGCTGCTCGACATCCGGGTGAATGTCGGGCGGACCGGCCGGGTCACCCCGTTCGCGGTGATGGAGCCGGTCAAGGTGAGCGGGTCGACGGTGGACAGGGCTACCTTGCATAACGCCGACGAGCTCAAGCGCAAGGGTGTGCTGATCGGTGACATGGTGATCCTGCGCAAGGCCGGCGACGTGATTCCCGAGGTACTCGGGCCGGTCGCCGACCTGCGCACCGGGGCGGAGCACGAGTTCGAGTTCCCCGCCGCGTGCCCATCGTGCGGAACCGCCCTGGCCCGCGAGGAAGACGAGGTCGACTGGCGCTGCCCGAATACCCGGTCCTGCCCGGCTCAGCTCCGCGAGCGGCTCTTCCACGTGGCCGGCCGGGGCGCCTTCGATATCGAGGTGCTCGGCTTCGAGGCGGTCAGCGCGCTGCTCGACTGCGGCCTGGTCGCCGACGAGGGCGACCTGTTCGCACTCACCGCCGAGCGGCTGGAGACGTGCGCGTTCTTCGTCGTCAAGCAGGGCACGCTGAGCGCCAACGCGACCCGGCTGCTGGCCAACCTGGAGCAGGCGCGGACCAGGCCGCTGTGGCGGATCCTGGTAGCGCTGTCCATCCGGCATGTCGGGCCCACGGCGGCCCGGGCGCTGGCGGCCGAGTTCGGCTCGCTGGAGGCGATCGAGGCGGGAGGAGTGGACGCGCTCGCGGCGGTGGACGGGGTCGGGCCGACGATCGCCGCGTCGGTCCGCGACTGGTTCACGGTGGACTGGCACCGGGCGATCATCGCCAAGTGGCGGGACGCCGGGGTGCGGCTCGAAGACGAGGGATTCGATCCTTCGCGCGCCGCGGCTCGCGTCCTGGCGGGCGTATCGGTGGTGATCACCGGCTCGCTGGCCGACTTCAGCCGCGAGGAAGCCGCCGAGGCGGTCCGGCAGGCCGGCGGCAAGGTGACGTCCTCGGTGTCCAAGAAAACCGACTTCGTGGTCGCGGGCGAGAACGCCGGCTCCAAATACGACAAGGCGGTCGAGCTGGGCGTCACGATCCTCGACGAGCCCGCCTTCCGGCTCCTGCTCACTGAAGGCCCCCAAGCCGTCCGCCCGGAGCCTGCCGGCCCGTTATCGTGTGTCGCTGCTCCTCCTCCACGGGTAGCAGCGACATACAATCATGGTTGGCCTGGCGGCTCGCTGGTCTCGGCCAGCCTTCGGCCCAGATAACGGCGCTCGGCGTCGGTGCTGGTCAGCTCCAGTGCCTCCCGGTAAGCGGCCGCCGCCTCGTGGCTGCAGCCCAGGCGGCGAAGCAAGTCGGCCCTGGTCGCCGGGAGCAGGTGATAGCCGGCCAGTTCCCCGAGGCCTCAAGCGCCTCGACGAGCGGCAGGCCGGCCGCCGGGCCGCGGGCCATCCCCACCGCCACCGCGTAGTTCAGCTCGACCACCGGGGTGGGCAGGAACTCCGCGAGCGTGCGGTACAGGGCGGCGATCCGCGGCCAGTCGGTGCGGTCCGCGGTCGGCGCGGTCGCGTGGCAGGCGGCGATGGCGGCCTGCACCTGATAGGGACCCAGGCGTCCGTCCCCGCAGCGCGTGGTCGAGCAGGCTGACGCCCTCGCTGATCTCGGCGGCATCCCACTGGCCGCGGTCCTGATCCTCCAGCGTCACCAGGTCACCGCGGGCATCGAGCCGAGCGGTACGCCGCGCGTCGTGCAGCAGCATCAGGGCCAGCAGGCCGGTCGCCTCCGGTTCGCCGGGCATTAGCCTGGTCAGCACACGGGCCAGCCTGATCGCTTCGGCGCTCAGGTTCTGCCGGACCAGATCAGCGCCCGCGGTCGCCGAGTAGCCCTCGTTGAAGAGCAGGTACAGCACACCGAGCACGGCGGAGGTGCGTTCGGGCAGCAGGTGCGCCGGAGGTACCCGGTAGGGGATCCCCGCCTTGGCGATCTTCTGCTTGGCCCGGACCAGCCGCTTGGCCATCGTCGGCTCGCTGGCCAGGAACGCCCGGGCGATTTCCGCGGTGGTCAGCCCGGCCAGCGTCCGCAGCGTCAGCGCCACCCGCGCCTCGAGCGCAAGCGCAGGGTGGCAGCAGGTGAACATCAACCGCAGCCGGTCGTCGGGAACGCCCCCGTCGTCGGTTCCAGTTTCGCTGTCGTGGGCGGCGTACGGATCCGGCTGGTCGGACGTGGCGGCCAGGTCCCGGAGTTTGGCGGCTCCGACGGCTTTTCTGCTTAGCACGTCGATGGCCCGGTTACGGGCGGTCGTGGTCAGCCACGCGCCCGGCCGGGCCGGAATGCCGTCCTCCGGCCAGCGCTGCAGGGCCATCGCGAACGCGTCCTGCGCGCATTCCTCGGCGAGATCCCAGTCGCCGGTGGTCCGGATCAGCGTCGCGACCACCCGGCCCCACTCATCGCGGAACGCCGCGTCGACCGCGACCCGAACGGCCCTGACGTCGGCGTTCATGGCAGCCAGCCTCCTTTCTCCCTAGCCGTGACGAATCTCCCTAGCCGTGACGAACGCA
>Ga0302307_10002968_pt1 | contig 10338 bp, 7 predicted proteins | sample III_Palsa_E3_2_FD_200530 | JGI IMG/M metagenome (GOLD analysis project Ga0302307, IMG submission 200530) | Peat permafrost microbial communities from Stordalen Mire near Abisko, Sweden - III_Palsa_E3_2 | ecosystem: Environmental > Terrestrial > Soil > Palsa > Peat permafrost | place: Sweden... | reverse complement strand
TATTGCCAAGGCACGCCGAATTTTGGGCTGGGAGCCGAAGGTGACCCTGGAGGAAGGTTTGCGGCGGACTTATGAATATTTTCGCGAACGAGTGGCGCAGGAGCGCGCCGCCCCGGGATGAAAACCGCGCGCGACCCGAACCTGCGTAGTCTAACGGCACAATTCGTAGTAGAATCCCGCACAAATCAGGGACCATCCGCTTTTCGCGCGGAGCATTGAGGACCGAGATGGAAATCCTCTGGCCGGCGCTAGGCATATGCATACTCGTTGTCTTTGTGTTCTTCGTGCTGGCGCAGCATTGGCAACGGGTTCTGCGGCAGCATTCCTGGACTATTCGAAAGCTGACCGACCGCGTGCGAATGCTGGAAGAAGTAGATGACCCTGAATTCCGCCGAAAGCTGAGTGAATCGGCTCCCTCACCTCTGGAACAAGTCCTGACCTTCTCTTTTCGCTTGAGCGATCGATTCTGGCGCGAAACGCTGCACACCACGGACGAAGACGCGGCGTTCATCAAGTCCTTTGGCAGCTTCCTCGGCTCCGTGAAGATTGAAAGGTGGCGCGCACACAGCGTGGCGACGGTGACGGAAGTTCTGCCGGAGCGGCAATCGGCGGCGTGGCAGACGCGTTCGCTCGATTGCAGTTTCGACGGGCAAACGGGGTGTGAGAGGCTCACGCTGTGGGAACTTCCGCTCGCGCGGGTGCGCGGTTCATCCGTGCGCCCTCCATCGCTCGAGCTGGTACTGAAAGAGAAGTCTCTCGAGCTGTGCGGGCATTTTTTTCCGCCGGCCGCGGGCAACGGCCATTCGCGGAGTTTGGCTGAAGATGAATTGGTATTCTTCCGCGTTCCTTTCGACTCCGCGCAACTGGCCGAATTTCGCAGCCCGGATCCACTGGAAGAAGCGGGGAACGGCAACGGGTCTAGCGGCAGCGGGGAAATTTCGCTCGATCGGAATTTCTGGCGGGCGTTCTACTCGCAACGGGACGACAAGGTGGGCTTCGAATGGCAGCTTTGGCTGCGCGATCTGTCCAAGAAGTCGGAATGGGACCGCTGGAAGATTTTGGAGCCGGTCGTTGCTCCCTTCGATGAGAATGCAGCTCACAATGCGAGATAATAAAATCGCCGAGCTAGTGCGAGTGCGGCCGAACCGGAAGGCCGGCCCAAAGGTTGATTAAGCCCAGAATTTCCCGCACCACCGCCAGAGCGTCGCGCGTGTTCCTCCACCAGTGGTCCACATCAAAGGGGTCTTCGGGGGCCGCGCGAACGATGGCTCGAACATTCGCGCCTGCAAGTTTGGTCCACAGCGCTTTGACGCGGCGAGTATGCGCGGGCGAAGTTACGATGATGACGCTCGACTTTCCGGCCTGGCGCAACTGGCGGGCCACTTCCTGCACTTCCTGTTCCGTATCCTCAATCGTATCGGGAAGGATTAGAACGGCGGTGGGAGGCACGTGGAGTCGAATGAGGATTTCGCGGTTGTAGTCCGCTTCGCTGACGTACTTGATTCCGAGCTCCTGCAACTCTTCGTCCGGACCTTCGGGGTGGCTGACCCAAACTTCGCCGGCATAGCCGGAGGTGAAATAGATCGCAGCGCGTTCCGCGCGATAGGGCATGGAACCGCTTAGGACAACGATTACATCGGCCTGGGCCAGGGGATCTTCGCGCACGAGCCAGCGTCCCAGGCCGCGAAAAGCAACAACGGCGGTGACAAACAGCACGAGCAAAAGGACGGCGCAGATGAAGCGACGCGTTCGGCGGCGGCTTGCGGATTTTTCGATGGTCTCCATTTGTCGCAAACCATAGTCCTTAAGAAAAAACCGCCGGCAACGGGCGTCAGGATGTTACACGGTAGTTGTCTTCTATCATTACTAAAGCAAAGAGAGAAGCAACGGGTTCCGAACGGATCCGGAGAAGGGCACGAGGCCGACTGGCCTAGAAACGCGGCCAGGGGAACGAGCGGCCGCGCGTCAAAAGTCCGCGCAGGCCGAGCAGAATCAAGCGAGGCTGGCTGAGGCACACGCGCCAGAGAATCTTCCAGGCTTCGTCCCGCGAATATTCGGCGAGAGATTGTTTGGCGGGATCGTTCAGCAAATCGACGAGTTGGCTGTAATCGGATTGCTGGAAGTCGTGGAGGGAGCGGCGCAACAGAAGGTGGAGATCGAGTTCGCGGCGCAAGTTGCGGAGTTCGCCGCTGGAACCTCCATTCAGGATGGCCTGGGCCACACCGAGGGCGCCGCGAAAACCGGTCACGATGCCGCCAACGGTCGTTACCTTTACTTGGGCGGCCGCGTCGCCCACGAGGTACACCGAGCCTTGGCCAATCTGGCGACGCACGGGCACCCAGCCCTTGTAAACCGGAATGCGCGCGCCCTGGAAGTCGATGGGATCGAGCTTGCGTTTCTCGAGGAATCTTTCAAGGTGCCCCCTGGTTTCCGGGCCGGTCTCCCCAATTAATCCGAGGGCGCCGCGGGTAGGAGACTCCGGGATAAGCCAGTAAAAGTAGGGAGTGTCTTGAGGGACGAACCAGACGCGTGCGGTGTCAGGCGCCATATCTTTGGGCAGCGGCACGATGGCTTGAACGAGCGGAACGGTTTCGAGTGGAGTCCAACCCGCGGCGCGCGCAACTCGGCTGGAGACTCCGTCGCCGCCAACGATGGTGCCGGCGCGGACTTCCTCGCTGCCGCCGTCGCTGGGGCGTTCGACTTCGAGCACGAGGCCGCGGCCGTTGGGGTGCAAGGCATGGAAGGAGCGGCCGAGTTCCACGCTGGCGCCGGCGCTCTGCGCTTCTTCCGCGAGACCTTGAATCAGAGCGCGACGCTCAATGATGAGGTCGGGATGTTTCAGCGCGATGGTCGCGGCGCGTCCGTCCGTAAAAAGTTCAAAACGCCGGATTTCGTTGACGATACTGCGTTCGGCGGCGCGTCCCAACAGGCTGCGCATGCGGTTGGTGACGATGAGGGTTCGCGCTTCAGGGTCGAGCGTCTCGATGCGCTCGAAGACGCGAACGGGAAGTCCTTTGCGCGCCAATATCGCTGCGGTAAACAAACCGGCCGCCGAACCGCCCACCACTGCAACACTTCGAGTATCCGTGTGAGAGGCAGCGGGATGTGTGGATTCTTTCGCGTCGCGTGGTTCAAGCGCCATTTTCTTAGGCTGAAGCCGTCCTTATGCGATCTGAATTACCGGGGAGCGAGGCCAGGAAGCCGTGCAAGCGGGACGCTCTCTGCCAACTATGGCCAGAGATGCTCCGCAAGTGCGATTTACACTCCTAAACGACCGGAGCGGAATTATATCCTACAGGCGAGCAGGCGCAAAAGGCAAAGCCCCTGGCGGGCAATGCGCTACTCAGGAGACAGAAGAGGTTTTAGGTAACTTGACTTGGCGTTCGTAGGGCACGCCTTCCAAGAAAAAGACAGCGGCAAGGCCGCCCAGGGCTAAGAGCGCGGCCAAGCTATAGGCCGTTGCCGGTGAAAGGCTGGGAACCAAAAGCGCGAGCGCGCCGAGAAGCGCGGCGAAGCAATACATCACCAGCACGGCGCCGCGATGACCGAGCCCGAGATTCGACAGCCGGTGAGCGGTATGGTCCTTTCCCGGCGAGGTGAAGGGAAGCAGGCCGCGGCGCGCGCGGGAAATTGAGACAAGTGTGGTGTCGAAGATGGGGACCCCGAGAATGAGCACGGGAATCAGCCAAGTGACCGTGACGGGCACGCCTTCCGGGCGAACCTTCAGGCCCAGCGTGGCCATCAAGAATCCTAGGAACATGGCCCCGCCATCACCCATAAAGATTTTCGCGGGACTGAAATTCCAACGGAGGAATCCGAGCGAAGCGCCCAAAGCGGCCGCGCCCAGCGAGCGAACGAGCATCTGGCCGTTCATGCTGGCGGACATGGTGAAGAAGAGCGCCGCGACCGCGGCAATTCCGGCGCAGAGGCCGTCCATGTGATCGAGGATGCTGAAGGATGCGGTGATTCCGACGACCCAGAGGATGGTAAGGACCGCGTCGAGAACTTTGCCGGCGGGCCCGGGAACAAATTGTGAGAAAAGCTGAGCGTGAATTCCGGAGGCAATCAATATCAGGGCAGCCACGGGCATGCCGATCAGGAGCTTCACTTGGTGATGCAGGAGCTTGCCGTCGTCTAGAAAGCCGATAAACGCCAGGAGCGTTGCGCCGGTCAGGATGCCGGCGATCTGCTGTTGCGGCGCTCCGTGGACGGTCAGCAGAATTGCCAGGGCGAAGCCCAGATAAATCGCGATACCGCCCAAGAGCGGAATGGGCTTGAGGTGAACCTTGCGCGGGCCGGGCTGGTCCACCATGCCGAGACGCAGGGCAAGATGGCGGATAGGGACGGTGAGGCAAAGCGACGCGAGCAGGGCGACGACGAAGGCGATTAAATCAGCGTGGATGGCCATACCTTCGAAACTCCACTTAGCGAGCCGTCAGCATGTTTTCCAGAACGTCGCGCACTTGTTCCTTCTTTTTGCTCGCGAAATACCAGTCCATCGTTTGGCGCAAACCTGTGCGGAAAGGTGTTTTCGGTTCCCAGCCCATGAGTTTCTTGGCGAGAGAATTATCGGCGACACGATTCGCAGGGCCGGTGGGCATGTCCGGCCGCAGGCGGATTTCGGCTTTGTGGCCGGAAAATTCGAGGACCATGTTGGCGGCGTCAATGACACGAACGCGTTCCATGGTGCCAAGATTCACTGCGGTACCGTCGTTGATTTTTTCGGCGGCGAGGATGGTGCCGCTGACGATATCGTCCACATGGGTCCAGTTGCGGATCTGCGTTCCGTCTCCCCAGACATCAAAAGGATTCTGGCCGACGAAGGCGCGCGCGATCATGGCGATCACAGCGTGATTTTCAACGCCGCGTGGGCCATACACGGTGAAATAGCGGCAGGAGGCCGCGCCGAGTTTGTGCTCGCGGTGATAGGCCTGGAGCGTGAGCTCGGCCATGAGCTTGGCCCAGCCGTACATATTGTCCGCATCGTGCGGAGGTTTGACGTCCTGTTCGCGAAGATAAATTTCTTTCTTCGTGTCCGTTTGCATGTAGTTGGGATAAACGCAGCCGGAGGAAGCGTACACGACCTTTTCGACGCCGGCTTTCAAGGCTTCCCAGAAAATGAGGCCGTCGAGAAACAGATTGGAAGCTGGGCCGGCTTGATGCAGGTCCACGTAGCCTCGCCCGCCATGATCGGCGGCGAGGTGGAAGACGACTTGAATGCCGTTCATGGCCGCGCGCGCGACGCCTGGGTCGCGCAGATCCGCTTCCACGAACTTCACCTGGCCGCCCGCGATGTGCTGCTCGATGTTGGCGCGGCGGCCACTAGTTAGATCGTCAACCACGCGCACCTGCGCGCCGCGTTCGATGAGCGCGTCCACCAAATGCGACCCGATAAAAGACGCTCCGCCTGTTACAAGAACTTTCTTACGATCCCAGATGGCGCCCTCCGTTATTATTTTGTTGAGCTTCTTCCATTATTCCGGCGAATTTTTCAAGCTCATTCACTCTAGCATATTTCTCCGCCGTTTCCTGCGCCCGGCGCCCCATTTCCTGAAGCCGCGCGGGCTGGTCGCGGAGTTGCCGGAGGGCGGCGGCAACAGCGTGAGGATCGTCCGGATCGGCCGAAATTCCACAGCCCGCGTCGCGCACGATGCGGGCCGCGTCACTCTCAGGAGCGGCAACCGCGAGCACTGGCCGCCCTGCCGCCAGGATCGAATAGAGTTTGCTGGGGACCACAATACCTTCCAGGCCGCGCCGTACGGTGACGATGTGCACGTCGCCCGCCATCATCACGTGCGGAATCTGCTCCGCCGGCCGGAACGGCAGGAACCGAACGTTGGGCAAGGCTGCGGCGGACGACTGCAGGGCCGCGCGGTTCGCTCCGTCGCCTATAAACACAAGGCCGGTGTTTTCGTTGCGCAGAATTTCAGCGGCTTTCAGCAAGGTTTGCCAGGCGCCGTAAAAACCAAGATTGCCTGCGTGCAGAGCGACGAAAGGGAATCCACTGCGGATTTCCTGCACGACGGGGTTGTCCCGCGCGGGCAGCGAAGCCGGGAAGGTGGCGCCATCGCGAACGACGACCACACGGTCGGGCGAGACACCTTTCGAGAGAATGCGATTTCGCATGTCCTCGCCGAGAACGATCACGCGGTCGGCCTGCTGGAGCGCGCGACGATGCATGCGTTCCCAGCGTTCGACCCAGCGGCTAGGCTGCACGATATTGCCGCCGACGGCCATGTCCGGATACAGGTCGCGAATGTTGTAAACGAAGGGGCGACCGGACATGCGCGCGACAAAAGCCCCGGCAATTCCCGCGACAGGAGGGTCGGTCATCGCCAGTACGATGTCGGGGCGAATCGCGAGCGCGCGCGGGACTGCGAGCGCGAGGTAGGAAAGATAATTGGAGACGCGGCGGCGCATCTGGTGGCGGGGAAAAGCGGTGGAACCGACGCGCTCGACCTCCACGCCGTTTTGTGTGCCCCGGCGCAGGAAAGCGAAGGGATAAAACTCGTCCGGGTCATAGGAAGGGCGGCCGGCAAGTGCGGTGACTTTGTGGCGCTGGGCCAGTTTTTCTGCGACCTGAGCCGCCATTTTTGCGGTAGCGGATGTATCTGGTGGATAGTATTCGTTGAACAGAAGTATGTGCATTACTTTACTTGGCGTGCTTCGCGAAACCCTTGGCGGCCTCTCCGGACTCCGCCCGCGTAGATTTTTTCTGGAGGATGAAGTTTCCCATTACCAACACGTCCATCTGCGTGCGGCGAAAACAATCGAGAGCCTCTTCGGGGCGGCAGACAATCGGCTCGTTGTCGTTAAACGACGTGTTCAAGACAACCGGCACGCCGGTCTGATCTCCGAATACGCGCAGGAGTTTCCAATAGAGCGGATTCGACGTGCGGCTAACGGTTTGGAGGCGCGCGGTGCCGTCAACATGCGTGGGCGCTGGAATCACGCCGCGTTTTTCCGGGCGCACGGAATACGCGAAGGTCATAAACGGCGAGGGATGCGCGGTCTCGAAGAATTCGCTGGTGGCTTCTTCCAGAATGGAAGGGGCAAAAGGCCGGAATATCTCACGATGCTTGATGCGCCGATTCAAAATATCCTTCATCTCCGGGCGGCGGGGGTCGGCGAGGATGCTTCGCTGGCCGAGCGCTCGAGGTCCCCATTCCACGCGGCCTTGAAACCAACCGACCACTTTTCCGTCGGCAATGTGACGCGCGGTTGCTTGAAGCAAGGGCGCTTCGTCGAGCTCTTCGATGCTGGCTTCGTCGTTCGGAGCTCCCAAACTCTGGACTGACTGGCGAACATTTTGCGGCGAAAACTCGGGGCCCCATCCGGCGTGGTCCATTACGAATTCACGGGGCCGGCCGAGGATGTGATGGTTGACGGTAAGCGCCGCGCCTAAGGAAAGACCCGCATCACCGGCGGCGGGCTGTACGTAAACGCGCTCGAAAGGAGAACGCTCGAAGATTTTTCCATTGGCGACGCAATTAAATGCCACGCCGCCCGCCAGGCAGAGCGACTTCTGCTGCGTTTTCTTTGCCAGCGCGTTCCAATGTTCGGCGAGGACTTCCTCGAGAGCGGCCTGCATGCTTGCCGCGATGTTGTGGTGCCGCTGTTCGAGCGGCTCCTCGGCTTTGCGTGCGGGGCCGAGGCGCTGTTCGAGATAAGAGGAGAAAAGGCGTCCGAGGACCGGAGTGCGGTCTGCTTCGCGCCAGGTCATATCGGCGCCCTGGCTCTGGTGTGTGAAGTATTGGAGGCCCAGGCGGAAGGAGAGTGGGCCGTCGGCGTAGACGATGCGGCGAAATTCGTCGAGGAATTCTGGTTGACCATAGGCCGCCAGGCCCATGACTTTGTATTCGTCGCCAAATTTCCAGAAGCCGATGTACTGCGTGAGTGCGGTGTAATACATCCCGAGCGAATGGGGAAAGGTGATTTCGCCGAGGGGGCGCATCCGCGGGCCTTCGCCGAGCGCCCACATGGAGCTGGCGAAATCGCCCAGGCCGTCGGCGGAAAGGACCGCAGCGTTTTCGAACGGCGAGACAAAGAATGCGCTGGCGAGATGTGCGGTGTGATGTTCAATGCGATGGAAACGCGCGCGTATTTTTTCGGGCGGGACTTCGAAAGCGGCTGCCAGGTCTTCGCGAATGCCGGCGAAGCGCTTCATCACGCGCATGCGATCGAGGGCGAAGCGCGGCATGCGCACGGCAAAGCGAAGTTTGGTGCCCAGCCGCGCCCAGGGATTGCGCGGCACGGCGATATGATCGACCTGGGACAACTTGACGCCCGCCTGATCGAGGCAATACTGAATCGCGCGCGCGGGCAAACCCGCCGCGTATTTCACGCGATTCAGGCGTTCTTCCTCGACGGCGGCGAGCAAACGCCCGTCCACAATGATTGCGGCCGAAGCATTGGCGTGATAGGCGTTGATCCCCAGGATGATCATTCCACGTTTTCCGAGCGCTGCAGTAATGAGAGATCTTCTTTAAGGAACATGGACGGCAACTGCCTTCTGCCGCGCCGCGCTGCCGGCAGATTGAGCCACAAGATTCCGCTTGACCCATTCATTCAACACGTAAAGGCTCCAGGGACGCGACCAGGTAGTGTGGCCGCGCAGAAAATTTCTCCAGACCGCTTGCCCGAAACTTGCGCCCAAACATGATTCTAACGCAGGAGCCCAATCTCCGAGGGTCACCGCGACGCGATCGCCCAATTTCCCGCGCATCCAGAACTCCCAGGGGAAAGTGAAAGTGCGCTTAGGCTGGTTGATGATTTCTTCCGGAAGCAGGTCGCCGAGGGCCTCGATGAGAAGCGCTTTGGGACGGCCGGAACCGCGCTTCATGGATTCCGGGAGCGCGAGAAGATACTCAACGAGCGGGACATCGAGGAACGGCACGCGCACTTCGAGCGAATGGCGCATGCTCATGGCGTCCGTGTCGCGCAGCAGGGTGTTGGCGAGATACGTGCGCAGCTCGAGCCAGGAAACCGCGGTGAACCGGTCCATGGCCCGGGACTGCCGAGCTACGCCGGAAAGCCATTCCATCCAGGCCATCGAGCTCCAGGAGTCCGCGCCCTCGCGCATCCGGGTCGCGACCGTTTGCGGAGTGAAAAGCGTCCGAGTGAAGAAATAAGGATGCGGAAGAATGTCCGGATCGAGGCAAGACGCGAACGCTTTGCCCAAAGCATCCGGCGAGGCGCGGAAAGACCTGGAATTCTTGAGCCGGGAAGTGGTGAAGGTGCGCAGCGGTCGCGGGATGAAACGGGACACCGCAGCGATACGCGCAACGCTTGTGGTGGCGCGGAACGTGTTGTAACCGCCGAAAAGCTCGTCGCTTCCGAGGCCGGAAAGAGCAACCTTTAGGCCTGCCTGCCGTGCCGCCCAAGAAACAAAATAAGTGTTGATGCCATCCATGCTGGGCTGATCGAACGACGAGATTGCTTCATCGAGGCGCGCGACCAGGTCGTCGCCCGAAATCATGAGTTCGCTGTGCTGCGAACCGATACGCGCGGCAGTGCGGCGCGCAACTTCTGCCTCGCTGAACTCGGTGTCGGGGAATGCGACAGTAAAGGTGTGGATTCCGCTCTGCACGCGACTGGCAAGAGCGGCGATCGCAGTGGAATCGAGTCCGCTGCTGAGGAACACTCCCACCGGAACGTCCGCGACGAGATGGCTCCGCACAGCCGTTTCAAGCAGCGAACGGACGCTTGCTGCGGGACTGGCAAAAGCGGAGCTTGAGGATTTTGTTGCGCGCCTTTCTTCGGCGGCCTTCCCGATGACCTCGGGGATGCGCCAATACGATTTTGGCTCGGGAGTACGGGCCGGATCATCCGAAAGAATCGCCACGCAATGGCCCGGCGGAAGCGACAAAACGCCATCTACCATGCTCATTGGTTCGCCGACCGAACCGAAAAGCAAATAGGAAGTGACGGCCTCGGCACACAGGCAAGCCGGGACGCAGCCACTGGCAAGAATCGCGCGCACTTCAGAGGCGAAAATAAACATACCGCCGATCTGCGCGTAATAAAGCGGCTTGATACCCAGCGGGTCACGCGCGAGGAAGACGCGAGTGGCACGGCCGGTGCGTCCCTGCGGCATCTCGATAATTGCAAACGCAAACATGCCGTGCAGCTGTGGGACACAGTTCTCGCCCCACTCTTCATAAGCGTGAATGATTACTTCCGTGTCGGAGCGAGTGCGAAATTTATGGCCGGAGGCTTCGAGTTTCTCGCGGAGCTCGCGAAAATTGTAGATTTCGCCGTTGAAAACAACTGCAAGAGTTCCCGTTTCGTTCCAGACCGGCTGGCTGCCCCCGGGCAGATCGATGATGCTCAGCCGGC
>Ga0302307_10002967_pt1 | contig 10340 bp, 6 predicted proteins | sample III_Palsa_E3_2_FD_200530 | JGI IMG/M metagenome (GOLD analysis project Ga0302307, IMG submission 200530) | Peat permafrost microbial communities from Stordalen Mire near Abisko, Sweden - III_Palsa_E3_2 | ecosystem: Environmental > Terrestrial > Soil > Palsa > Peat permafrost | place: Sweden... | reverse complement strand
CCTTGGTGCCATCGCTGTGCCGTGCGCCCATGCCGACGGTGTAACCTTCACATGCGTGCCAACCGTGTTTGTTCCTTGTGTCGCGGCACCGACCGCGCCAAACATGACATTTCCGACCCCAACCACCCTCGTCATCACATGGGATGGTCAGACATTCGACATTACTTTGCCTAGCGGGTGGCTTGATACGAACACTTTTATTTGGTTCGCATCCAACGACCTGTTTATAATCACCGACACAAGCTTGGGCCTATCCCCGCCCGCTGAGGCCACCATCAACACTAACTCGCCCGACGTGAACGATGAGAGCGGCACATTAACCTTCACTCAAGGTACGCCTGCCATGCCGGAGCCAGGCACTGTCGCCCTAATGCTGGTCGGGGTTGGACTAGTGTTTGTGATACGGAAACGGATTGCTCGCGGCCTTCCACAGGCCGCTTAATCGCACCGCTCACCTCAGCAGTCGCGCCACGCCGGGTGGCTACCCCCCTTTTCACTAAAGTGAAGGCTCATCTTCTGCGCGTGGACGGACTGCGCAACCTTGAGCACTTTCCAACGCGGCGTGTTGGAGCAATGGGGGACCGCTTACGACTTCCACCGACTGAATAGTTCCGTCCTTCCGAATCTGAAGCGTTAAATGGATGTCCCGTAAATTCGAGCGGTGCGAGCAATTGGAGGATAGACGGGGTCGTGCAACTTGGCCAGGAAGACTCCAGTTTGAGCCGTATCGGAGTCAATCGCAGATTGCGCCTGAACACTTCCGGAAAATGCGAGAAAGCCGATTCGTTCGGTGGGAGATTTCGATGTTATTGCACTCGTCGCGGTCGCGCGTCCCGATTCCGTATCGCGCTTCAGCCGTTGCAAATCGGTGCGCATCTCGGCCGCCAGTGAAGAATCGGTATAAATCGTTGCAAGTATGCGTGACAGGCAAGATAACGACATACCGGGGCGTACCCGAGATTGTTGCCGGTGAGCGCGAGCAGATTGAAATCCAAAAGTAGGCCGCAGGTGCTTGACGATTGCACGTCTGTTGGAATCTTCGGAAGGCTGGCGGACAGATCCCTTGCTGGCAAGTTTGCACATGAGGTTCGAATCGCGGTCGGTGACAACAAATAGCCTCCAACTAAGAGTCGCAGATCGCTGGATGCGGCATTCTTCCGTGACGATGGAGTGGTTTACACGGTTTGGAGCAAACCACGTATTCCGATAGCGCAAATTAACTTAATCACAACGGGAGTTTCCAGGAGCACTCATACCTAGAAGTCAAGTCCCAGTTTGAAGTTCCTACTGGGGAGTTCTAGCAAGAAATTCCTTAATTGACAGTGGGCGATTGGAGCCGGTACGAACTACGCTGGAACTAGGGGTTCCAACTGGCATCGTCGACACTATTCCCGAAGGACCGTGAAACACGTAGCTAGTGGTTTGCCCGACGGGTACATCAATAGCAGACCAAATCTCAAGATCGGAGATAGTATCCCCGGTAACTTCGGGTGCACCGGGTTGCCAAGAGTTATAGATTTCCATGCCGGCAGTTGCTTGGCCGTGGTTCGTAACCAATGGTAAAGGTGGGTCTGGGTCGGCCAATAGTATATCCTTAAAATAAATAGCCTGTACCGGGGTGTTAACACCCGCATTAATAGTTAGGAAGGAATCTTTAAGAGCTTCCGTGAGTATGTTTTCGAAAGAATAGTGATTGGCTATACCGCAAGTAACGTTTATTTGTATGCCGTGCCCAGCCAAAGCAAGATCGCGCATGGTAACAGCTCCCACTTCATTGCAGAGCGGACTCCCTTCAAAGACAAAAGTTGGTGCTGTGGACCCACCGCTGTAGACTCCTTTCTCAATTAAGAAACCAAATCCGTCGCCTGTGATGTGCACATCCACTCCGTTTCTACCACCTTGCCCCCCCACGAACACATTTTCTAACGTGACGTAACATGAATTACCCACGAAAATGGCGTCTCCGTCCCCGCCCGCATTGAACGCAACGACTAGATTTTCTAACTTGATTGAACACCCCGAAATGTTAATTGCAGGATTAACTCCCGGCTCCGCGAAAATTGGGACTTCTAAGTCTGGCGAGAATTGTGGTTGGACGTTCGTCAAGGGATTGTTTCCATATATCAAATAAAACGACGTTACGGTAAGAGTTGCGCCAAGATACAACGGACTATCGAGGTTCAGCTTCATCCATCCGTTGGTGTTCGGAAGTACGAGTGGAGTTCCAATTCGATATCCGACCGCAGCTGGAGGAAATTCTATTATTCTTATATTCCCCTTCATTGCCGCTTCAACAGCCGCGAGGATGGCTGGCGAGTCGTCGTGTTTATTATCGCCCACCGCGCCGTAGTCGAGGATATTTACGTACGTTTTCACCGGCGGCGTTAAACGTCCAGCCCACGACCCGAGCAATACACAACAGCAAAACATGATCAGCAGAACTGATAGAAACTTCGCCACTGTCTCCTCCACGCGCCAGAAGTCAAGCTGTCAATATCGACTGAACAGGAGCAACTGTCGGGCCAAATCGATGAGCGTTATTTCCTCGGAAATGAAACGCACTTAGTGGTGCGAAACAGGATTCGTTCTCAAATGGCACACACTTTGACGTCGCTTTTCCAAAACGGGAGCAAGTTCCGTACCGCGATTTGAGATCCATGCGACTTAATCAACCGGCTTTCGATGCTCTCTCAGGTGGTGCGGGCGTCTGGTCGAGTCAAATGCCAAGGATTATGTCTTCCCGACGTGCGAAGCTGCCCGGCATCCAGTTACCGATTTCTAATTCGACCTAGCTATGTCAAACGGAGGAGTGGAAAGCGCTATTTTGAAGTCGTGGTACTTCGCATTCAACTTGGGACCTAAGCGCTAATCGGAATGACGGCTTTGACAGACGTTCCCCAATCGCCAGAAGTGATTTCCAATCGGCCGCCCAACTCCTCGATCCTACTAAACATGGCTGCCGTCCCTACGCCCGGTTTCGAACCGCCGTGCAGTCTATCCAGTATCTCAGGCCTCATTCCGCCGCCGTCATCGCTGACCTCCAACGCGAGCTGGCTGTGTCCTGTTTGAATTCGGATCCGCACGTTCCGGCTTCCGGAGTGACGGACGACATTTAACAGGCACTCTCGGATCACCTTCAGCAGGTTGCTCTCGGACTGCCGAGATAAATGTGGCAATCGTGTAGGTACGTCAAGCTCGACATGGATTCCACTGCGTTCTCTAAAGCCATCCACATAAGCAACGATCGCAGCTCGAAATCCGAGCGTCTCAAGCTCCGGAGGGTATAGCAATTGGGCGATCATTCGTACTTTTTCCATAGAAGCTGCGGCCAGATCCACCGCTTCGGAGAGCGACTTTCGGGCAGTAGAGTGCACGGCCAATCCACGGATACGGCCTAGGGTTAGCTTTAATGCGTACAAGTCTTGACCAACATCGTCAGGCAAGTCACTGGCGATGCGCCGCTGTTCCTCGTCGTGCGAATGGAGCAACTGGATTGAAAGTTGTTCTATTTTCTGGGAAGCGAATCGCCGGTCCACAAACGGAGTCAACATAGCAAAACCTTGGACGACCAGGGTGGCGATCGCGATCGCGGCGGCACCTATCGTTGAAATATTCACTGCGCGCGACACTTCGGTTGTTATTGGTGTTTGGGACTTTGGCGGAGAGGGTGGGATTCGAACCCACGGTTGAGTTTCCCCAACACACGCTTTCCAAGCGTGCTCCTTAAACCGCTCGGACACCTCTCCGTTTTTTATTGCCGATCAGGTTAGCACACTCAGAATGCGTGCCGGAGATGCTTTTGCGACGTCATTCGCGAACGCCTGCGACTCGGACGGTCGTACAGCCCGGTTACGGGAATCGTTTGCATACCGCGAGCCATCGTTCTGCTGGCCAAATTGCGTCGCAGTTTCTTTAGAGGGTTCTGCTCCAAAAGTCTGGAACAGGTTCTTGAAATCCGATTACCACTGCGGTTCGGTCCAGGTATTTCGACCGTTCGGCCACCACGTGGCATTCGTGTTCTTTCTGGTTTACTTTATTGATGAGCAACAGACGTTGGCCACATCTCACCGGGGTCGTGAGCGTGATCAGCCCACCGCCCGCGTTTACTCGCAGCGCTTCAGTACCTTCGTGGAAAGGTTCGCTTTCGATTGTACGTCCGTAAACCAGTACCGGAAGATAAACCCAGAAGCGGCCGCTTAGGCGACGTTCTGGAATCTGACCGTCACCTTTGTGCGCAGATTTGCCGTGGGGGCTAGCCAAAGGCTTTCCGTCCGCTTCCTTCAAGAAGTTGCAGATCACGTTCACGCCTTACCTCGCTCCTGAAGCTTCGTATTTTGTTCGATTGTAACCCAAACGCCGATTGAGGACGCCGCCGCGCCTTTGGAACGGACGCATGTGACATCAGTGTCACATTAGATTTCGCCGCTAGTTGCAGACAAGAGCCCTATGCCGGATAATCGCAGAATCGGAGCTCTTTTCATCCGGCCAGCCATTCCTTATGATGAATTGTCCCCACTGCAGCACGGCAAACCCTGACTTCGCAACGTCCTGCAAAGAGTGCAGCACGCCTCTTCTCTCTACCGGAGATATGGATTCAGAAACGATTCAGATGGTCGATCCTGCTGCCATTACTCTCGGCAGCGATTTTGGAACGCGCTACCGCATTGAATCGCTCTTAGGCCAAGGCGGCATGGGGCGAGTCTATAAAGCCTACGACAAAGAACTCGATCGCACCGTCGCCATCAAGGTGGTTCGCGAGGGAGCGATCGGGCAAGCCGACGCTTTAAAGCGATTCAAGCAGGAATTAGTGCTCGCCAGTAAAATTTCGCATAAAAACATTCTGCGCATTCACGATATGGGCGAAGTGGGCGGAGTGCGGTTCATCTCCATGGCCTACATCCAGGGAAAGGACCTGCAGCACATCATCCGGGAAAATCCGAAGATGCCGCTCGACCGCGTTTTGAAATTCTCGCAACAGATTGCCGAAGCGCTGGCGGCGGCGCACGCGGAAGGCGTCGTACACCGGGATCTGAAACCTCAAAACCTTCTGATCGGAAATGACGATCAAGTTTTCGTTTGCGACTTTGGCTTGGCAAAATCTTTTGAAGATAACGCTATTGGCATGACCCGCACCGGAGCTTTTCTCGGCACTCCGCGTTACATGTCGCCCGAGCAGGTGGAAGGCAAGCCCGCGGATCAGCGCGCCGACCTCTACGCTTTTGGTTTGATTCTCTACGAGATGGTGACCGGGGATGTTCCGTTCACGGGAGAATCCACGCTGAAGGTGATGTATCAGAGGATCCAGGAAAAACCAAAGAGCCCGAAGCTGATCAACGCGGACCTGCCGAATTGGCTGGTTCGCATCATCATGCGCTGCCTGGAAAAAGATGTTGCGGATCGTTATCAAAGCGCTTACGAAATTCTAGCTGACCTGCAAGGCGCCAAGACATCGTCGAGCAGCGGTGTTTCACGCAGCGGTTCCAGCATCCAGATACAGCTCCCGGAGTTCACCGGACGCCGCTGGGTATGGTTTGCCGCTGGCAGCGTCCTGCTGATCGCTCTGGCGTTTGCGATTCCGCCCGTGCGCCACCTGATCCTTCCCGGCGGCAGCGGATCCTCGAGCGTCTCCGGTGTCCCGCCCCTCGCAAGCGGCCGAATTATTGCTGTGCTCCCGCTCCAAGTGCTCGGCGACCCGTCGCAACTCGGCTACTTGGCGCAAGGCATCGAGGAGGCGCTTTCGGCAAAATTATTTCAGTTGACTGAAGTCCATGTCACTACCGGTGAAGCCGTTGCAAAAGTTGACCAGAAGCAGCCGCTCGAGAAGATCGCTAGACAGCTTGGTGTGAACCTCCTCATTCAGGGAACAGTCCAAGGGCAAGGAGACAAAATTCGCGTAGTCCTAAGTCTGCAAGATGCCGCCGCGGGCAAGCGCCGCTGGACCCATGAATTCGATGGCGTCACCGGGGACCTCTTCGCGCTTGAAGATCAGATTTATAGTCAATTGGTTTCGGCGCTCACGATCACGCCGACGAATGAGGAGCTTGCCAAATCCGTGACACGCCCCACGGATAACGTCGCGGCATATGACTTTTACCTTCGTGGACGCAATTCACTGCGCGGAAACGATGCTAAGAGTATTCAGGCAGCCCTCGACTTCTACGATCAGGCATTGAAAGAAGACCCAAAGTTTGCGCTTGCATACACTGGGGTGGCCCAAGCCAGCCTGCGGATGTATACGATTAAAAAGGACGCCTTTTGGACTCAGAAGGCACTGGCCGCGGCGCAACAAGCTCAACAGCTCAACGATAAACTTCCGGAAGTGCACTGGATGCTCGGGGCCGTTTATCGTGCCACCGGCAAGTATCCGGAAGCAATTGCTGAGCTGAATCGGGCTCAAGCTTTGGCGCCCAATTCAGATGACGTCTATCGGCGGCTGGGTAACGTTTATTTGGCTAGCGGCAATGCACCCCGCGCGATAGAAGCCTATCAAAAGGCAATCGACCTTAATCCCTACTACTGGATCAACCAAAATTCTCTCGGCGACGCCTACTTTGAAGTCGGAGAATACGATAAAGCCCTTCAGGCGTTCAAAAAAGTTACCGTGCTAGAACCGGACGTCAATGCGGGATTCGAAAATGCCGGGGGCGTGCTGGTTCAGGAAGGCAAATACAGCGATTCGATTCCGTACTTGGAGAAGGCTATTCAGATTGAACCTGATTCTGGCGCCTACTCGAATATGGGTACGGCGTATTTTTTCCTAAAGCGATTCGGCGAGGCCTCTCAGGCATTCGAGAAGGCTGTAGCGCTCAATCCAAATGACACCGTCACGGTCGTAAATCTGGGTGACGCTTATCGCGGATCGGGACAAACGGACAAGGCTAAGGATGCGTATCAGCGGGCGATCTCCCTTGGTTACAAGGAATTGCAGACGAATCCGCAAGATGCAACAGTCATGGCGGAGATTGCATTAACGTACGCGAAGATTGGAAATCCTGAAGAAGCCGAAACGTTTATCCGGCGTGCTCGGGCGCAAGACAAGAAAGACGTCAACATAATCTATACGGAAGCCCAGATCAATGCCCTGACGGGAAAGTCGAGCCAGGCACTCGCGCTGCTTGAAGAGGCACTCCAAAATCATTATTCGGCCGAAAACGCGGCGGTCGACCCGGATCTTGATAGTCTCCGCAACAACCCGCAGTTCGATAGCTTGATCAAGAAATACTCAACGAAGAAGCCATAACTAGACTGCGGGAGAGAGGTGAGCTCTCGCAGGCGAATAGCTAGCTATACAAGGAAGGCCTTCCCGGGGTTGATACTGCTCAGAAAAAGAGTGCGGGGGAGTCCCTATCTAGCCAACCCGGTCCACAGAGATAAGGCCGCGGACCCGGGAACTCGAATGGCTCGAAATGGGAACAACAGATCTAATTTAAAACCGCCGCCAACCGTCTTAACTGACCCGGCTCGGCCCAATTGCCTTCCAGCCCTTCCGACCGCCGAACCCGAGGAGGAATATACCACCAACACCGAACAGCAACAGTTCTGCCTCTGCTGGCTCGGGCATATCCACGTCCGCTCCAACTCCCTGGAACGACGAGAGTCCATTGCAACCGTCGCCATCGCAAGTAGCCGCAAAGATAAGCTCTGTAGGCGTGCTGTCTGAGCTCGTTTCGCACTGTCCAGAGTTAAACGCGGCGTTAGCTATTGCTACGATGTTGCAGGAGTAGAGGGCATGTGGAATAGTGGGAGTAACATCGATGAACAGCTCGTCGAGAGTGACCGAACCGTCGTACGTAAACACGGCCGAGCTATTAATCGTCCCGTCGACCGTAATGGTATCACCTGAAAAGCAGAAAGCGGAATTTTCACCAGGCGCGCACACTGGTTCATCCTTCGGCGCGGTTATTTCCACCTTGGGATCTATAATGCCGCTGCCGTCCGCCCAAGCCATGCCGGCAGAAACAGCTGCAAAAGCGATCAGAACCGCAAAACGCACCGCACCTTTAAACGTCATTCGAATCCTCCCCTAATAATTACCTGGCGATCCTGTTGCACATCCGGTGCCAAATCAAGCTCGGATATCAATTCTGTAGGTCGTTTGTTTTCTTCGCGAATATAGACGCTCTCCGGAGGTATAAATTGATTGTATGCAAACATTTGCGTATTACCGGAACCCATTAGCCTGAACGCGGCCGCTACTTGCGGACTGCGTCATAAATCGGATCTCTTATTCAATGACGGATTAGGGGAACCACGTCGCCACCACGTCACGTCAATCCAACACCTATATACATCACCAATCGTTCCTCTCGAGTGCAGCTGGACTTGGAACCGAGCCCCCACTGATGGGAACTTCCACACTAAGAAAGAGGAATTTTCTCCGTCCTCTGCTCCCTGCATGGAGCACGATTCTCCGGTTGAGTTATTCAGGCGGGCTCGGAGTCATATCTCGTGCTTTGTGGATGTCGCGGGTTGGATCCTTCTTTCATACCGCTAAGGAAGTATGGAGCAATCACTCGCAGTGCTTGACATGCAGCTGTGCATGGGATAACACTCACCCGGAATCATTTGCGGGCACGGCATCGAACACCAATATTGCGACCTAGGCTCCGTATAAAGGGGAGTCATGCCCGCGAAACAAGTGCGCTAGCGGCCCGTGGAGAGCAAAGAACGCCGCCAGCCCAGATTGTAGCGGCAGACTTTACGGGGTTGTTAGGGATGCCATTGGGGCCACGATCTTCCGCAGAGGTGGAATTGCTCTCTCGCTCTGCCTTCGCGGAATTCTGCGCCGGTTCGTCATTAACCCAGCCAAGCAATAACGTCATTCCGAATCAAAAGGATATGCCGTGGTGCAAAACTTGATGCCGCCACCTCCTGAAAAACGGCTAACCTTCTTCGCGGCAATGCTTGTCGCCTGCCTCCTGCTGTGCCCTCCAGTGTCACACCCGCAGTCCGTTCAAGACGAACCCAATCGAACCGGAAAGCCCGTTCAGGGAGAAACGACCGAAGATTACAATCGACGCCTGCAACAACTGAATCAATCTCTCGCAACTCCTGCCACGGACAGCGAGCAAGGTGAATACCGAATCGGCTCCCACGATCTACTCGAGATAAATGTATTTGAGGCCCCCGACCTGAATCGCTCCCTCCGTGTCTCAGCCGGAGGCGAAATTTCCATGCCGTTGCTCGGCGCCGTTCAATCATCCGGCCTGACCGCCCGCGAGCTCGAAGGAACGCTTGAAGTACGGCTGCGGCAATACATGAAAGATCCGCACGTCGGCGTTTTCGTCACCACCGTCGAAAGCCATCCGGTCTCCGTTGTCGGTGCAGTCAAGAAACCCGGAGTCTTCCAAATTCGCGGCACCAAAACCGTGCTGGAGATGCTCTCCATGGCTGAAGGGCTCTCGGACGATGCCGGCGACGAAGTACTCGTCATGCGTGGCGCAGGGCTGCATTTCGGCTCGGATTCAAACGGCGGTAGCGCGAATCCCGCGACGTCTCCCGCCCCGCAAAGCCCATCGCAAACGCAAGTGCCCTCTGGCGCGGCTGACGATCTGAGCTACAACGACACCATTAAAATAAATCTGAAGGATTTGCTCGAATCCGGAGACCAGCGATTCAACGTCGCCGTTTATCCCGGTGATATCGTCAAAGTAACCCGCGGCGGCATCATTTACGTGATCGGCGACGTCAAAAAACCCGGTGGATTCGTGCTCAAGACCGATCAAAATATGTCCGTCCTCAAAGCCATCGCGCTGGCGGAGGGCTTGAATGCAACCGCAGCCAAGAGCCGCACGAAGATAATTCGGACAGACGAAAAGACCGGGCAGCGCTTCGAGTTCCCTATTGATCTGGGAAAAGTGCTCGCGGGAAAAACTCCCGATACCCCGCTGAAGCCCGCTGACATTGTATTCATCCCAAACAGCTCGGGAAAAACCATGCTTTATAAAGGAAGCGAGGCCGCCGTCGCAACTGCCAGCGGCCTGATCATCTGGCGCTAATGGATCCGGAAACCAAAATCAGCCTCTACGACACCACGCCCGCCGCGATCGCAAAGCGTCGTCCGCCCGCCGTTCCTTCGTTTGAAGCTGACGAAGCTGATAAAGTTCCCGACCTGCTCGAATACGGACGTGTCATAAAGAAGCGTCGCGCCACGATACTCACGATCGCTTTTGTGGTTTTCACCATCGGACTATTCGCAACCCTCAAGGAAAAACCCGTCTATCGCGCTCGCGTGCTGGTTGAAATTCAAAAGGAAAATCCCGACATCCCGACGCTGCAAGAGCTTTTTCAGGTCGAAAGCATTTCCGATACGTACCTCGAAACTCAGTATCGAATATTGA
>Ga0302307_10002965_pt1 | contig 10343 bp, 10 predicted proteins | sample III_Palsa_E3_2_FD_200530 | JGI IMG/M metagenome (GOLD analysis project Ga0302307, IMG submission 200530) | Peat permafrost microbial communities from Stordalen Mire near Abisko, Sweden - III_Palsa_E3_2 | ecosystem: Environmental > Terrestrial > Soil > Palsa > Peat permafrost | place: Sweden... | reverse complement strand
CTTGTCTGGACGACATCATCGCTTGCCCTTAGATTGTGCTTGGCGCACACCTGGCGCACATCTCACCTGCTCACGGGCGCTGCGGATCGCCTCGGCGGCCGGTGTCCGCGGCTTGTCTTCGAGTTCGCGCATCACGCCGGCGTAGTGCTTTGCGAGGGTGGCAACCGAGTGCCCGGCCTGCTCGGCCACGTAGGTCAGCGACCGTCCCTCCCACAGCAGCAGGGAGACGAACGATCCACGAAGCCGGTAGGGGCGCATGTCCCCGGTCACTCCTGCAGCCTTGGCCGCGGGCTGGTAGATCCGCCTCCGCCAGTTCTGCCAGTCGTGCAGCTGCCACTCCTTGCCCCCCTGACGCGGGAAGATGAGCGCCTTGCCACCTGGACGCCCCTGCGCGAGTCTCCATTCCGCCAAGTCCTGCGCGAGCGGCGCGAGAACGTCGACCACTCGATCCCTCTCGGTCTTTCCGGCGTGCGCGTGGAGGATGCGCTCTCCGAGATCATCCCAATGGGCATTCGTCGCTTCCTCGGGACGCAGGCCCCCATATGCGAGCACCGACACGAGTGTCGCGTCTCTTTGAGAGAGTCCCGCGCGGATCGTCTCAACGATCAGCGGCGCCAGCGGCTCCGGGCGCTTGGTCGCGGGTTGGCGCGGCTTGTCAACGACGCTCACAGGGTTGCTCGGGATGAGGCCGCGCACGACGGCGCGACGCAGAATGCCCTGCAGCAACATCACCGCCTTGCGCTGCGTCTGCACGCCGACCTTCGCGGCGCGAAACTGGCTACACAGATCCTCAACCAAGGCAGGGGTGATCTCGCGCAGCTGGTAGTCGCCGATGCGCGGCAGAAGGTGAGTGCCCCAAACCTCGAGGTAGCGGCGCCGCGTTGACGGCTTGAGATTCGGCACGGCATACCGTGGCCACCATTCATCCCTCACGTACTCAGCCAACGTGAGCCGGCTCTGGATCACTCCGGCCGCAAGTGGACCGAGCTGTCGGCGGCGCTTGACATCGAGCTCGAACGCCTGGGCGTCGCCCTTCTTGCCGAACAATCGGGAGCGCTGCCGCCCACCCTCTCGCCAGCGCACCTCGTATTGCCCATCTCGATCATCGCGCTTTCGCACACTCATGCTCGCACCGCCTTTCGTTCAATCTCGCGCAGATCATCAACGCTACCGGGCCGTTGGGACCCCAGCATTGGGCGCCGGCGACTCGCGCCAGGGCGTAGGTTAGGAGCCGAGCCGGTCAGCGATACCGGCCGACCTTCGATCCAGGCGCAGGCGTCGTCCTCGCGAATAAGCAGCTTGTTTGTGGGCTGAAAGGCGCGCAGTCTGCCCGCAGCGATAGCGCGCCGCACCGACTTGTGCTCGCAGCGAGCCATCGTGGCGACCTCGCGCACGGTTAGGTAGGCAGTCATACGAATAAGTGACCCCAAACAGGGCAAAGCGGCCAACGAATTTGGCGATCGCCAGCTCGACCCCTCTGGGGCGACCGCCACTGCGGCAAGCGCATCGCGCTGAGTACCCCCCAAGGCGCGGAGCCGGCTTGCCCGGTCATTCTCGCATCCCCTCGGGGGATGCGGCCGGGGCTGCGACCGGCTCCGCATCGGGCGGGGCCAACCATCCAAAGGAGGGCGCTATGCCCACGCGCACCCGCTGGCCCGGAGACGAAGGTTACGAGCGGATGGAGTTCGCGCCCCGTCTCGGATGGGCTGCGATCTCGAGTTGGGGACTCAACGGTTGGGACCTCGGCAACTGGCCGTATGTCGTCGTCTATCACCGTGGCGAGGTCGAGCTCGCGGTCGATGTGGAAGGAGACATCGACATTGAGAAGTTCCCGACTCGTGAGGAGCGCGACCGCAGGACCGACGAGATCGCCTTCTTCTACTGGAAGCACCACGAGGAGGAGTGGGTCGACGCGATCGACTCACACGAGCAGATGCCCCCGAACCTGCGCGGCCCCTTCTCGTGGAACCGGCTCGAGGGCGGTGACAAGCCCAACGTCGAGGACACACATCAGTGAAGGAGCGCGCCGCTCTGCCAATGCGGGAGCCCGCTTGCCCGGCCATTGTCGCATCCCCTCACGGGGATGCGGCCGGGGCTGCGACAGGCCCCGCACCGGGCGGAGCCACCCATCCAAAGGAGGGCACAAAATGCCCGCTGGACTCACAGAATCAGACTCAATGTTCTCCGTGCGCGTCACTCCCTGGCACGGCCTGGGAGCCGTGCTCGATCAACCGCCCGCGACCCTCGCCGAGGCGATCGAGGCGTCCGGGCTCGGTTGGAGCGTCGCGAAGGAGCCCATCGCGGTCGACCGCAGCGAGACATCGGCCGCCGATTGGTCTGCCGCTCGCTGCGAGGAGATCCCCGGCTTCTACGCGACCGTCCGCCAGGACACCCGCGAGGTGCTTGGGATCGTCGGTGAGCGCTACCGCATCGTGCAGAACCACGAGGCGTTCGCGTTCGTCGACCAGCTGCTCGGGAGCTCGATCAACTTCGAGACGGCGGGAAGCCTGCACGGTGGACGCCGGGTATGGGTGCTCGCCACGCTGCCCGATCACGTCGAGGTCGGCGGCGACGCCGTGCGGCCCTACGTGCTGCTGATGAACAGCCACGACGGCTCGACGGCGGTGATCGCCGCCACCACCCCGATCCGCGTGGTCTGCCAGAACACGCTCAATTGGGGTCTCCAGAGCGCCCGCCAGAAGTTCTCGATCCGCCACACCAAAGCCGTTGCGCAGCGCGTCCATGAGGCACGGCGAGTGCTGGATCTCTCCATCAACTACTACAAGCAGTTCAAGAGCTACGGCGACGAGCTCGCCTCGGAACGCTGCACCGAGCGCCAGCTCCGCGCTGTCCTCGAGGAGCTCTACCCCAACGGGACAAGCGACTCGATGAGCAGCCGCTCACGCCGCTCGCGCCAGCAGACGAAGGACCGCATCGCCGAGCTGTTCCTGCGCGGCGACACGCAAGGCAACGCACCCGGCTCGAAGTGGGCCGCCGTGAACGCGATCATCGAGTACGGCGACTGGATTCGCCCGCTGCGCTCAAACGGTCAGCGGTTCGCCCGAGCCCTCGATGACGGAGCCGAGAAGACCCGCGCACTGCAGCTGGTGGCTGCGGCCTGATGCCGCAGGGCCCGGCGGGCTACGCTCGCCGGGCCTACGCGACCAAGCGTCGAGCACAACGCCCGGCAGGCGCTAGGTTGCTCGTGGACCGTACACCTATTCTGGTGAGCCTACGGTCCGTCTTGAGACGAGCCTTAGGAAACCGGGGTTTTGTGTATTCGCGCTCCGGGGTGCGCCTACGCGCGATAACCGGCTCGACGACGGGCGCATTGAACGCCTCCGAGTGCTCGTCCACAATGGCTCCAAGGACACGGCACCCGCCGCCGATTCCCCTATCTAGTGGACTGTTTGCTATGCCTGCCCGAACCGACAACGAAATCCGCGAGCTGACCCTCGAGCAGGGCCAGCAACTCCTCGACGACAAGGCTCGTCAGTACCTCGGGATATCCGGGGAGGAGTTTCGCACTCGCTGGGAGGCTGGCGAGATAGACGCCGACGACGAGCCGGACGTGATGCGGGTCGCGATGCTTCTTCCCCTTGCCGGCTAGAACTCCAGCGGAGGCCGTACAGGCTTACCGCGCCCGCATCTCGCGCGTACCCTCCTGCCTCACGACTGCGCACGTCGACATCGGAGGCGGCTACGCGCTGTCCGCTGCTCCGCAGGCCCTCATCATCGCCGGGAGCACGCAGAGACAGCCGCAGGTATTGGTCGACGACGCGCCGCTGACCTAGAACGAACGGCCGGCTGGCCGACGCCAATGACCCTCGCCGCGCCCGTGAACACGGTGGGCACAACGTCGTCGTGTTCGCTGGCGCCGGGCGGCCGCTGATCGTTAGCGAGGACGCACGCCGAGGCTCGCCGCGATGTCCATTCCGATCTGTTTACCCGCGTACCTCGTTTCGCCATCCTCCAGCAATGCCATCGTGTAGCGGTGGCGAAGAAGGCAAGCAATCAGGCCGTCATCGGCGAACAGGGCGTGGCGCTCATCGCGCGCGTCGTGTTGAGCATGGGACATCTCTGGCATGCGACCACCGGGACCGACTCGGGCATCGACGGGGAGATCGAGCTCCGCGATCCCTCAACGGCCGTTGTTCGCAACGTCCGAATCGGCGTCCAGAGCAAGGCGACGACCGGAAAATGGGCGGGTGAGACAAAGACCGAATTCGCCTACAAACCGAAACCCGCTGATGTCGACTATTGGCTGAGCTCCAATCAACCAGTCCTCTTGGTCTGCTCGCGGCCAAGCACCGACGAGATCTACTGGCGCAGCGTTCAAGAGTGGGCGCTGGACCCCGCGGCACGAGCGACCGGTCTCATCCGGTTCGACAAGGAGCGCGACCAGTTCGGCTCGGCAACGCGCGACCAGCTGTTTGATCTGCGGGCAACGTCCGCGGACCGGGTCGAGCCGCCCGGCCCGGCCCCCGTACCTGAGGACATGCTCACAAATCTGATGCCGATCGCCTGGCACAGCGACCGGCTCTACTCCGTGCCGGCGCCCACTGCCGACGCGAAAGCGCTGTTCGCTCCGGCCCGAGAGGCCGGAGTCCACGACTGGCCTGCCGTTCTTCGGAACGGTCGCGTCTGGTCGTTGACCCCGTTCGATGACCGGTTCCTCGCAGCCATCGGAGCCTCCGGTGAGACGGACCAGGCCCTCACCGAGTTCCTATTGTCCGAGGACCGCGACGATCTGAATGTAGTCCGAGAGCTGGTACGCCGCTCGATCCTCGAGAGCCAGCGGAGGTGGCTGCTCTGGCATCAGCAGCGCCAGGTCGCTTACTTTCGGCGCAAGCCCCAAGATCACGTCGAGGTCCGGTACGCCTGGAGTACCGGGAGAGGCCGCGCCGTTGTGTCACCTCGATGGGCGAAGGGCGACGAGCACTTCACCGGCTATCGCCACGACGCGGCGGACCTCGCTGTACGCCGGCTCGATCGAGAGTGGTTCCTGCAGATCAACCCGACCTACCTCTTCACTTGGGATGGGCGTCAGCTATCAGGCCACCATGATCGGGCGCTCGCTGGCATCAAGAAGCGCGATCGTCACGCGACCGTCAGTCAGATGCTTCGTCTCTGGGAGCACCTTCTCACGGGGCAGCTCACCCTCGACAATCCGCAGGCGGACAAGGCGTTTGCGCTCCAACGGCTAGCGGAAGTTCGCACCCCGGTCGGCATCAACGACGCCTCCTGGCGACGCGTCTCGCCAGCTGAGGCCGTCGGCGACGATGATCCACAGCTATCGATCTACGCCCTCGAAGGCGTTGATGACTAATGCAGGCGACAGTCCTCGAAGAGCCGCCACTCGAATTCGGCTACTCCGGCAAGCATCAGGAGCAGCGCGCTGGGCTCGCTCAGAACGGCCCTGCGGATATCGAGATGCCGGGCCGCAAGGACGAAGCTCGCGTCGGTCTCGTCGGCCCGACAAAAATGTTGGACGAACTCGAGACCTGGTTGCAGAAGTGTGCCGGCGGCGTCGCCGCCAAGCCCACTGACCTGCTGACCCTGTTCCCCGAGTTCCCCGGATGCACACGCGAGCTGGGATTCAAGACTCAGCTCACGCTCCCAGCCGACGCCCGACGCCCGCTCACCAAGGCGCGCCTCAAGCAGATCACGGACGCGCCCGCAGAGCAAGCAAAGCTCTCCGCTGCGGTGCATCTCTGCGCCGAGGAGGTCCTCGCTCTCCTGGACAGAGCGCCGGTGGACGTGGTGATGGTCGTTCGCCCCGATGGCGTGCCTGAGGGCGTCACATCGGGCGCAGGCACGGGCGCAAACTTTCACGACTTGCTGAAGGCAGCACTCATAACCGTACGCGAGCCGATACAGATCATCCGGCCATCCACATGGCGAGGAGGCAAGGGCGTCGAGGACGAGGCAACCCGCGCATGGAATCTCTTCACCGCCCTCTACTACAAGGCCGGAGGAAAGCCCTGGCGGTTGGTTCGCGATCGGCGGGCGCTAACACGCTGTTTCGTAGGGGTGTCCTTCACGAAGTCAGAGGAGGGCGACCGCCTGTTCGCGAGCGTCGCCCAAGTCTTCAACGAGCTCGGCGATGGTGTGATTGTTAGAGGTGGCCTTGCCGAGCGCTCCGAGGTCGATCGTCAGCCCCATCTCTCAAAGCAGGACGCGTCCAAGCTCCTCACCGGAGCGCTGCAGCGCTACCGCGACGAGCACAAGACCCTCCCGGCGGCCCTAACCCTGCACAAGGCCAGCGCCTTCTCCGACGACGAGCGCCTCGGGTTCCTCGAAGCAGCGGAGGCCGCCGGACTCTCTGAGTACGAGCTGATCTGGTTGACCCAGAGCGACAACGCGATGCTCGTCCGTGGGTCCAACTACTACCCGCCGCTAAGGGGGACGCTGCTGTCGCTCTGCGAGGAGGAACATTCGCTCTACACACACGGCAGCGTGCCGTACTACAAGACCTACCCCGGCCTTCATGTGCCGCGACCCCTCGGAATCCGTCCCTGTGTCGCCAACCGCTCCATCGAGTCGATCGCCCGCGAGATCCTGTCGCTGACCAAGCTCAATTGGAACCGCGCCCGCTTGGACAGCAGGATGCCGATCACCCTGCTCACCGCCCAGCGGGTCGGTGAGATTCTGCGCCATGTCGACGCGTCCGTGACCCCGGCGCCCAGGTACGCAAACTACATGTAGACCCGCGGCAGCGCTCGATTCACGGGAGGGACCGGCAGGTTCCACACCGCGACACGCCGTGAGAGACTGAGATTGTGGAGGGATCTGGAGGACATTTCGGCGACAGCGAGCCGTTCGCCGTCTCGTCATCGCCGGCGACCGCGGCGGAGCGGCCCGAGTTCGAGGGTGCAAACGTTTGCCGCGTCGCGGCCCTGTCAACAATCCTTGGCGGCGACCGCCGCGCGATTCGTGACGCGGCACCTGAGATGGAGGAGCTTGGGATCCCCGGTCGGCTGATTTCGTCAGACCGGACATGGCAAGACGTCGATCCGCTGGAGTCCTTCTCGAGATTGCAGGATCCACTGTCTGATGCAGGTGATCGCGAGAGGGTGTCGCGTTGGGAGATGATCGGCGAGACGGTCGAGCCCCAAGCGGCCGTCGCGTTTCTCGTGACGGTTCTCGGTAGCCACCTGGAGCGCGAGTCGGCAGCCGCAGCAGCGGCGCTTTGGCGGCAGATCGGCACTCTGGACCCCCGCCGGTGGGCCCGGCGAGGCCCGGGTTGGTTCCGCGTGTGGGAACGGCTGTACGACCTGGGCGAACGCGACTGGTCCGAGCCCGGATGGTGGGGCTTGCCCTGGTCGGTCCAGGACGCTCCGGACCTCGAACGCGACGAGATCGACCGCGCGGATGCCGCCTGGGACCCGGCACAGTGGACTGACATCTTTGAGCGAGCGATGTCGCGTCTTGGTGATCCGTACGGCGACGTTTTCGTCGTGGGCGTGCTGGTGCGATGGCGCCTCGGCCGCGCGTTGCGCTCACCCGATCCAGTCACCCGCTCGCTGGCGATGGCGGCCTTTCAGGCTCCTGATCCCGACGGGGACGTAAACGTCGCCCCACCTGACGCTGGCCCCGCGACGCCTCCCGGTGCGCTCGTCGTATCCACGATGATCCACGGCACATGGGGATGGAAGGGCGACTGGTGGCGACCCCGCAGCGACTTCCACGAGTACATACTTCGCAACCACCGCCCGAACCTCTACAGCCGCGGGGCGAAGTTCAGCTGGAGCGGCGCGTATCGCGACGTTCATCGCGAGATTGCATCCACGGACTTCCTCGAGTGGGCGTATGACGTCGCGCCGAACGGTCTCCAGACCGTGTTCGCGCACAGCTACGGCGGCGAGGTTGCCGCCCGAGCTGTGGTCCGTGGCGCCCGCATCAACGAGTTGGTCTTGCTCAGCGCACCCGTGACCAATCACGTTGAGGCAGCGACCCGGTGCGATCTGCGCGTTGTCGACGTGCGCCTGCGCTTTGACCCCGTGCTCGCACTGGCCCGGTCGCGACAGCGCATCCCTGAGCGTCCCAACGTCACCCCAGTGGTCTTGCAGCAGTGGCGCCTCGACCACGGAGCAACCCATCGAGAGAACATCTGGCGGCAAGAAGACGTGGCGCCGCGCGGCCAACTCTAAGGGCTGACCCGTCTCACAACGTGGGGCGGCGACACGGGCCGCGCCAACTCCGAGGCGATGTGGCCGCGTCGGGTCTGGCTCGCGGGCCTGAACGGCGAGCCCCGGCTGCCCCAGCCATTCGCCTGTGTCCGGGACAATCAACAGATGCCGCCGCGCTTCGACGTCAGCCAGGTCCCGCTCCAAGGGCCTTCGGGCACGCAGCTGTACGGAGCTGGCCCGGAGCTTGGCCCGGTGCGCGCAAGTCCTCGTAGTTACTGCCTCGGGTAGGTTCCGTCGGTGGATTTGGACCAGCAGATAGAGGGGCCAGCATGGACCGGGTTTGGGCTGGAGGAATCGGCCGGCCGTTATCCGCTGCGCGTCGAGACGGCCGTTTCGCGGATCGTCGATCAGCTGCTACCCGGCGTCATTACGACCACACGGCACGCACGGATGTATTGCGTTCATGCCCTCGCCTGGGCGGAGGCTGAGCATCGAGGGCTCGACGACGAGGCCGCGAAGGAGCTCGTGCGCCGTTGCGAGGTGGTCATGTGCGCCATCTACCATTTCCACGACCAGCACCGCATCGACCTCAGCTCCGCGCACGGAGAAGATCGGCTGCCGCGATTCCTCGACGGCGACCGACTTGACGTCGCCGACGCCTCCCGGCTCGGCGGCCTGAGCGAAAGCGGCTTTGGCGGCGTCTATCAAGGGCCCTGCGTGCGGATCGGCGCCCTATCGCCTGACGTGCCGCCCCGGCATGGGCCCCGGGCCGATCTTCCGGCGTTGCATGCCGGGTTGGGCGAGCTGCTGAAACTGGCCGAAAGCGACACGCTCGACGGCGCCGAACTAAAGGGTGCGAGCGATCTCTGCCTGTGCGAAGCCGCCAACGCCGCGGATGGGCATTGGCTGCGGCGGGTGCTCGTTGAAGACGTTGAGGACGATCGTCCGGACGACCGCAACCGTCAGCTGACCTGCCTGCTCCTGATCGAAACCCTGCGTGAGCAGCCCGCAGCCGACCCAGTTCGGGCATTCCGGGAACGCTGGGCGTTTGGCGGCCCGCTCGGCGACCCTGCAGCGCACGAGCGCGCGATGGTGGCCTCGATGTGGCGCGCCGCCGCGCTTCGCAACTATTCGGTCGGGGCGTGGCGCGTCCTATGGCGATGGCTCGCTGCTGAGCTCAACGCCAATCCGATGACGGCCGAGGACCTCGGCGACCGCCTAGCCGAAAGTCTCGACGACATCAGCGTCGCCGATTTGATCGCTGGTCTTCCGGCACGCAGGGAAGGCGCGGTGATTCTGCCCGCCGAGGCCCAACTGACCGACGACCAGCCCACGCCGATGAACGCAATCCGCCTGCTGGCCCTCGGAGCGGGCCGACTGACCGATCTCGAAGGAGAGACCCTCAAGGCCTTTGTCGGGACAGACAGGACGGACCTGGGGCCACGGTGGGTAGGCGCACTACTCGAGGACAGCCACAAGCGCTCAGTCCGCTCGCTGGCACGCGATCTCGCGGTCATTCTCGTGCGCCGCGCCAAGCGAGTCGCACTCTCGAAGATGTACCTCACCCGCAGCGGCCGCCCGTTTGTCCCCAGTCGCCTCCGCGACCGCGACGGCATCCTCAGCGTGCGAGGCGAGGAGGGGGGAGGCGCGGTCGCACTTCGGACCGACACGCTCTCCGCGGTCCTAGGCGGCCTCGGCGTGTTGGCACTCGACGATGCAGGCCGATTCGTGCCGAGCGCGCTTGGGGAAGAGCTGCGTGTCCGTCTCAGCTGAAGCTCGTTCGCCACGAGCGCTGCTAGACGAGGTCACCGAAGCGCGAGAGGTTCTGGTCCTCACCTACACCTCAACGCTCGAGTATTTCGAGCGTTTCGCGCTCGCTGACGCCCGTGCGCTCGGCGCACTCGTCACGGTGATCTCCGACGCCACGATGGTGCACGCAGACCCAGTGGTAGTTCGCCGCGCCGGAACGCAGTACCTCGACGCCCGCGCCTTGTGTCCACATGGCGCCTTCCATTCCAAGCTCTTCGTGATCGTCGGCGACGGGCAGGCACGCATCGCGATCGGGTCCGGGAACCTCACGCTCGCCGGCTGGAACGCCAACGCCGAGATATGGACCGTGCTGCGAGCCGATCAAGATGGCGGCCCAGAGACCGTCCGACAAGTAGCTCAGTTCCTACGCGATCTTGCGGTATCTGAGGTCCTGCTCGGACC
>Ga0302307_10002950_pt1 | contig 10363 bp, 7 predicted proteins | sample III_Palsa_E3_2_FD_200530 | JGI IMG/M metagenome (GOLD analysis project Ga0302307, IMG submission 200530) | Peat permafrost microbial communities from Stordalen Mire near Abisko, Sweden - III_Palsa_E3_2 | ecosystem: Environmental > Terrestrial > Soil > Palsa > Peat permafrost | place: Sweden... | reverse complement strand
GCAAGCAGCGTTTTCAGGCTGTCGAATTTGTAAACTTTGCCTCTTATGGTGTAGTGGTAGTTCATTTTTGTTGGTCATTTTCGCTGCGCTGTCATTTGCTGCGCGTCATTGGGTCATTTCGCTGTGCTGTCATTGGGTCATTGCTTGGCATCAGGTTAATCCTTAAATCAGGCAATCATGATTCAGATCATAGGCGCAACCATATTATCTTCTTCCAGCTTCACCTTATGTTTTCCCATCAGCACAAATATGAGCACCACCAAAGCAAGTCCCCCAAAAAATACCAGACTCACCTTGCGATGATAATACATGATGGCGAACAACGATACCGCCGATATGATGAGCGCCACCGCCGGGAAAACAGGGTAAAACGGCGAGGCGAATGGCCTGTCAAGCTTCGGTTCTTTTTTGCGGAGGATAAACAGGCTGATCATGCTCATCATATACATAAAAACCGCGCCCAGGGCGGATAGTATCACAATGTTTTCGGCTGTGTTATCACAAGCTAAAGCCGCGGCGCTGATCAATCCGCCTATTACGATGGCCCAAAAAGGCGTTTTGAACCTATGAGTGAGGCCGCCTAAAAACCGTGGCAGATAACCGCTCCGTGCCATGGCGTATACCTGCCTTGACGAGGCTAGTATGGTACCGTGCAGCGACGCTATCAACCCGAACAAACCTATGCCCGCGAATATTTTGGTGAGCCTGTTAGCCTTGCCTAAAGCAATGGCAATGGATTCGGGCAAAGGATCGAGCACGCCGCTCAGCCGGTGCCAGTCGGTTATGCCGCCGGTAAGTATCATTACACCGAAGGCTAAAAATATCAGGGTAGCGAGGCCGGAGATATAGCCTTTGGGGATGTTCTTTTTCGGCTCCTTTACTTCTTCGGCAACCATGGCCACACCCTCTATGGCGAGGTAAAACCATACCGCGAAAGGCAGCGCCGCGAACACACCGCCCCAGCCAAATGGCATGGGATGGCTCACATAATTGGCCATTTTAAAATGCGGCCCCACTATCCCCATAAACAACAACAGTTCCAGCACGGCGAGCACGGTTATGAGAACGGAAAACGTGGCCGACTCCTTTACACCCGACATATTGATGAGCATAAAAATGAGGTTAAAAAACAGCGCCGAAGGGATAATGGGTATAGCCGGGTATAAAAAATTAAGATAAGTACCCAGCGCCGCCGCGATGGCGGGCGTGGCGAACAAAAAATCGACCAGGGTGGCGTAACCCGCTATCAGGCCGCCGAAGGGCCCCATTGCCCGGTAAGCGTAAGCAAATGCGCCGCCCGCGTGCGGGATAGCCGTGGTGAGCTCGGTATAGCTGAAAATGAAGGTGATATACATAACGGTTATAATAACCGTAGCTATTAAAAACCCGATGGTGCCCGCCACCCCCCAGCCATAGTTCCAGCCGAAATACTCGCCCGAGATCACCAGCCCTACCGCTATGGCCCACAGGTGAATGGGCTTTAACACTCTTTTCAGTTTTTCGGGGGCGATGTTGGTCATAAATAAAATTAACTGCCTTAAATTACTCAATGGAGGTGTTATTTCAAAATCCCGGCGGTTATTTAATCGGTAGCGATCGCTTTAAGATAAACACACCCAAAAACGTAATCACCATACAGTAATTTCTCTAAGATTAATAATATTAACTATTGATGTGTTTCATAGTGTTTCACCTGTTTCATGGAACACCCCTTACAGCTTACAACACACAACCTACAACTCGCAACTTGATTATTAATTAAAAAAATATTCTTTTTTAAAACACTATTGAAATTTACGTGTTATCATCAAGGCCAAATAAATAAACCTGCCATGCTACGTATAAACATTCCTTCGGACGGACCCTCGAAAATTAATTTTTCGACTTTTTGGAACTACCTTTTGCCTGTACCGCCTATGGGCGTTGCCTGCGAGGTAAATAACGATGTGATACTGCTGTTTGATAACCAGGAACAAGCCACGGCTTATGCCGATGAATTGAAGCAACTGCCCGGCTCACAAAAAAAGGTAGGCAAGGAAGTTATCAACGCCATTGATAACGATCTGCTGGTTAAGTAAAACGGGGTTAAAAACAGCTTTAAGTTTTTTTGGGCGTTGCCTGCGGCCCGTGCTATGCGCTTATACGCGCACCAGGCCTTAGGCGCAGGGCCGGTATCCGCTACTATCACTAACGTGCCGTAATAATGCCGGGCGGATAAAGAGCCATCGGCTCGAACAATATCTGTAAACCACCATACGTTATTTATATGGGCCGAACCTCCGGATCTCTTAATTGCTTTATTTTTTCAACGGATTAAAATCCGTTGCTACAATATTGGCCGAGGCCCTGCCTCTGAATTTGGATGAGTTTACAACCAGGCATTAACTCCGGCGTCTAAACGTTATTTCAGTTCCCCTCCCCGGAGGAGGCGTGAGGGAAACGTATAGTAGCAGGGCTGGGTTTATACGCCTTATAATAAAAAAAATATTTACACAATAAAGCTCTTCGCCTTAGCCAATGCCCTGTCCAATCCTGCCAAATCCTTACCGCCGGCGGTAGCAAAAAACGGCTGACCGCCGCCGCCGCCTTGTATCTCCTTAGCCAGTTCGCGAACAATGTTGCCCGCGTTCAATCCTTTTTCTTTCACCAGGTTTTCGCTTAGCATTACGGTGAGATTGGGTTTACCGTCTATGTCCGCAGCCAGCACCAGGAACAGGTCGGCCACAATATCCTTCAGGTTATAAGCCAGGTTTTTGATGGCATCGGCATTGGGTAGCTCCACCCTTTGGGCGATGAAGTTGATGCCATTAATGTTTTCAGCCTTTTGAGCCAGCTCATTTTTAAGGCCGGATGATTTCTCGAGGATAGATTTTTCTATCTCTTTTTTCAGTTTGGTATTTTCTTCCAGCAGGGTTTCCACGCTTTTGGCAATGTCCTTCGGGTTTTTAAGCAGGTCCTTCAACTGGCTCACCAGTTGGCTTTGCCCGTTGATGAAATTTTCAGCAGCAATGCCCGTAATAGCTTCGATACGGCGAACCCCGGCAGCAACCGCGCTTTCGGAAGTAATTTTAAAATAGCCTATAAACCCGGTAGCCTTTACATGCGTACCGCCGCAAAGCTCCTTGCTAAAGGTTTCATCAAAGGTAATTACCCGTACATGGTCGCCATATTTTTCGCCGAACAGCGCCGTTACGCCGCTTTTGATGGCGATATCATAAGGCACATCGCGTTCCTCTTTCAGCGCGATGTTTTCGCGGATCTTTTCATTTACTATCGCCTCTATCTTCGCCAGTTCTTCATCTGTAACCTTGGCGAAATGCGAGAAATCGAAACGCAGGTATTCCGAATTGACCAATGAGCCTTTTTGGTTCACGTGCGTACCCAACACCTGTTTCATGGCCGCATGCAGCAAGTGCGTGGCCGAGTGGTTGTTATTGGTGCTGTTCCGTTTTTCAGCATCCACAATGGCGGTAAGGGCATCGTCGATATCCTCCGGCAATTTATCCACAAAATGAACGATGAGGCCGTTCTCCTTTTTGGTATCCGTAACCGGCACAATCTCGCCATCGGGGAAGATCAGTTCGCCGGTATCGCCCACCTGCCCGCCGCTCTCGGCATAGAAAGGCGTTTTATCCAGCACCAGCTGGTATTGCTCCTTACCTTTGGCGGTAACCTTACGATATTTAATAACGTGAGCAATGCTTTCGGTTTCATCGTAGCCGGTGAATTGAACGGTGTCGTCATCCTTTAAAACTACCCAATCGCCGGTATCAGTTGCGGTGGCGGCGCGGGCGCGGGTTTTTTGCTCAGAGAGTGAAGCTTCGTAAACTTTAATGTCGACAGTTAAACCCTTTTCACGCGCCATTAATTCAGTTAAATCTATTGGAAATCCATAGGTATCAGAAAGTACAAACGCAAAATCACCGTTTATTTCTTTAATAAAATCAACAACCATGTTGAAAGCATCTTCTTTGGAGGATAATTTCTCTAATTCTTTTGACAGTAAATTGATTTTGTCGTTGTCATATATTTTAACACCATTCAGATAGTGCGTTTTTAAATGCGAAATGGCGTTATCAATAAATAAATTCCTGCCTAATAATCCTTCGTTGTTAAAAGAAATTAAATAATTGAAGTAATCAACAGATTGAGCAATGGCTTTCTCTCTATCTAAAAAACGTTTAATGCCATAATCTAGCGTTCTCAAAAAAGCAACTTCTTCTTCTTTAATTACTCTCTGCACAAAATCCTTTTGATTCCACAACTCATCAAACACACCTTTAAACTGTTCGGCCAGTAAAGGCACTAATTGGTTTAAAAAGGGTTCCTTAAATCCCAAATATTGATATTGATACCTAACAGCCCTGCGTAAAATCCTACGAATCACATAGCCAGCCTTGTTGTTAGACGGCAACTGCCCATCGGATATAGCAAAGCTAATGGCACGGATATGATCTGCGATTACCCGCATAGCAACGGCATCGTTCCAACCGGCTTCGCCAGGTTTTGCTGCACTATTGTAGGTTTTACCGCTTTTCTCCGCAATGAATTTTATCAATGGCTGGAAAACATCTGTATCATAATTCGATGTCTTTCCCTGCAGTACCCTTACCAAGCGCTCAAAACCCATCCCGGTATCTACGTGTTGGGCCGGTAGTACTTGCAATGAACCATCCTTCAAACGGTTAAACTGCATGAATACGTTGTTCCAGATCTCTATCACCTGGTCGTGGTCGGCATTTACCAGGGTGGCGCCATTTACAGCGGCACGCTCCGCATCCGGGCGACTATCAAAATGTATCTCCGAGCATGGCCCACAAGGACCGGTTTCGCCCATTTCCCAAAAATTGTCTTTCTTGTTGCCGGGGAGAATATTAGCCTCATCTACATATTGTTTCCACAGGTTGTAGGTTTCGGTGTCTTTGGCAAGGCCCTCCTTTTCGTCGCCCTCAAAATAGGTAACGTACAGGCGGTTTTTATCCAGTTTGTAAACTTCGGTCAGCAGTTCCCAGCTCCAGGCGATGGCTTCCTTTTTAAAATAGTCGCCAAAGCTCCAGTTTCCCAGCATCTCGAACATGGTATGGTGATAGGTATCAATGCCCACCTCTTCCAGGTCGTTATGCTTGCCGCTTACGCGCAGGCAGCGTTGGGTATCGGCCACACGCGGATATTTGGCAGGTTCCTCGCCCAAAAATATGGCCTTAAACTGGTTCATCCCCGCGTTGGTGAACATGAGGGTGGGATCATTTTTAACCACAATTGGCGCCGAAGGAACAATGGTGTGCCCCCTGGCAGCGAAGAAATCTAAAAAAGCCTGGCGTATTTCGGTAGCTGTCATAAGGTGCAAAGATATAGTTTAGTCGGAAAGTGCGAAAGACAGAAAGTCCGAAAGTAAAAAAGTCATGTGATGTCAATTATCTATAAACTTCCCCATCTTACGGACTTTCTGTCTTTCGCACTTTCCGACTCTCCCAAAAAACTTCTACCTTTGCACCATGCCTTACAAAGAACGCGAGATCAGTAAAATGTACTATACCATGGGCGAGGTATCGGCTATGTTTGAGGTGAACCAATCGATGATCCGGTTTTATGAGAAGGAATTTGATGTTTTGCAGCCCAAAAAGAACAAAAAAGGCAACCGCTATTTTACCCCGGAGGATGTAGAGAACCTGAAGATCATCTTCCACCTGATAAAGGCTACACCCTCAATGGCGCCAAAGAACACCTTAAAAATAATTCGGCAGATACCAAAGACACTCACAAGGTGATCAATTCGCTCGAAAACCTCAAAAAATTTCTGCTCGAGGTACGCGACCAGTTGTAAACTGGCGGGTAAAAACTATCTTTAGTATTTAAATGTCATTGCGAGCGATAGCGTGGCAATCCCGTAGTTAACCTCCCGAACAAGCATAGCTACGAGATTGCTTCACTCGTTCCTCGTTCGCAATGACAATTTTTTATCTATATGATAGCAAACCACAAAGGCGAGATCCCTTTTGTACTATTGATTATTCCTTTTGTACTGGGCATTTGCTTTGGTTTAAATTTTTTTCCTGTCACCTGGCTTATTCCTATTATCGGTCTGCTTGTTTTACTAACCATCATTTTCATTACCCTTAATTTAACTTACCAGCGGTTCAGCATCTACAAAACGCGCTGGCTGGGCGGCGTATTGATTTCCCTGATATTATTTCTTTTCGGCTGTGTAAGTGTTGTAAATTATAATGAGCTATCGCGCGCTAATCATTTCTCCAAAACACCTGCCCGGCATCTTGTAGTAAAGATCAGCAACGAGCCGGTTTTAAAAAATGGTTATGTACGGTTTACCGCCAACGTTGAGCAAAACATTGATAGCAGCCAAAAATCGCCAACCAGCGGCACCTTGCTTATCAACTTAAAAGATACTTCAGCCAAAAATCTATATTATGGCGATGAGTTGCTCATCCCTGCCAATTACTCCCCGGTCGACCCGCCGTTTAACCCGGCGGAGTTTAATTATAAAGCGTATTTGGCTAATCAGAATATTCATTACCAGTCGTTTTTATATCCGGGGCAGTTTGTAGTTATGGCGCATGATGCCGGCAACCCGATAATGGCTTATTCGCTGCGGTTAAGGCAGCGTTTGGTTAAAAAATTAGCATTAAATATGCACGATCCGCAAGCCATAGCGGTAGCAGCCACCCTCCTGCTGGGTTATAAAGCCGATTTAAGTAATGATGTATACCAGGCCTACGCCAAAACCGGCACTGCCTATGTGCTCTCGGTTTCCGGCGCGCAGGTGGCCATTATTTACGCGCTGCTTAGCCTGGCTTTGGGCTTTTTAAACCGCTTTAAATACGGCAGGCTGCTAAAAGCGATCATCATTATTGCCCTGTTAAGCTACTACGCTTTGCTTAGCGGCTTCTCGCCTGCGGTTTGTCGCGCCGTATTAATGCTAAGCCTGGTGCTTATAGGCAAAACTTATAACCGCTACATCAATACCTTAAACTTATTGGCAGCATCGGCGTTCATACTGTTGCTGTACGATCCTTTTTATATTACTACCGCAGGTTTCCAGCTATCGTACCTGGCCATAGCCGGGTTAATAATATTCAGGCCCATCATTTACAAATGGTTCAGCTTTAAAAACAACTGGGCCGATAAGCTTTGGGCGCTTTGCTCGGTATCCATCGCCGCGCAGGTGATCATCTTCCCGTTAAGCGCGCTGTATTTTCACCAGTTCCCGGTTTATTTTTTGCTGGGCAACCTATTAGTTGTAATTCCCGCCACCGTTATTACCTATACCGGCATTATTTATTTGCTGCTGCCGCAGATACCGGTTCTCTCCAACTCGCTGGGCTTTTTGCTCGAAAGATCGATATTACTGACCAACAAAATGCTCAGCGCTATTGAAAACACGCCCTTTGCCAGTATCAACAAAATATGGATCAACAACGGCGAATATCTGCTGCTTTATGCCATTATCATCAGCCTGTTTTGTTTGCTATACTATAAAAAAACAGCACTGCTTAAACTGAGCTTGGTTTGTATGCTGCTGCTGTGTATCAGTATCAGCCTTAAAAAAATTGATACTACAAGGTCAAACAGCATCGCTTTTCTTAACATGGGCAAACATGTAGGTATAGTGATGAAACGCGGCAATACCGCCAGTATACTCACTGATTTAACCGATACCGATAAAAATTACAGGTATTCCATACAGCCATACCTGGATAGCTGCCAGGTAACGCACATCAATATTTACCATCTGCAGCAAAATGTACAGTTACCTTATCTGTTAAAGCGATATAATTATTTTCAGTTCCTCAACAAAAAAGTGGTGATCCTCAACAAGCAATACAGCGCCATGACATTAAACGTACCGTTAAACACTGATTATGTATACGTTACCGGCAACCCTTATATCAATATAGCATCAATTAACAAAAACTATAAGTACGGCACGTTGGTTATTGATGGTAGTAACAGTAACCGTTCCGTCAGCAATTTTATCCAACAAGCCGAAGCTATGCACGTAAATTATGCCTTATTAAAACGTAACAAATCATTGCTGGTGGTATCTAATTAGTATTAAATTTGTTTTGAATAAATAAACCGCTAAATTGTATTAAAATTATAAACACTTATGAATATTAAAGCATTATCGGCCGCCCTGGGTGTAGCCTTAACCACTTTTGCATTTACAGCAAATGCGCAAAAAACCTATACTTCGGGGCTTGCAACTTATGATACCGAGGTACGCGGACAACCCGCCGAAGGCAAATTATATTTCACCCCTGATTCAGCCGCTACAATAGTAACTTTTGGCGCTGGTACCTTTAAATTATTAACTACTGCCAAACATACCTATCTGGCGGTTATATTGGATATACCTGTTGCCGGTATTAAAAAAGCAGGCGTAGCTACTCCCGGCGAACTGGAAGAAGGTGCGGCCGCCTACCCAAGCTTTACGTTTAGCCCAACTACCGATACCAAAACAATTTCGGGTTTTAACTGCAAAAGGGTGGTTGCTAAAAACAGTAATGGGGGTAAAACTTATGATATATGGGTAACTAACGATGTTATTGTACCTAACACCGCTTACCCTTTTTATTATAGCGGAATAGGTGGCTACCCGATGCAATTCACCTATTTTCAACAGGGACAAGAGTTAAGCATTACTATTAAAACCTTAACGAGCAGTACCGCGCCTGCCGGAACTTTTGCTATAGGTAAAGATTTTGAAGTTGGCACTATGGCCGATCTGGGTGGTAATTAAACCCCGATGAATTAATTGAGTATTTCTGAAACAGGCTACTATTTCAGAAATACTCTTGAAAATTTATTGCTGAAGTGCCAGGCTATCCGCCAAAGCCTTAACCCAATTTTCGAACAAGCCAGTTTCCATATCAACCGCTTTTTGGGCATGCAATTGCCACTCGGGCGAGAATTTTTGCAATTGGTTGATCATCTCTTCTAAATGGCCCTCTTCTTCTAAAATGATGGATTTTACATTCACCTTACTGCCTGCATTATCCAGCGCGTCCTGGTAAATGGGGTAAAGCTCATCCGCGCGCACCTCAATGGCATAGGTTACCAGCAGGTAAGCCGCGAAACGCAGTTCGCTGCCTGTAAGTTTCAGCTCTTTTTTCAGGTAACGGCATACATTAATATCCAATTGATTCAGGTAGTATTTGCTATAAGCCGGGGCAAGCAAATATTCGCCGGCATAGGTTGGGCATAAGCCTTCCCCTGTTTTTTCCAGTTGTTTTTTCAGGTAGAAGGCATGCCTATGCTCCTCGGCGGCATGTTTCAGGATGATGTAGGTAACGGTAACCGGGTTCTCGCTGGCCGATATTTTGCGCGCGCCGGTATTTTCCATTAGCGACAGTGTATTTAGCCACTTGGCGTGTAATTTGTTATCGGCTATTATTTGGGGTAGAATTTTGTTTAGTTGCATAGTGTAATGTTGAAAATTATGCTTTGAATGGCCTTTGTGCGGTTCCCATATTGAGAGGGGTGTAGGGGTGTGTTTTACAAAGCGACCTAACACACCCCTGCTCCTGCACACGCCAGCCCTCTCAAGAGGGGAACTCTTTAAAATTGTTATATTTCTTCAAGGGCCTGTTCAATTTTGCTGTAAATATAATTCAGCTCCTCATTGCTTATGCAATACGGGGGTAAAATATACAGCACATTCCCCAGTGGGCGCAAAATAATACCTTCGGCTAAAAAATATTGGTACAGCCTGTCGCGCAGGGTGCTAAAGTAGGAGGTATTGCTTCCCGTTTCCCATTCCATGGCCAGTATGGTACCGGTTTGCCGGGTAGTTTTTATTTTAGGGTGATGTTTTATTTTTAAAGCGAATTGCCGGTGCGCTGCTTCTATCCTTTTAATGCTTTCCATCGTAGCATCCTGCAGCATAATATCTAAACTGGCCAACGCGGCCGCGCAAGCCACCGGGTTAGCGGTAAAGGAATGCCCGTGAAATAAGGTTTTCAGCTTATCTTCCGATAAAAAAGCATCATAAATTTCCTGTGTACAGGTGGTTAATCCCAATGCCATTGTACCGCCGGTAAGCCCCTTGGAAAAGCACATAATATCCGGCTGTGTATTTACATGATAGCATGCAAAAAGCTTACCTGTGCGCCCAAAACCGGTGAATACCTCGTCGTCTATCATCAATACACCTTCCCGGCGGCAATGCGCCATCAATTCATCAAGGTATCGTGCCTCATACATCAGCATCCCGCCCGAGCCCTGCACCAGCGGCTCAAAAACAAAACAGGCGGCTTCATTCCTGATGCTTGATACCTGATACTTGATACTTTCTATATTTGTTTCATTCGGCGTATCAATAAATTCTACCTCAAACAGCATCGAA
>Ga0302307_10002947_pt1 | contig 10364 bp, 9 predicted proteins | sample III_Palsa_E3_2_FD_200530 | JGI IMG/M metagenome (GOLD analysis project Ga0302307, IMG submission 200530) | Peat permafrost microbial communities from Stordalen Mire near Abisko, Sweden - III_Palsa_E3_2 | ecosystem: Environmental > Terrestrial > Soil > Palsa > Peat permafrost | place: Sweden... | reverse complement strand
ATATTGAAATTCTCGGCATCCAACCTATTGGCAATTGTGAACGATGTGCTTGATTTTAATAAGATAGAATCGGGCAAGGTAGTTTTCGAAAACATCAGCTTTAACCTGGTTGAACTGATGCAGAACATTTGCGGCGGCCAAAAAATAAAAGCGGAAGAAAAAGGATTACTGTTTAAGCTGGATGTAGACAGTGCCTTAAATACCAAGGTGCTATTTGGCGACCCCACCCGCATTACCCAGATCATTTTTAATTTGGTAAGCAACGCCATTAAATTTACCAAAGAAGGCAACATCAGGGTAAGGGTTACCTGCCTCGAAGACCGGCATAACACCATAACCGTGAATTTTTTGGTGAAAGATTCAGGCATTGGAATTGAAAAAGATAACCTGGATACCATATTTGAACCATTCGCGCAGGAATCTATTACCACAACGCGCCAGTATGGTGGTACCGGTTTAGGTTTAGCCATTATTAAACGTTTGCTCGAATTGCAGGGCCTTAAAATGAACGTATCGAGCAAAATTGGCGAAGGATCGGAGTTCTCGTTTAATATGGAGTTCCCTGTATCAACAGAAGCTTTTGTTAAGCGGGTTGATAACCAGCCATTGGTACAGCAAAGTGATAACCTAAGCCATTTGCGTGTGCTGATTGCAGAAGATAACCTGGTGAACGTGATGCTGATGAAAAAGCTGTTCTCCAAATGGAACATGATCCCAACCATTGCCGAAAATGGCGAACGCGCCATTGAATTGGTGCAATACGGTAATTTTGATATTATTTTGATGGACCTGCAAATGCCTGTTATGAACGGCTTTGACGCGGCCATCGAAATAAGAAAAATGCCCGATACCAAAAAAGCCAATATCCCTATAATCGCTTTAACCGCGTCGGCTTTGTTTGATATAAGGGAAAGGGTTTACAGTTCGGGCATGAATGATTATGTATCGAAACCATTTAAACCCGAAGAGCTTTTCGATAAGATCCATAACCTAACCGTTCCTGCTTAGCTTGCCGGCAGCCCGGCATAATCAGGCAAATCCTCAATAAACTTATATTGCTGGTTTTCAATATCAATGCGGCAGTAATAATGCTGTAAGCCATTGCTAACGGCCAGTAACGGAACCTTATGCGTCATATTATATCGGGCTATCTGGTCAAAAACCTTTTGATTGATGGCAACCGACGGCGCTTTGCATTCCACCAGCAATATCTTTTGCCCTGATGGATTAAACACCACAATATCGGTACGCTTGGCCATACCATTAAATCTAAGGCCGCCTTCCAGTTTTATCAGTGTTTTTGGATAATGTTTTTGATTGATAAGATACTGCACAAAATGCTGGCGCACCCATTCCTCGGGGGTTATTACAATATGTTTTTTCCTTATCTCATCAAACAGGCTTAACCGCCCTTCAGCATCGCTTATTTTAAAAGGGTAGGGAGGTAAATTAAGCGGTAGCAGCAGATCCATTGTTGTTGAAATTCAAAATTCAAAAGTAAAAATTCAAAATGGTTATTTGAATTTTCAGCCAGATATATAAAGCAGGGAGGTATTTTTGAATTTTGAATTTTTACTTTTGATTTAAAGCATGCCAATGCTTTTGAATTTTTACTTTTGATTTTTGAATTAACATGGCCGCCGAAGATATATTAAAAGACCTTAAAAACCGTAAGTACAAACCCCTGTACCTGCTGCACGGCGAAGAACCTTATTATATTGACCTGGTAAGCAATTTTGTTGAGCATAAACTATTATCCGATGCCGAAAAGGGCTTTAACCAAACGGTAATGTATGGCAAGGATACCGATGTAATGGCCGTGCTTAATGCTGCCAAGCGTTACCCCATGATGGCCGATTACCAGGTGGTTTTGGTAAAAGAAGCACAGGATATGAAATGGGGTAAGGATGATGACGACAAAAAAAGCATCAACCCGCTGCTGAATTACCTGGAAAACCCTTTGCCCAGTACCATATTGGTGTTTTGCTACAAATACGGCAAGTTTGATAAGCGCAAAAAAACGTATAAGGCCATTGAAAAAAACGGATTGGTATATGAATCGGCAACGCTGTATGAAAATAAGATACCGGCCTGGATTGAGAGTTATATAAGCGGCAGGGGATACCAGATACATCAGCAGGCCTCATTTATGCTGGCCGAGTATTTAGGTAACGATCTGTCGAAAATTGCCAATGAACTGGAAAAACTGATGCTGAACATAGCACCGGGGCAGGAGATAAGCCTGGAACTGGTGCATAACAACATTGGCATTAGTAAGGAATATAATGTATTTGAGCTGCAAACCGCTTTGGGTAAAAAGGATGCCTTTAAAGTAAACCAGATAATCAATTACTTTGAGGCCAACCCCAAAGCAAACCCTTTTGTGCTGGTACTGGGTAACCTGAATAACTTTTTTAGCAAGGTGCTGGCCTATCATTATGTAAAGGACAGATCGCCGCAAAACCTTGCCCGCGAATTAGGTGTGAACCCTTATTTTATAAAAGATTATGAATTGGCCGCCCGGAGTTATGATTATGGCAAAACCATGCGCATCATTAGCTATCTGCGCGAATATGACCTGAAAAGCAAAGGCGTTGAATCAAGCGCCGATGATGGCGGCTTGATGAAAGAGCTGATGTTCAAGATATTGCACTAATAAATTGCCTCCCAAAGCCTGTATTGTAAAGAATAAATTACAAGTTCAAACAAAACTGTAAAGAACAAGTTACATAATTAATAAAGTTACACTGCCCGTAACTGGTAATTTTACTACGTTGTTAATTTTTAAGAATAAAGATTAAACTTTTTTTGATTTTAAAAGTCTAACAAGTAAAATTATAAAATATGATAGCATTGCTTTGCGGATTATCTGGTGCCGGTAAAACAACTTTAGCCAAAAACATATATTCAAAACTGGTAGAACGCGGTATAAATGCCGAAATAGTTGATGGTGATGAATACAGGGCCCGGTTGTTTAAAGACCTTGGATTTACCAAAGAAGACAGGTTTGAAAACATACGGCGTTTAGGCTATATCGCCAATAAGTTTTCGGCACATGGCATTGTTACCATAGTTAGCGCCATCAATCCTTACGAGGCGATAAGGCGCGAATTAACTGAAACCTATCCCAATGTTAAGATCATCCATATTGATTGCCCGGTTGAAAAACTGATGTTAAGGGATACGAAGGGCCTGTACAAAAGATCAATGCTACCGGCAGACCATCCTGATAAAATATTTAATTTGACCGGCGTAAACGACCAGTTCGACATTCCTGCCGATCCGGATCTTTACATCAATACCGATATGTATGATGTGGAGGAGAGCGCTAATGTAATGCTGGATTTTATCATCAGTAATATGGATCCTGAAACGGCAAAAAAAAAGCAGATTAACTCGCTGCTCGAATAATATCAACCTTATCTTCTACCATTAATCCTGAAAGGTTGGCAGGGATCTCGTTCAGTCTTCTTTGCAGCATTTAACTGATACTTCGTCATCAGGCGCTTCAAACATATCTTTATGATCGCCCGGTTTTGCATAAGCGGTTACACTTAAAGTGTATTTATATAAATAATATGCAATTGGCATTTTGTAAATTTGAATATTGCTAATATCGACACAACTTTTCCGGCCTTAATCACGTATTTATAATTATATGAAAGTAGCTTTAGCCTCACCTCCGTTTCCAAAATCCATAAGCGATGGCTTATACTGGGTTGAAAAACTGGTAAAAGAGGCGGTAAAAAAAGGAGCGGAGATCATCTGTTTTCCGGAATCGTACATTCCCGGATACCCTTTAGAAGAAGTTGAAATTGAAGCCCATACCCCCGAAGAATTAAAGTCGGCTTTGGATAAAGCTTGTGAAATAGCCAGCGAAAATGCCATAGCTATTATTTTACCGATGGATTGGTATAATGCCCAGGGAAAGTTTAATGTGGCCTGTGTTATATCCAACACGGGTGAGTTGTTGGGCCATCAAACAAAAAACCAGTTAGACCCCAGCGAAGATAATATATGGCTGCCGGGTAAGGAGCGAAGCATTTTTGAAGTGAATGGCGTAAAATTCGGTATCGCGATATGCCATGAAGGTTTTCGTTATCCCGAAACGGTAAGATGGGCCGCGATACGGGGCGCGAAAATAGTTTTTCACCCGCATTGTACCGGCAGCAATATTAAAGGCGCGCAGCTTGTTGAGTGGGGCGGCAAAAACAACCCTTATTATGAGAAAGCCATTATGCTAAGGGCCATGGAAAATACCATATATTTCGCAAGCTCCAATTATGCCATGCAATATCCCGAATCGGCAACTTCATTGATAGGCCCCGACGGTACCTGCATTGTACACGAAGCTTACGGGCAGGTGGGCGTTGTGGTGGCAGATATTGATACTGATTTAGCCACCGGCTTATTGGCAACCAGATATAAGCCAACACTTTATACTTAAAAAACCAATACACTTGTTATTCATCAATTTAACAGGTGTTTAAACATAATAAAATTAAAAAATCAATGTTAATGTTTGGTATATAAATACCTGAAAGATTATGAGAAAAAGATACATACCCCAAAATTTACTATTTATTTCTGTTTCATTTTTACTGTTTTCAATAGTATCCTGTTCAAAAAGTAGTAATAATTCATCAACAACTATAAAACCTGTTGTAGCCACACCTTTAAAGCTCGGATTGTACGAGGTTGATTCATCTGTTTACAAAGAACTACAGATGACCATCTCAAAACTTGGCACCCAAACCATAGATTATGGGCTGGTGTTTGATACAGGTTCCGGCGGTTTGGTGATTGATGCCAGCGGCATTTTGCCAGCATCCATGTATTCCACCAGTTCCGGGTTCAATATTACAGGCGATTCAACGGTGATTGATGGTATTACCATCACTAATCAATCTACAATTGTGGAGTATGGCGATGATAATAGTTCAATAAGCAAAGTGTACGGTAACCTGGCTTACGCCTCGGTTACCCTGGGCGAAACAGACGGTAACGTAGTTGTTAAACGCTTGCCGTTTTTCCTGTATTACAAAGCTACCGATGGCAATGGCAACGCGTATGGCCCGCATGAATTTGATGTACTGGGCGTATATAGCGGTTACGATATGACCTTTAACAACGGCGCTTATATTACCAGTCCGTTTAGTTATTACACACCCGGCACGGGCCTGGTAGATGGCTTTAAATTGGCCGAATTAGGTACCGGTAGTTTTTCTTTCGATGGTACGTATGTACCGGGTGTTGTAACGGTAGGCTTAACCTCTGCCGATCTATCCACAGCGGGCTTTAACATAACCGATCTGCATTTGTATGATGGCGCGGGTTATTTGCCTTTACTTACCACAACGGTAAACTACGGCACCGGCAGCACCTCTACCGATCTTTTATTCGACACAGGTACGCCTGGTTATAGCTATATTGAAGATAAAAACGCATCGAGCACACTAACGCTGCTGCCGAATGATACACAAGTATCCTTAACCACTTCTTCCAATTTTACGGATACTTATACAACCAGCGCCTCGGAAAATTTAACTTATATCGAAAACCCGACCACATCAGGAGCGGAGTTTTCTATTGAAAGCATCGAGTTTTTTCTATATAATGAGTATATGATCGATTATACCGACCATAAGTTGGGTTTGAAAAACGATTAAGGAAATTTTGGGCAGCGTATACTACTGCACCGTCAAATAACCCAATAATATATACAATAGTCCGAAGTAATTAGCCTTCGGACTATTGTGTTTTACAGCCATACCTTATTTTCGTTTTTAAAATCTCATCTCTTTTTGCCACCTTTACTAACCTAAAATATATACTTATAATGAATTATTGGCTTGTCAAGTCGGAACCCGTAAAATACAGTTGGGAAAAGTTTAACCACGATGGCCGTACCTTTTGGGATGGCGTGCGCAATTACCAGGCGCGTAATAATCTGAAGGAAATGAAAGAAGGCGACCTGGTGCTGTTTTACCATAGCAACGAAGGTAAAGCCGTTGTGGGCATAGCCAAAGTAGTAAAGGAGTTTTACCAGGATCCATCAACCGATGATCCGAACTGGGTGGTGGTCGATCTGGTGCCGGTTGAAAGCCTCAAAAACGCCGTAACCCTCGAAACCATAAAAGCCGACAGCCAGTTGAAGGATATTGGCCTGGTTAGGCAGGGGCGCTTATCTGTTATGGCCCTTAAACAGCATGAATTTGACCGCATTATAGAGTTGGGCAGCTAATAATTGGCAGGCGCAGAATAAATAAACACTAATTTTAAGAATTGATTTAAGCGAATTACACGAATCTTATCACTCACAAACTTGCTTCAATTTTTAAATAAGCACTAATTTTTGCGAATTTTTCGAATTACACGAATTTCTCTCTTAAACTATGATTGGTGAAATTCGAATCAATCAAATATAATTCGTTTCTAACTCAATTTTAATTGCCGATTACTTTTACCTTTATAAGCAAATTATAAATCGATTTTGCTATGAAATTAAAGGTATACGCCATGCTAATGGCCTGCTCTACTCTTGTAGTATTGTTTAGTTTTAAAAATAGTGTTCCGCCAAAAAAAACGACTTCAAAAACCCATAAAAAAGCCGATCCGTTTTTAGGAAAGGTTTATCAGGATGAAGATATAACGCGCTTTTTCAACCGCAGCCAGGGCTGGATTGCCAGCGACGGCGCCCTAACCGTTCCGCTTACCGATGGTAGCTCGCTTTGGTTGATGGGCGATAGCCATTTCAGCGATTTTGACCCTGTTACCGGTACCGTACCCTGTTTGTTCCAGGTGCGTAATTGCGTGCTGCTACAGCCGCGTGGTGATTGGAACTGGATGCATACCACCACGTTTATCGGCAAAGGCCCCGGTATAAAAAGCTACTTTAAGCTCAACCCCAGCGATACCTGGTTTAGCTGGCCCAACGCGGGCGTGCAAATTGGCGATACCATTTACGTTTATTGCAGCAACCTTAAAAAAGTAAGTAATGGTACCTTTGGCTGGGGCAGCGGCGGCCTGGATATGTGGGGCAAAATAAAATATCCCGAAATGGAGGTAAAAAGTTACTCGCCCTTACAGGATTTTGGCGGCGTGGCCTTCGGTTTCGCCATGATAAAGGATACGAAGGATGGTTATGTGTACGTATACGGCAATAAATTGCACTTCACAGGCGGCCTGTTGTATGTTGCCCGTTTCCCCATCAGCTATCCAAACCAAAAATGGGCGTTTTGGGATGGAAGCAATTGGAATAAGGATGTTACCAAAATTGTTACCATCGGCAGCGCGCCCTCAAACTCCATGAGCATCTGCAAAATAAAAAATAAATACCTGCTGTTCACTTCACAGTTTAGCGTTGGCTGCGACCAGGGCAAAAAGATCTATGTAGCCACCGCCAGTTCGCCAGTAGGGCCGTTTTCGGCGCATAGGGTCATCTATTCCATTCCCGATAATAAGAACGGTCATTCGCCATTTTTTTACGGCGTATTCGCTCACCCCGAGGATGTGAATAGTAAAGATGAATTGCTGGTTACCTATGATATCAACGGTTACGATAAATGTGCCGTGGATTGTGTGAACGGTAGGTCCGATCCCAATATCTACCGCCCGCGCGGCATCAGGGTACCGCTAAAATTGATCGATCCAGCATTATAATCGAGCAAAAAAAATGCTACTTTAGGCCAATGGCTTGCAGGTTTCGTTTTAAAACTATCCTATTTGTAAATATTGTTGTAGCAGGGTTTACCGGTAAGGCTTTGGCGCAATCGCCGTTTAAAGGGCTGGAGAATTTGTTCACCACGCCCAATCATTATACCGTTCATTATACCAAGGTCGCTCCGCTGATTGACGGCGATATTAACGATGCAGTTTGGCAGCAGGCGCAATGGACGGCCGATTTTCAGGATATTGAGGGTGCCATCAAACCCAAACCCTATTTAACCACCAAAGTAAAGATGCTTTGGGGCGATAGCTGCCTGTATATAGCGGCGCAAATGCAGGAACCGCAGGTTTGGGCCTACGTAAAACAGCGCGACGCCGTTGTTTTTTATGATAATGATTTTGAGGTCTTTATCAATCCCAACAATACCACCCACGGTTATTTTGAGATAGAAACCAATGCTTTGGATAATATATTCGATCTGTTTTTGAGTAAACCTTACCGGGATAATGGCAGCGCGCTCATCAACTGGAATACGGAGGGCATGCGCTCGGCGGTGAAAATACAGGGTACATTGAATGATCCCTCGGATGTAGATAAAGGCTGGACGGTGGAGATGGCCATTCCCTTTAAGGCCATCAGCATAGGTAACGATGTGCAGATACCCACCGAAGGCAGCCTGTGGCGCATCAACTTTTCGCGGGTGGAGTGGAACACCAAAGCTATTAACGGCAAATATGTAAAACTGACCGGCAAAAACGGGCAAAATCAGCCGGAACACAACTGGGTTTGGAGCCCGCAGGGGGTGATAGATATGCACTACCCCGAACGCTGGGGCTACCTGCAATTTACCAAAAGCGGAAATAATAACACCTTTAGCTTGCCCTATGCCGAACAGCAAAAACGCTATTTATGGCTGGTGTATTACCGCGAAACGATGTGGTACGATAAGCACGATGAGTACCTGCCAGCATTGCATCAGCTTGGCTTGCGCGGTAAAATATGGGTGAATAAAAACCCCAACACCCTACAACTGGAAGCCACCAAACACCAGTTTTTGGCGCTTATAACCTATAGTAAGGCTAAAATTGTTTGGACGATAAACCAGGAAGGGCTGGTACGGCAATTAATAAAACGGACACATGAATAAACGTGAATTTATTAAGGCCGGTTTGCTGGCCGGCGCGGCATCGCAAATGCCGTTTAAAAGCAGTGCTTTGGCCATCACATCGCCAAAGAAAAATAAGCTGAAAAACTGGGTGTGGACCAACCCCAACCTGAAGGATACCGCCGACCAGCTGAGTACCCGTTATGCCGCCTTTAAGGCCGCCGGCATACACGGCATGTTCTTCGAGAATGATAGCGAGATGCACTTTCGCGCGGCAAAGGCTGCCGGGCTGGAGGCGCACCGCTGGATGTGGACCTTTAACCGCGCCGAGCTGGTTAGCGTTCACCCGGAATGGTACAGCAAGAACCGCAATGGCGAATCCTGCGCCGATCATCCGCCTTATGTGGATTATTACCGCTGGCTGTGCCCCTCGCGCCCCGAAGTGCAGCAATACCTGGAGCAGCAGGTAACCGATATTTTGAATAAGGATTACATCGACGGCATCCACCTGGATTATGTGCGCTATTGCGACGTGATTTTGCCCGTAAACCTATGGGAGCACTACAAGCTCGACCAAACCAAAGAACTGCCCGCTTACGATTTTTGCTATTGCGATGTTTGCCAGGCCGGTTTTAAGCAGCAATACGGTAAGGATATTATCGCCATTCAATACCCAGAGGCCAGTTTGTCCTGGCGTTTGTATAGGTATGGCAATATCACGCGGGTGGTGAATAGCCTGTCGGATATTGCGCACGGTAAAAGCAAAAAGATAACCGCCGCCGTGTTCCCAACCCCCGAAGTTGCCCGCCGCAACGTGCGGCAGGACTGGACCAACTGGCACCTCGATGGCGTTTGCCCCATGATATACCACGGCTTTTACAAAGAGAATGTAAGCTGGATAGGCGACGCGGTAACCGAAGGTGTCCACTTTTTAGCCGGTAAATTCCCGCTGTACGCGGGCCTGTACCTGTCCGATTTTAAGAGCGACGACGAGATCCGCCAGGGTATTCAGCTCGCCTTCAAAAACGGCGCGGCGGGCGTATCGTTCTTCGGCAATGTGGAGAATGGGAACGTGCTGAGTATTTTGAAGGAGGAGATGGCCAGCTAATTCAGAATTAACGCAATTGTGATCTATTTTCCTCGGCTAATTCCTTCCCTTTGGCTTGAAATGCCGTTACACTAAGCTATAAACTGTGTTGTTTTTTGCGATATACACAAATATGCCCAAAACCAATAGCCCGAACATAACCCGAACATAACCCGAACGGTACCCGAACATAACCCGAACGGTACCCGAACGGTACCCGAACACAACCCGAACAGTACCGAAACACACCCGAACACGATCGTGAACACCCGAACAAGCCCGAACACTTAAACCACTGATAGGCAATAAATTAACAAAAACAAGCGTTTCCGCAAGCGAACGCTTGCGAATCGTGTAATAAATTGTCTATCAACAGCTTACAAAACGGGTGTTTCCTGCCAAAAAACACTTTTCGATACACTAAGTACCACTTCCATCTCCACCACGTCATTGCTGTGAGAGAAGCAACCTCTACGCATGCAAATCAATCAAACGAAATATTT
>Ga0302307_10002941_pt1 | contig 10370 bp, 7 predicted proteins | sample III_Palsa_E3_2_FD_200530 | JGI IMG/M metagenome (GOLD analysis project Ga0302307, IMG submission 200530) | Peat permafrost microbial communities from Stordalen Mire near Abisko, Sweden - III_Palsa_E3_2 | ecosystem: Environmental > Terrestrial > Soil > Palsa > Peat permafrost | place: Sweden... | reverse complement strand
CGGCAGAAGTGGATTATCATTCCGTTTTGGGTAAAGATTCCACCACTGTTGATAATTATAAAAAGGCCCTGCAAAAATTGTATGGCGCACACGCTGATGATGTGTTCAATGCCTACCCAGCTGCTAACGATACCGAAGTAATGCGGGCGGCAACCAACCTCGCGTCCGATAGGTTCATCGTTTACAGCACCTGGAAATTTATCGACCTGCAAAGCAAAACCAGCGGAAAGCCGGTTTACAGGTACAGGTTTGCCCGCATGCGCCCCTTAACCGTTGATGGTAAGCCTAACGGCAATGCCATGGGTGCCAGCCACGCTTCCGAAATTGAATTTGCACTGGGCAACCTGTCTACAAACAAAGTTTACGCCTGGTCGGTTGATGATTACAAGGTATCGAATACCATGGAAAGTTATTTTGCCAATTTCATTAAAACCGGCAACCCGAACGGCGCTGATCTGCCACACTGGCCCAAGCTGCAAAGCAACCCGCCGCAGGTTATGGTGATCGACCTGAACAGCCACGCCGAAGCCGAAAAAGATCAAAGCAGGTATTTATTGCAGGATAGCCTGAATACTAAGTGATAACGCCCGGCTAATCAGGCTTTTTAATGATTAAATTCTCCAATACCAGTACATCCATGCCGGTATTGTTAAAACAGGCCAAGGCTTGTGCCGGGGTGTTTACAATGGGTTCGTCCATGCGGTTAAAGGAGGTATTTACCAGGCAGGGGCAGCCGGTTATCTCGTAAAAGGCCTTTATCAGCCTGTAAAAATCAGCATGGCCTTGTTGGTTAACCGTTTGCACCCTTGCCGAATAATTTACATGCGTAACTGCCGGTATGGCCGATCTTTTTACCCCTAACTGCGCGTAGCCTATCAATTGCTTATCGGCATCGCTTAAAGCAAGCCTCAGCTCATCCTTAACATCAGCTACCAGCAGCATGTACGGGCTGACTACGGCTATGTCAAAATAATCCGAGGCATATTCCTCCATTATGGCCGGCGCGAATGGCCTGAACGATTCCCTGAACTTTATCTTTTGGTTCAATGTCGACTGCATACCGGTATTTCGCGGGTCGGCCAGTATGCTCCGCGCACCCAATGCCCTTGGCCCAAACTCCATGCGGCCCTTAAAATAACCTATTACTTTGCCTTCGGCTATATAGCGGGTAATGGTATTATAATATTCATCGCCTGTTAATTCATCAAACAATACACCTCCACTTAATAATTGTTCGCGTATAGCCTCGTTGGTGTAGCCTGGCCCCAACAAAGCGTTCTGCATTTTATCGCCGCTTATAGCCGCGTCCCTTTTATCGCCCGAATATTCGTAATAAGCGGCATAAGCAGCTCCTAACGCGCCACCGGCATCACCAGCTGCGGGTTGGATCCAAACATTTTTAAAGCCCGATTCCCGCAATATCCGTCCATTGGCCACACAGTTTAAAGCCACACCGCCGGCCATGCACAAATTATCTATTTTAAACTCCTGGTACAATGCTGATGTTATCTTCAACATCATAGTTTCTGTAACCGTTTGTATAGAACTGGCCACATCCATGTGAAACTGTGTGATAGTTGCAGATGGCTCGCGCCGAACATTCCCAAACAATTCATCAAACCGGGCCGAGGTCATGGTTAGCCCGGTACAATAATTAAAGTATTTCATATTCAGCCGGAATGATCCGTCGGGCTGCAAATCAACCAGGTGCTCAAATATCAGCTCGGCATATACGGGCTGGCCATAGGGCGCCAGGCCCATCACTTTATACTCATCCACATTCACCTTAAAACCTAAATAATAGGTAAAAGCCGAATACAGCAAGCCGATAGAATGTGGGAATTTGATCTCCCGCGCAAATTTTATCGTATTATTTTTTCCTGTCGATACCGAGGTCGTCGTCCACTCACCCACGCCATCAACCGTTAAAATAACCGCCTCTGAAAATGGCGAAGGATAAAACGCCGATGCGGCGTGCGACTGATGATGCGTTGTGAACAATAAATTTTTGCTGTTCCATTCCTTATCTATAGCGATAAGTTGTTTGGTGATATTTTTTTTGAGAAACAGTTTTTCCTTTAACCATACCGACATGGATTTGATAAAGGAACCAAAGCCGACGGGTGCAAAAGCCAGGTAGGTTTCCAGCAGTCTTTCAAATTTCACAAAAGGCTTTTCGTAAAAAACTACGTAATCAATAGCCTTCAATTCAATTTTGGCTTGTTGCAGGCAGTATTGGATGGATGCCAACGGAAAGCTATCATCATTTTTTATCCGGCTGAACCTTTCTTCCTGCGCGGCGGCTATTATTTCATCATCTTTCAGCAGGCAAGCCGCGCTGTCGTGAAAATAAGCTGAAATTCCGAGGATATACATGCGCTAAAATAGCGAATAAATAAAAGGCGCCAGCGCCGAACCCTGCGCCAGGTACAGGAAAAAACCCAGCAGCAGCAAGAAAATAAACAAGGGCCAAAGCCATAATCTTTTCCTCGATCTCAGGAATAAAAAAAACTCTGCTATTACTTCCATCCAACGGAACTGTTAAAATTGTTGCTTTAGTGAACGATTCTCTGCAATAGTTACCGTTTGCCAGTAGGTGCCGGGCTTATTTTTTGCAGGCCTTAAATCTAACAGATTTTTTTTCATCAGCCTAAGTATAAATGCTATTGGTGTTATGATCACAAAAAAAACTATCGTTAATATCACGTAGCTGTTAATGATCCCCAAAACTGAGCCCAATTTATCCCAGGCGATGCGCAATGGGTTTAAAATAACAGGTATAACAATGGCAGCTAACAGTAAAAACCCACCTGGAACCGCGAAGTACATTAAATGAGGACGGTGAAAAACCAGTTTGAAGATACAGATCACCAAACAGGCGCCCCCGGTTACAAAGCCAAATTTTCTGTTGATGTCCATTCTATAAATTCACGTTCGGTTTATTTTGAAGCAAGTACTTTAGATGGCGCGCCTTGCGAAAACCATATCATCATTTCGCCCTTACCCCTGTTGGCCCACGCGTAATAAGGGATGGCGGTAAGCTCCGCCTGTTTTACTGCACCGCTTACACTGTCCTTTTTCAGCACTTCGGCCTTTAATACGGTAACACCATTCAGCAGATCACTTTCATAACGCGGCTTAAACGCCGTATGTGCCGGGATAGATATATTGCTTACCTTGCCGTTATTATCTTTCCACTCGCCGCAATACATAATAGGGCCGCGTTGTATAGCTACTTTATTGCTATCCACACTTAGCGCTTTATTGGCAATCACTTCCTTTACATCCATCGGTAGGTTTAGCTGGATGTTGTCGCCTTTCTTCCATTCCCTGCCTATAACCGCGTAGCCTTTTTCTATGCGGTAGTTAACAACCTGGCCGTTCACTTTAATAATTATGTTTGATGACAGCTTATTTTTAAACGAATACAGATCGGAAGGGATGGCCTTTGAACGGCTCCAGCCGGGTATCCTTACCAGCATATTGAAACGCGCGGGTGTTTCAGGCGCTACATTAAGCGATAACGCGCCGTTCCAGGGGTAATTGTTTACCTGGGTTATCTTAACATCCTGGTTATTTAATTTGATATCCGCCGACCCGGCTATAAAAAGGTTTACATAGATGTTATTATCCCTTTGGGCATAAATATAGCCCGGCAGCGATGGCAAAAACCTTACCATATTGGTAGGGCAGCAGGAACATTCAAACCAACCCGACCTGGCCGGTTCCATATCGGGGAAAGTCGATCCCTTTACTATCTGCATGGCATTGGTATAAAAAAAAGATTTTCCATCCAGGCCCACGCCCGATATCAGGCCGTTATACAGCACTTTTTCCAGCAGATCGATGTATTTGGAATCGCCATGCAATAAAAACATGCGTTGGTTCCAGAACACCTCGCCAATGGCGGCGCAGGTTTCGTTATAAGCGGTGGCATTGGGCAGTTCATAATCGGCTCCAAAACGTTCACCATCCCCAACCGCGCCTATACTGCCCTGCACATATATCTTCTTGCTAACCATGTTGTTCCATATCCGGTCAATAGCAGTTATGTATTCCTTGTCGCCTGTTAAAGCAGCCACATCTGCCATACCCGAGTAAAGGTACATCGCCCTTACCGCGTGCCCTTCAGCTTCCTGCTGGTCCACCACTGGCTCATCATCCTGCCAGTACATGCCGTTTTGCCATTCATCGGTACTGGTTTTGTTATACTGGCGCTTGCCACGCTCATCAATAAAAAATTTGGCCAGGTCCAGGTAATCCTTTCGGCCGGTTATGCGGTACAGGCGCACCAATCCCATTTCTACTATTTCATGGCCGGGCGCCACATGCCTTTTGCCCGGGCCAAAGGTTTGTACCAGCAGATCGGCATTTTTAAGGGCGATATTTAAAAAGTTCCGTTCGCCGGTAGCGAGGTAATGCGCGCTGGCTGCTTCAAACATGTGGCCGCAGTCGTACAGTTCATGGCTCAGTTCGTTTTCCTTTACCCACCGCTCCGGCCCGGCCCACGAATGCGGATGCAGCGGGTCAATGCTCCTGGCGGTATATAAATAACCGTCCGGTTCCTGTGCCTTGCCCACAATAGTGATGAGTGAATCAACATAGGCCTGCAGTTTGGGGTCGGGATGCACCGCCAGCGAGTACGAAGCGCCTTCTATGGTTTTATAAATATCGGTATCGTCAAACGGATATTTGGTACAAAAGCTGCCGGTATGGGTGGCGGCCATTATAAAGTTTTTAACCCGGCCCGTACTTTCGCAACGGGCGAAGGATGCGGGGATAGTTACCGTGCGGTTAGTTTCTATCCGTGGCAGCCAAAAATGGTCGTCCAGCGTTACTTTGGTAAAGGTTACCGGTTGTATGGGGTAATCTTTTACCTGCGCGGTGGCAATACCCCCATATAATAAAAATGAAACGATCAGCTTTTTCATACCCACCTGTTTTTTATTAAGCATATTTAACATTTAAAAACTATATCTGCAAAAGTTCTGCCGGGCTAAATCAAAAAAGCCGCATCATTTATAAAACAACGCGGCTTTTTAATTACGATTATTCCTTAATTTAAGGCAAGCACAATTACCGATGCCGGCGGCATTGAGATGCTTATCGCGTTATTTTTTATTACCGCTCCCTGATATACTTTCGGAGCAATCTTGTCCGGATCATCGAACGAATTATAATCCTGTACTTTTGCCGATACCAAAATCCTGCCGGTAACGCCGCTAAATGTTTTTCCGTCCAGGTCAAGCGTTATCTTATGGTTGTTATTTGGGTCGATGTTTACCAATGATATATGCACTATACCGTCCTTATCCCTTGAAGCCGATGCCGAAATAGCGGCCAATTTTTGTTTCCCAAAAACATAATCTTCGCTTTTAATGGTTAACGGCAGCAAAGTGGCATCCTGGTGCACATTGTACATCTCCATTACATAATACGTTGGCGTGAGTATCATTTTATCGCCCTGGGTAAGTATAACCGATTGCAACACGTTAATACATTGCGCCAGGTTGGCCATGCGCACACGGTCGCAATGGTTATTAAAAATATTGAGCGTTGTTCCGGCTATCATGGCATCGCGCATGCTATTTTGCTGGTACAAAAAGCCGGGGTTGGTTCCGGGTTCCACATCATACCAACCTCCCCATTCATCCACAACCAAACCCACTTTTTTCTGCGGATCGTACTTGTCCATAATGGCCGAATGTTTGGTAACCAGCGTATCCATAAATAAGGTGCTTTGCATCGATTCAAAATATTGCTGCTCGCTGAATTTTGTGGCCGATCCCTTACTGTTCCAGTCAATTATGGCATAATGATGCAGGGCGATGGCTTCGATCAGGCTTTTGGGGATGTTTTTCATCAGCGTTTCGGTCCAGTTATAATCCGCGTCGCTCGCTCCCGATGCCACCCGGTATATTTTACTGTTACTGTTCCAGCTGGTCATAAAGGTGGAATATTTTCTAAACTCGTTGGCATAATAATCCGGTGTCATATTACCGCCGCAGCCCCAGGCCTCATTGCCTATACCCCAAAACTTAACGTTCCAGGGCTTATCCCTGCCGTTTGCCTTCCGCAGATCCGACATCGGGTTTTTACTATCCGAACTCACGTAGTTCACCCAATCCGATAGTTCCTGCACGGTACCGCTGCCCACATTGCCCGATATGTAGGGATCGGCGCCCAGCAACTCGCACATATTTAAAAATTCATTAGTGCCAAAGCTGTTATCTTCAACCGTTCCGCCCCACCATTTATTAATTATCGCGGGCCTTTTATCCTTGGGGCCAACGCCATCTTTCCAGCGGTAGGTATCGGCAAAACAGCCGCCGGGCCACCTTAGCGCCGGTATCTTCATCTTGCGCAAGGCCGCTATCACATCGTTACGCACACCGTTGGTATTGGGTATTTTCGAGGTATCGCCCACATAAAAACCACCGTATATGCCCCTGCCCAAATGTTCGGCAAAATGACTGTAAATGTATTTACTTATTTTTGGCGAGGCGGCGTTATCGGCAGCTGCAATATTAATGGTTGTTTGCGCCCGGATAGCAGACCCAAAACACAAAACAGCCCCTAATAAAAGGTATACTTTTAGTTTCATGGTATATTAACTATTATAAATTGCTTACTTATTGCTGAATTTATAAATGGTTACCGTATGATAAGTTTCGCCTGGCTTTAAAACTGTAGTTGGAAACGAGGGCTCATTTGGCGAATCGGGAAAATGCTGGGTTTCCAAACATAATGCCGAACGATACGGATAGCCCAGGCCGCCTTTGCCATTTTTATAGGCATCGGTTAAAAAGTTGCCACTGTAAAATTGCAGGCCCGGCTCATCGGTATACACATCCATGCTAATGCCGGTTACCGTACTTTTTACCGTAGCTACCGATTGGCTCATATCATGCTTATTGAGTACAAAATTATGATCGTAGCCCTTACCGTTGGTCAATTGCGGATCGGCCTTGCCAATATCCGTGCCTATCATTTTCATTTTGGTGAAATCAAACGGCGTTCCTTTTACCGGTTCCAGTTTGCCGGTTGGGATAAGCGTACTGTCGACCGGTAAAATATTATCCGCGTCTATCCTTAACAAGTTATCGGTAATGGTTTTATTGCCTGCGCCGTTCAGGTTGAAATAAGCGTGATTGGTTAAATTTATAACGGTTGTTTTATCGGTTGTAGCCGTGTATTCAATTTTAAGCGCATTATCATCACTCAAGGTATAAACCACTTTTACCGATAGGTTGCCCGGAAAATGGCTCTCCCCATCTTTCGATACATAAGTGAGTTCCAGTTGCTGAGCGCTAATTTGTTTGGCATCAAATACCCTTGAGTAGAAGCCGCTCAAACCGCCGTGCAGTGTGTTGACTTTATCGTTTATATCCAACTGGTAGCTTTTACCTTCAAGCGTGAATTGCCCTTTGGCTATCCGGTTACCGTAGCGGCCGATGATCGCGCCATAATAATTTTCATTGGGTTTTGGATTTACATATTCCGACAGGCTATCGTGGCCCAAAATAACATCGGTAGGTTTGCCGCTTGAATCGGGCACCACCAAACTCACCAGTCGCCCGCCAAAATTGGTAATGGCTACGGTAACGTTATTCTTATTTTTCAACAAATACAGGTCGACTTGTTTCCCACTGATAGTTTGCTTAAAGTTTGCCGAATCGGGCACCAGTTGAGCATGTGTAGTTACCGTATCGGTAGTGGTGTTGCTGCCTGTTCCTTTGCCGCTGTTGCAAGCCGCTACTAATAGGGTTAAGCCAGAAAACAGGATGGTTAGATGGTTATTTTTCATAATTGATTATTTGCCCGTAAATTTACAGATTTAAGAGGTTTGGTATTGGCTGAACTAAAAGCCGCTTACGCTGGTTTAATTGGTATATGCGATAAACAACAGGGCTAAAGTATAAAAAAATATTATAATTGTATAAAAAACACTTAAATAATTTTTTATTTATTTAATCAAAAAATCTATCTTACATTAAAAATCATAATTGCCTTATTATCGTGTTGTAAATACACTCATCCTGTATTAAAAAATGATAAATTTGCTTCATAAAATCTTCAAACACTATCCAATTAAATGATCAGGTATACTAAGCAAAGTCGATTTATTCAGGCTGTAGATTGTATAATATTTGGATTTGACGGCGACACACTAAAAATACTGCTAATTCAACGGGGATTTCAGCCCGAAAAAGGCAAATGGAGCCTGATGGGCGGCTTTGTGCAGGAAAATGAAAGTCTCGACCAGGCCTCGAACCGTATTTTGAAGCAATTAACTGGTTTAGATGGCATGTACCTGGAACAACTCCACACCTTTGGCGACCCTAACCGCGACCCGATGGAGCGAACCGTATCAACCGCTTATTTTGCTTTGATAGATATTAACAAATATGAAAAGCAGATCAGTGCTGATTATCACCCGGAATGGTTCGCGTTAAAGCGCATGCCCAAACTGATATTCGATCAGCAGGATATGGTTGAGCTGGCCAAACGGCGCGTTCGGTATAAAGCTGCCCTGCACCCTATCCTGTTTGAGTTGTTGCCGGATAGATTTACCATCCCCCAATTGCAAAGCCTGTATGAAAGTGTGTACAACACCAAAATTGATAAAAGGAACTTTAGCAAAAGGATATTGGCGACAGGATTGTTGATAAAACAAGGCGATAAAGACAAATCAGGATCAAGGCGTGGCGCGTTTTATTACCAGCTGAACATGCAGAACTATTATGCCAAGTTCCAGTCGTTTTTGAATTTGATACCGAACCCGACAAATTTGATATTTTAATGCAGCCATTTGAATGCGATACAATTTGCAAACTTCGCCTGGTGGCTCTGTATAGCGGAATACTTTTTAAATTGCCTTTTTATGTCCTGATGATATCCGTATCCGGCGGAGTATGGCCCAGCAAGCGGCACATGGTCATGATCTGCCCCTTGTGATGAAATTCATGCGTTAAAGTATGGGTAAATAGCTGTAGCGGTGTTAATGATAGTTGCTGACCGCGCAATTTGTTGATAACAGGCTTATCCAATGCACCCTCAAACTTCTTCAGGAAATTATATACAAGTTCGTCGGTTTCCATATAAATACCTTTTATAGCCGCTATATCATTTATCAATTTATCATCAGTAAACATCAAACCGGCATTCATGGCGAAATTGCCCAGCCAATGTTTATAGGTATTAGCCGTGTGTACCAGCAGGTAGCGCACGTTGCTGCCATCAAACGCGGCTATCGGCCCGGCAATTTGCCCCGGTAATTCCCTCGCGATAAATTCAAGCATCACCATTCGCGAGCCAAGCAATAGCTCATATTGTTTTTGCAGCAAATTCATACAGCTAAGTTATTTATTCTACTGTTTTTTTTGCAGCGAAATTTATATTACAATAATACAGTACTATGTATTGCAAAATACCTTGCTATGTTTTATCTTTGTTCCATACGCTTATCAAAACCACTTAATTATTTTATTATGAAAAATTTAAAATTGCTCCTTGCTGTGCTGTTTACATTATGCTTTATGGCATGCCACCACCACAGGCATGTTACCATTGCCACACAAAGCGGTAATTATAATGTAAAACTGGAATACGAGGGAACCATCGTTTTTAATGACGACCAAACACAAATTGAGGAAATATCACGCGACGGCTATATCAGCTTTAAACAAAATGATGATGAGCTTTACGCTGAAAGGGACCCAAGCGGTAAGGTTGCTTACCAATTGAATGGCGAAAAGGTAAATAAGCTGGATGCAACCGGACAGGAGATGCTAAACGAAGCGATAAAGATGGTAGTTAAAAGCAGCCATAGATAGCGCTACTGATTTTAACCCAGCAGTTCCTTAAAATATGCGCCCGTATAATCCGGCGAGAAATGTACAATGTTTCCCAGCCCGTTAAAATCGCTTTGCGGATGCGTGGTGGTTAATATCACGCAATCCATCCCGGCGTTAAATGCGGCTTCGGCACCTTTGGGCACATCTTCAAAAACAAGGCAATCCTGAGGTTCAACCTGTAATAAACTGGCCGCGCTGAGGTAGGTTTCGGGATGGGGCTTGCTTAGTTTAACATCATCAGCGCTTACTATCACCTTAAAATATTTCCGCAGGTTCAAATTATCCAGCACGAAATCAATATTGAACATAATAGCCGCCGAACCGATGGCCATCGGGATATTTTTTTGATAAGCGCGTTCCAGCAGATCGGCTAAACCGGGCAGCAGAGCCAGGTGCGGAAAGAACTCGTTTTGATATTTTCTTTCCTTTTCTAACGACAGTTCATCCATTTCAGCCTGTGTAAGTTTGCCTGGGCCGAGGATCCGAACCAAAACTTCCTGGTTTTTGCCATAC
>Ga0302307_10002938_pt1 | contig 10372 bp, 9 predicted proteins | sample III_Palsa_E3_2_FD_200530 | JGI IMG/M metagenome (GOLD analysis project Ga0302307, IMG submission 200530) | Peat permafrost microbial communities from Stordalen Mire near Abisko, Sweden - III_Palsa_E3_2 | ecosystem: Environmental > Terrestrial > Soil > Palsa > Peat permafrost | place: Sweden... | reverse complement strand
CGGGGCCGGTGATGATGACCAGAGCGGTGCCGCTCTTTGTGGGATCGGCGGCGCTGGTGGCTGTGACCGTGACGGGATTCGATGTGGGGATGGCTGCGGGCGCGAGGAAATCCACGCTGCCGGATGCGGCGGTGGGCGGAGCGATGCAGGGGTTCGAGCCAGATTCGCAGATTTGGCCGACGGCGGTGTTGCCGTTCGGCGCTCCGTTGACGGACCAGGTGACGGCGGTGTCTGAGGTGTTGGTGACGACTGGGGTGAGCAATGTGCGCAGGTTGATTTCGACAGTTGTCGCGCTGGGCGTGATGCTGACGGTGACGGCGCTAACGATGGTGACGGCTGCGGATGTGGTGGCAGTGCCGGCGACGGCGTGGATGGTCACGGGATTAGTGGAAGGAAGGGCGGCGGGCGCGGTGTAGAGCGCGGCGGTTGCGCTGGTGACGACGATCGTGCCGAGGGTGGAATTGCCGCCGGGGATTCCGTTCACGTCCCAGGCAATGGCTGCGGTGGGGGCGGGGCAGAACTGCGCGGTGAAGGTTTGCGTCAGACCGAGCGCGACGTTCGTTGCCGACGGCGAAATTGAATTTGAACCGGTGCAAACGACGGTGACCGTGGCGCTGCCGGATTTTGAAGTGTCGGCGACGCTGGTGGCGGTGACCGTAACGCTCGGGGGAACGGGTGGAGTGGCGGGCGCGGTGTAAACGGCGGAGCCGGGGCCATTCGTCGCGATGGTGCCGAAGGTGGAGTTTCCGCCGAGGATGCCGTCCACGGTCCACGTGACGGCGGTTGAAGGGCTGCCACTTCCGGAAACGGTCGCGGTGAAGACTTGCGCCGCGCCCGTGGAGACGTTCGCAGTGAGGGGAGAGACGCTAACCGCGATGTTGTCCTGGAGCGTGACCGGGACGGAGGCGCTGTCCTTGGGATTGACCTGGCTGACAGCCGTTACCGTGACACTCGCGGCACTCGGAAGGATTGGCGGCGCAGTGTAAAGACCGCTCGCGGAAATGGTCCCGACGGTGGAACTGCCTCCCGTGATGCCGCTTACTTCCCAGGTGACGTTCTGGTTGGAATCGCCGGTCACGGTGGCCTGGAATTGTTGCGTCTGGCCGAGGAAGAGCGTGGCGCTGGTCGGCTGGATTGTGACGGTGACGTTGGGCGGCGGAGGAGTTGGCGGAGCGAATGCGTATCCGCAGCCAGCGAGCGCGAATGCAGCGGAGCAAAGAAGCGCGCGGAAAACTAAGCGCGAGCGGAATTGCCGGCACGCGCGGAGCGGACTGAGTTCGAATGAATTCTTCTTCATGTGCGAGATACGGGAAGGCAAGGGATGTGCCAAAGCGGAGCACGACTAACGGCCTTGCGCGGAGCTTCACCTAAAACGCGCCGATGCGAAGAAGCCTGCGACTAAGTATTGTGTCGCGACGGCCTTACGCGTACGGGCGAGTGGGAGTTCGATGAACCACCGGGGATCTGGAGAGGACCAACCCGAGACCGATGCTGCGTTTCGTGGTTCCGAGTTGGCACGCAGTCAGTCCATTTCGGGAGAGAGTGCTGGCGAATCGCGGGAGATTGACACCGGCGAGAGACCGCCGAATAATGCCGGCATGCCTCAACCGGAAATCGTTCGGCGCATCAAGAGCTACTCGTCGGAGAGTGGTTACGTTTACCAGTACCAATTCCAGGACGTGCATCCCGCTGTTCGCGACGGCGCTCCGGGAAACGAATTCGTCTATTACATCTCGGCCGATCGCAAGACCATGTTTCCGATCCGCATCTTCGTCCGGCGTGCTGCGCTGGAAGAATGGACCCAACAAACGGGACGCGCGCTGACCGGCACGGAAGAGTACGCGGTGGCCAAGATGCGCTTGTTTCAGGCGCTCGATGAGGTGGAAGATTTCGCGGTGTCGCGGCCGGAGCTGATGGTGGACTCCACGAACCTTGGCGCATTACTTGAGCGGCTAGATTTGTAACCCGCTTCACGGACAGTTGCTCTAGGATTTGGCGAGAATGGCGTGGAGCGCTGGCTCCAGATTTTCGAATTGGAAGGCGTAGCGATTCGCGGATAGGCGCTCCGGTTCCACGCGCTGGCTTGAGAGCAGCAGGGCGTCGGCCATTTCACCGAGAGCGAGACGCAGTGCAAATGCGGGCACCGGAAAGATAGCCGGCCGGTGCAACACGCTGGCCAGAACCTGAGTGAATTCCGAGTTCCGCACCGGGTTGGGCGCCACCAGATTGACAGGGCCGCTGAGTTGGTCGCTTGTGATGGCTGCGCGCAGTGCTCCGACGACATCCTCGAGAGCAACCCAGGACATCCATTGTTTGCCGCTTCCGAGACGCCCGCCCGCGCCCAGCTTGAATGGGGTAAGCATACGCGGCAGCGCGCCGCCCTTCGCGGAAAGTATTATTCCAAAGCGAGTAATGACGGTGCGAATGCCGAGCGATTGCGCGCGGATAGCTTCTGCTTCCCAATCGCGGGCCAGAGCCGAGAGGAAGTCGCTTCCGCTGCTGCTCGATTCGGTGAGAATTTCGTCACCGCGGTCGCCGTAATATCCGACGGCAGATGCGGAGACAAAGACGCGAGGCTTCTGCTTCATGCGCGAGAGAGCATCCTCCAGGACGCGCGTGGAATCGATGCGGCTGCTGCGAAGAAGCTTTTTGCGCGGGGGACTCCATCGGCCACCGCCAATGCTTGCGCCATTCAGGTTTACGACGGCATCGGTGCCGGTCATAGCGTCCAGATTTACGAACGAACTGGCGGGGTCCCAGCGGACGTCGCCCGGAGAAGCATCTCCTCCCGGGCGCACCAGATGCGCTACGGTGTGCCCTTCCGCGCGCAATGCTTGCGTAAGAGCAGTTCCCACGAGTCCCGACCCGCCCGAAATCAGAACCTTCATGAGTTTCCCTCTGTGTTGTCGTTCAAATCAGCGTAAAGCTTTGTACTGAGGACCGACGGACCCCGGATGCGCCTGTCTTGCAGACGATTCTAATCGCAGAGGCTCCGCGTGCCAAGCAGAGTTCACCGGAGGGATTGCGCGCGGGAGCACAACGCGGATATCGCGAAAGGGAAGGGATTCGAAACCATCGGAGGTTGCGCGCGTCGACCTAATGTAGAATCAGCGCTTTATTGCGAGGTCGCGAATGGCCGATGTGCCGGGACGGCGCATTCTTGGAATCTTGGTTGCGGTTTTTTTTCTTCTCTCCGCTGCCCATTCCGCCGGAACGCGTAGCAACGACGGGATTCGTGGGTTTTTGCCGTCGCGCGTGGAAGCAGAGCGCGCGCTGGAGCAGAAATTGCGAAGCATTCCCGACGCCGCTCGCGCCGAAAGCAATCTGCGGCGTCTGACGAGCGAGCCGCACATGGCCGGGACCGAGGCGAGCCATCGCGTGGCGGAGTGGCTGCTGGAGCAATATCGCAGCTTCGGATTTGACGCCGAAATCGTGAGCTACAGCGTCTGGCTGGCGGAGCCGAGCGAAGTGAAACTCGAACTGGTAGCGCCGGAGAAAAAGACGCTGGCTTCGCCCGAGCAGGCGTTTCCGCAGGATAAGGACACCTACGACAAACACGTCGCCGCGGCGTTCAATGCATATTCGCCTTCCGCGGATGTGACGGCGCCGGTGGTGTACGTGAATTATGGGATGCAGGACGATTACCGCGAGCTCGAATCGCTGGGCGTGAGCGTGGAAGGCAAGATCGCTCTGGCGCGTTACGGGCACGGCTACCGCGGCATCAAGACCAAAATCGCGGAAGAGCACAAAGCTGCGGGGCTGATCATCTATTCCGATCCCGGCGATGACGGCTATGCCGCGGGCGATACGTTTCCGAACGGGCCGTGGCGGCCGATGAGCGGAATCCAGCGAGGCTCGGTCCTGTACACGCAGATTTACCCGGGGGACCCGCTTACGCCTGGGGTCGGAGCGACGCCGGAGGCCAAGCGCATCGCGCCCGCCGATGCCGCAAGTCTCTCGCACATCCCCACCATGCCCATCAACGCTCAAGATGCGGCCGTGATTCTCGGAAACACCGGGGGAGCGCACGTTCCGCGCGCGTGGCAGGGCGGGCTGCCGCTTACCTACCACGTGGGACCGGGAGCGGCCAAGGCGCACATGAAGCTTGCCATGAATTACCAGCAGCGCACGATCTATGACGTGATTGCGAAATTGCGCGGCGAGGACGACAACGCCTGGGTGATTCTGGGGAATCACCACGACGCCTGGGTCTTCGGCGCCGTGGATCCCAACAGCGGGACCGCGACGATGCTCGAAACTGCGCGCGCGCTGGGAGAGCTTGCGCGATCGGGCTGGAAGCCGCGGCGCACGATTGTGATGTGCGAATGGGACGGCGAAGAGCCGGGACTGATCGGGTCCACGGAATGGGTGGAGCAGAATCGCGCGGAGCTGCAGGCGAAAGCAGTGGCTTACATCAACATCGATGTGGGAGTGGCGGGGCCGAATTTCGAGGCGTCGGCTACGCCCTCGCTGAAAGAGCTCGTGCGCGACGCCACGCGAGACGTCGCGGATCCGAGCGGCACGGGCAGCGTGTTCGAAACCTGGCGCGAGCACAGTAGCCGTCCGGCGCAGGAATCGGGCGCGGCGCGCACGCGTGCGAAAGCGGAAGCCCCTGGTGACGTGCCGCTGGGCGCGCTCGGATCCGGTTCTGACTTTTGCCCGTTTCTCGATTTCGCGGGCATCGCCTCAATGGAAGTGGGATTCAGCGGCGATTACGGGGTCTATCATTCTCTGTACGATGATTTTTACTGGATGAAACATTTTGGCGATCCTGCGTTCACATATCACGCGGCGCTGGCGCGCATTGTAGGCACGCTGGCGTTGCGATTGGACGAGGCGGACTTCCTGGCGTTTGACTACACGGCGTATGCTTTGGAAATCAGCCGGGCCGCGGGCGAAACGGTCACGCGGGCGGAACAAGAGGGACTGGCGAGCACAAGCGTGAAGGAAATTTCGAGCGCCGCGGCGCAGCTCGCTGCTTCGGCGGGACGCGCGTCGCAGGCGCTGCAGGGAATTTCAGGCGCGCCGGTGAACGTTGCGAAGGAAGAAGAGATAAATCGCGAGCTGGCGCGCGTGGAGCAAAGTTTGCTGGCGCCGGAAGGGCTGCTGGGACGTCCATGGTATAAGCACACTATCTATGCTCCGGGTAGCTACGGAGGGTACGAGGCAGAGATTTTTCCGGGCGTCCACGAAGCGCTCGATTGGAATGACGCTGGGGCGCTGCGACGCGAAGCGGATTCGCTCGCGGCGGCTTTGCGAAGAGCGGCGGCACGCCTGGACGAAATTGCACGCCTGGCGTCTGCGTACAAGTAAGAATTAGCAGAGGTGACACGATGTCGCTCACGCGATCACGAGTGGTATGGGGTGTCGCGCTCGGATTTTGTGCTGGGGGGTTTGCGATTGCGTTCGCGGCCCCGCCGCCGCAGCAGACGCAAACGGCGAATTCGCCGGCGTCCGAAGGGCGGCCGATTACGCCTGCGGGTTCGCTGGTGCTGGACGCCACTACCGGGCAACCGGCGGTGGGCGCGATGCCGATGGCGTTTGTGCGCAGTCCGGACCACGACGCGAAGGACGGCGGCGGGCGATATCTGATTAGCGTGAACAGCGGATTTGGAATCCAGTTCAACGCTACGACCAACGAGGCGCAGCAATCGCTGTCGGTGATCGATCTCAACGCGCAGCCGGCGCCGAAAGTGATCCAGGACGTTTATTTCCCGAGCCCGCAGAGCGCTATGGTGGGGTGTGCGTTCTCGGCACATGCGGATGCGAGCGGCGCGTTCACGCTGTACGTTTCGGGCGGATACGAGAACAAAATTTGGATGTTCCGCTTTCGGCCGAATACTCCGCGGCCGATCTCGCCGCCCTCGAACGGGCCGGACACGAAAATTACCGCGCCGTATTTGTCCGTGCGAGGGTTCTCTTCCGTAGCCGGATCGCCGCGCATACAACACGATCAGGAGCCCGTGTATCCGCTGGGACTGGCGCTGGGTGCCGACGGCGACTCTCTTTACGTTGCGAACGATTTGGGAGATTCGCTCGGAATAGTCCGGGATTTGCGGGGCGAGAGGCGCTTGACGCGCGTGGATTTGAGCGATGGGCATGCCGGGCACTTCGTTTATCCGTATGGCGTGGCGGCCTGGAATTCGCTGGGAACGCACGAAACACAAAAGGTGTACGTGTCGTGCTGGGCTACGGCTTCGGTGGCGGTGGTGGATGCGCTGGACGCGTCGAAGGCGGTGAAGTTCATTGCGGCGGGGCGGCATCCGACGGCAATAATATTGAACGAAGCGGGCACGCGGCTTTACGTGGCAAATTCCGATGGGGATAGCGTGACAGTGATCGACACGTCGCAGGATCGCGCGATCGAGACCATCAGCGTGCGGCTGGCGGAGAAGGCGCTGCCGGGTGGTTCGCCGGAGGGCCTGGCGCTCAGCGCGGGAGGCGAGACGCTTTATGTAGCGAACGCGCACAGCAACGCGGTGGCTGTTGTTGATTTGTCGGCGGGTGCGCAGGGAAAGAGGGCTGCAAGAAAACAAGAAAATCAGGGAGACGCTGACGCTGACGATCAGAAAATTGTGGCGAGCGAAAATCGCAGCATGGTGCGTGGATTTATCCCCACGGGCCAGTATCCATCCGCGTTGAGTGTTGCAAATGGCACGCTCTTCGTGGCCAACGGCAAAGGCACCGGATTCGAGGCTTCGTCACTGCAGGTGAATAATTCCGGGCGCGCGCCGGATAGTCCGAGCGACCGCTTTCCGGTGGGCGCGGGGCACGGCGGCCAGGGCGGGCAGTACGACGTATCGTTGATCGCTGGGAATATTTCGCGGATTGATGAGCCGGACGCGCGCGCGTTGCAAGAGTACACAAACCAGGTGATGCGCAACGATGGATTGATCGGCGCGCCGGACGTCCGGCTTTTTGCTGGAGCTTCGCCGATTCATCACGTGATTTATGTGATTCGCGAGAATCGCACCTACGATCAGGTTTTCGGGGATGTCGAAAAATCCGGCGACGGAACGAGCGCGGACGGCGACGCGAGCCTGGCGATCTTCGGCGCAGGCGCGGCCGCGCGGCAGGCGCAGGGGCCGGCGCAGAACATCACGCCCAACGCACACGCTCTGGCGCAGCGATTCGGGCTTCTCGACCGATTTTTTGTGAACTCCGAAGCGAGCCCGGACGGCCACAATTGGGCCACCGCGGCGTTTTCGAATGACTACGTGGACAAGGCCTTTCGCTGGAATTATTCGCAACGCGGGCGCACGTACGATTTCCAGGGCACGAATCGCGAGCCGAATTTATCGCCGCTTAAAGGCGAGCCGCCCATACTTCCCGTGCCTGCTACGGCGGATGATCTCGCGCACTTGATGCAGCGATACGTGCCGTATTTGAACGGCGCTCGCGATGTCGGCGAGCCCGAGACGCTTTACTTGTGGGACGATGCCGCGCGCGCGGGTATTTCCTATCGTTCAAACGGCGAGTTCGTGGCGACGATTTCGCAGGCCGAAATCGATTCGTTCAACGCCAATCGCGAGCGCGAATATCCGGATACCACCCCTACCGTTGTGGCGTTTGCACTGAAGAAGGCTTTGGAAGGGCACGTCAGCACCGGGCATCGCGAATTCGATTTGTACACGCCAGACTCGATGACTACCGATTCGTATCGTGCGGCCAAGGATTCCGGCGGGCAGAGCGACGCGCTGATTTCTGCCGCGAATTCGGACGCGCACTTTCGCGGATATTCGCGCATCGCCAACTGGATCGCTGAGTTTCGTGGGTACGTCGAAGCGCTCGAAAAGAATGGAACCGACAATTTGCCGGCGTTCAATATTGTCTATTTGCCGAACGATCACACGAACGGGATGCGTCCGCACATGCCTACGCCGCAATTTTATGTTGCGGACAACGATTACGCGCTCGGACTGCTGGTGCAGGAAGTGTCCGCGAGCCCGTATTGGAAGGACACCGCGATTTTTGTCTTGGAAGATGATGCGCAGGCGGGGCCCGACCACGTGGATGCGCACCGCTCGCCCGCCCTCGTCATCAGCGCTTACAACCGTCCCGGCGCTTTGGTGCACGATTATCACAGCACGGTGAGCTTGATACGCACGATGGAGCTGCTGCTGGGCATGCCGCCGATGAATCAGCTCGACGCTTCCGCCGCGCCGATTGACATTTTTCAATCCCGGCCGGACTTGCGGCCTTATAAGGCGCTCTTGCCCGAAGTCTCGCTGAAGAATTTGATGGTGCAGCCCGCGAGCGACGCGGAAACGGCGCGCTGGATTCGGCGCAGCTCGCAACAGAATTTCGCGCAAGCCGATCTGGCCGATCCGGGCGCGCTCAATCGCATCATCTGGTACTCGGTGCGCGGGAATCGGACGCCCTATCCCGCGGCCGCGCGGCTCCCCGTATTTGATGCGATGCGCGCGGGGACCGCGGAGAAGGAAGGAGAGGACGCGGATTTCGTGCAGGCGGTGAAAAACCTACTGGCTTCGCGTTCGCGGCCCGTTCACGCGAGGGATTTGCCGCGGGAGTGATGGCTCTTCGCGTTCGAGCCGCGAACACGGTAGAATCGATTCGATGCGCGTGCGCGTGCTTTTTTTCGGCCAGCTGAAGGAAATTGTCGGCGTTGCCGAAGACGACGCCGAGATTTCCGATGGCGCTCGGGTGGAAGATCTCTTCGAGCGTTACGGCCGGCGTTTCCCCAAGCTCGCCGAATTCCGGAATTCGATCGCCACTTCCGTGAATCAGGAATATGCCGGGTGGCGCGCCACGCTTGCGAGCGGCGACGAGGTTGCTTTTCTGCCGCCGGTCAGTGGTGGGCAGGAGCGCGCTGTCGCGGATGACATTTTCGAGCTGGTGCGGGCGCCGATCGAGCCGCGCGAACTTGTTGAAAGCCTGAAGGCGCCCGAGGACGGCGCGATCGTGGTGTTTGACGGCTTCGTTCGCAACAATTTCAAGGGCCAGCGCACGCTTTATCTCGAATACGAGGCTTACGAATCCATGGCGCTCGGGAAAATGCGCGATATCGGCGCGCAAATCCGCGCGCGATTTCCGATTCACCGGCTGGCGATCATTCATCGTCTTGGGCGCCTGGAAATCGGCGAAACGAGCGTGCTGATCGTGGTCAGCTCCGCCCATCGCAGCGCGGCGTTCGATGCCTGCCGCTACGCCATCGACACACTCAAACGATCGGTGCCCATCTGGAAGAAGGAATTTTTTGCGGGCGGCGCGGTTTGGGCGGAAGGCGAAAAGCCCTCGCAGGAAGCCATTTCCGGCCCGGACGAATCTAACCCTGCGCCAAGCAAATGAGAAAAAGATCCCGCGGATGGTGGAACGCTTGCGCGCTGGCAGGAATTCTTGTGTGCGCCGGGGCGGCTGCGTCGCTGCGAGCGCAGCAAACGAAGCCGCAGAAGCCGTCCGGCGTCATTCAGGTGCAGACGAACCTGGTCAACATTCTTGCCAGCGTGATTGATGCGAACGGGCGTCCGGTGCCGGACTTGACGCAAGATGCCTTCGAACTTTCCGATGAAGGCAAACCACAAAAAATTGAACGCTTCGAAGCGGAAACCAGCCGGCCGCTGGACCTCGCTTTGATGGTGGATTCGAGCATGAGCACATTCAAGGATATGAAGTTTGAAACCGAAGCGGCGGCGCACTTCGTCCGGCAGGTGGTGCGGCCGGGTGACGCGTTGAGCGTTTTCGAGTTTGCGGAGCGAGTCACGCAGCTTTCGGAATATTCGGCGGATGTGCCGAAACTTCAGGAGGCGGTGCGCCGGATCACGCCGGGGACGGGCACGTCGATTTACGATGCGATTGTGCTGAGCTCGAATACGCTGCGGAGGCGAGCGGGAGAACGGCGGCGGGCGATTGTAATTGTGACCGATGCAGGCGAGACGACGAGTGTGTCAAAGTTCGAAGACGCGCGGCGCGCGGCGATCGCCTCCGAGGCGCTGCTTTATTCGATTGTGATTCGTCCGGCGAACGAAAGCGGGCGAAATACCGCGGGCGAGCACGCGCTGATTACGATTACCGATAGCACCGGCGGAGCCATGTTCATGGTGGATGAAATGCAGCAACTCGACGCCATGTTCGAACGCATCGACCGGGAGCTCCGCACGCAATACCTGCTGGGCTACTATCCGACTCCGACGCCGCCTCCGGGCAGCCATCGGCACGTCACCGTGAACGTGAAGACGGGCGACATGGTCCGCTACCGCAAGGAATATTTCACCGTGGGGGCCCAGCCCTAGTGGCTGCCGAAAAATTTCTCGCCGCGGCGAAGGAGGCGGCTCGCGAAGCGGGCGCCATCCTGCTTTCCGAACATGCGCGGCCGCAGAAGATTTCTTACAAAGGCGAAGTAGATCTCGTTACG
>Ga0302307_10002926_pt1 | contig 10396 bp, 9 predicted proteins | sample III_Palsa_E3_2_FD_200530 | JGI IMG/M metagenome (GOLD analysis project Ga0302307, IMG submission 200530) | Peat permafrost microbial communities from Stordalen Mire near Abisko, Sweden - III_Palsa_E3_2 | ecosystem: Environmental > Terrestrial > Soil > Palsa > Peat permafrost | place: Sweden... | reverse complement strand
GTATGCGATTGCAGGATTGCTTTAGTAAATAGCATGTTTTCGTTTTAGGTGAAGGTACTGGATCCGGGAGAAAAGTACTGTTTTATGTCTGGTCCTGGAAAAAATCACACGGAAACGGCCCTCTTGAACGCCGATAAAATCACAATAAAATCGGTGTGATCACAGCAAATCATAACCAAATCACAATAAATACACAATAAAATCACAACCAATACACAGGAATAATATCCTGTTTTCTTTCAAAAAATAGCTGTAGATGGCTGATAATTAGTTCTTTGACATATCGAAAATTTATTGGAAACAGCGTAGAGACGCGATGCTTCGCGTCTCACACGACCATACCCCAAAACAAAATTCTCTCCTAAATTTAGGGGAGGAGGAGGTAAAGGGGAAGAGCTTTTCCACGTAGCTGTGACCCACAACCGCTATCCCGCACGTTATTTGTGCTCCCGTAACACCGAAATCAATTTTCGTAAGGTAACAGATCGCTGCCCCCCTGCTTAACGGAATTCTTGAAAATAGAGCAAAAGTGGTAGGGTGTCTGCGTGCTTGAGGCAGGCCGGTTTAAAAAAATGTTCTTTTAGTATTTTGAAAATAAGGCTGTTACGCTAAATGAACAACCAACGGCCAACTGCATGTGCCAGGTTTTCGGCGAGGTTTTCATGGCATTAACCACACAAAAAACATAGCATTAACATCGCATTAGCCTGCAATAATCGCAAATAAATGAGCGGGGAACGTCGCATTAACCATGCATTAACCAGCAATAAAACGCTGGAAAAATTGGTGAAAAGACCTTCCTGTCCTAACTGTAAACAGTTTGCAGGATTAACATATAGATCGTAGAGACGCAATACTTTGCGTCTCCGCCCGGAATTTGAGTTGTACCACACCTCACACAGGCTCTCTCGAAATGAGTCCTGCGTTGAGAAAAAAACAAGTTGCCGGCCCGAAATCGAAATCGGTGAAACTAAGCGCAGCGACCTCCTGAACACCGCTTAAAATCGGTGTAATCAAAAAGAAATCGGTGTCACTAAGCGAAGCGACCTCATGAACGCCTTTGAAAAACAAACAAATCGTGAATAATCCCAAAAAATAAAAAAGAGACACCAAATTGGCATCTCCTTCCCTTAATTTCTTATCGGCATTGCCGCAAATTTACTTGCTGCTGCTCGTGGTCTTCGCAACCACTTCGCCAACGATAATTAAATTTTTAGTCGGCGTTTTGGCGTTCGAGGTAACAACAATCGTTTTGGTAAACGGAGCCGCAAATGCTGCGTTATAGGTGATCTTGATGATACCCTTATCGCCTGCTTTTACCGGAGTTTTGGTATAATCCGCTATGGTGCAGCCACAAGTCGGCCTTACATCTGTTAATATAAGCGGCTCTGTTCCAATGTTGGTAAATTCAAAAATCGTGGTAACAGGTGTGCCCTGTGGGATCTTTCCAAAGTCGTGCTTTTCTTCGTTGAATTTAAATTCAGCCTTTTCACTATCTTGTGCCGAAGCAGTGCGGGCAACAAAGGTAAAGCCTAAAACTACTGCGCAAATCATTAAGATCTTTTTCATTTTTTTATTGGTTTTTTTGGTGGCGTAATACGATCATAAGCTTCCGGTTGTTTTTCTCCAATGCCCATGATCAAATGGTAAATTTAATTTTGATATTTACAAATATAAAAGGAATAATGGAATCAAAAAAACTATTCGAATACAAGGACGTTTAATGTGTAGGTATTGCCAATTACAAAATAGAATTTTATAATTTTACCGCCAAAAGAAATAATATATGCCCGAAACTGCATTGGACGGAAACGGACAGTACAATACTGCCGAGCTCAGTTTTGACGATTTTAAAAAGGTCATAATCAACGATTATCGGATTGGTTATGAAAGCCGCCAGGCTAGTTTGATAGGCCGCCGTGAAGTGCTCACGGGCAAAGCAAAGTTCGGGATATTCGGCGACGGCAAGGAAGTGGCTCAATTGGCCATGGCCAAAGTATTTAGAAAAGGCGACTGGCGCGCAGGATACTACCGCGACCAAACCTTTATGTTTGCTACGGGCATGAGCAACCTTACCGAGTTTTTTGCGCAGTTGTATGCCTATCCCGATGTCGATAAAGACCCGGCCTCAGCCGGTCGCCAGATGAATTGCCATTACGCCACCCGGTTCGTAAATCCTGATGGGTCCTGGACAAACCAGGTCGAAACCATGAATTGCTCGGCCGATATTTCAACAACCGGCGGGCACATGCCGCGATTGCTTGGCCTGGCCTATGCTTCCAAGTTGTACCGGCAAAATAAAGAACTCAGTTATCTTAATAAATTTTCGCTGAGCGGCAACGAAGTCGCATTCGGAACCATAGGTAACGGATCAACGTCCGAGGGCTTGTTTTTCGAGGCGTTTAACGCTGCCGGGGTGTTGCAGGTGCCGATGGCTATTTCTGTGTGGGACGATGAATATGCGATTTCGGTTCCGGCAAAGCTCCAAACTACCAAAGAAGATATTTCCGAAGTGTTAAAAGGATTCCAACGGGAACCCGGCACCAACGGATACGAGATATTTAAGGTGCGAGGTTGGGATTACGCCGCTTTGTGCGAGACATACGAACAGGCAATCGCAAAATGCCGCCGGGAGCACGTGCCCGTTTTGATCCATGTGGTTGAAATGACGCAGCCCCAGGGCCATTCTACCTCAGGCTCGCACGAGCGTTATAAAAATAAAGACCGCCTGGCTTGGGAAGAAGAGCACGATTGCCTGCTCCAAATGCGGAAATGGATGATCGCCTCGGCAATTTCTTCCGAAGCTGAGATGGACGAGCTGGAAGCAATTGCAAAAAAACATGTCCGCGACATACAGCGGCGGGTTTGGAACGAATTAGGCGACGAGATTCGCGCAGAATTGAACGAAGCGGCGCATCTGATCGATAAGCTGGCTGAACATTCGCCTGCTCACGACAGATTACTGGCGGTAGCCAATGAGCTTCGCGAATGCGTTGATCCGGCGCGCAGGGACGTCATGTCCGCCATTCGCAAAGCGCTTCGTATTAGCTTAAAAGAAAACACGCTGCAAAAGCAACAGTTGGTCAATTGGCTTAACGATGAAAATATAAAGAATAGCGCAAGGTTCAATTCGCGATTGTTTACCGAAACGCAGTATTCCCCCTTAAAGGTTTCGCATGTGCCCGCCAGATATTACGAGGATTCAAAAAACATTGATGGCCGCGAAGTACTGAATGCATGTTTCGACGCGAATTTCGAGCGCGACAAAAGTATCGTTGCCTTTGGTGAAGATGTCGGCGCTATTGGCGATGTGAACCAGGGCTTTGCCGGCCTTCAAAGCAAGTTCGGCGATCTGCGCGTTACCGATACCGGTATCCGTGAAGCGACGATAATAGGGCAGGGAATGGGCCTCGCCATGCGTGGCCTCAGACCAATAGCCGAGATACAATACCTCGACTACCTGTTATACTCCATCAATGTTTTAAGCGACGACCTGGCCAGCTTAAGCTACCGTACCTTTGGCGGCCAAAAGGCGCCCCTGATTGTGCGCACACGCGGCCACCGGCTGGAAGGCATTTGGCACTCGGGTTCGCCATTGGGATTGATATTGAATTCGATGCGGGGACTTCATATTTGTGTTCCGCGTGATATGACGCAGGCAGCTGGCATGTATAACGTATTGCTGCGCGGCGACGAACCGGCCCTGGTTATTGAATGTTTGAATGGCTATCGCCTCAAAGAGCGACTGCCGGCAAACGTGGGCGAATTTACAGTGCCCCTGGGCAAAGCGGAAGTGCTTCGCCATGGAACGGATATCACCGTCATTTCGTATGGCTCAACATTACGGATTGTGATGGAGGCTGCCAGCGAATTGGCAGAATTAGGTATAAATGTCGAGGTGATCGACCCTCAAACGCTGTATCCTTTTGATCTGGACAACGCTTGCGGCAACTCGCTGAAAAAAACCAGCAAATTATTAATTGTAGATGAAGATTTGCCCGGCGCTGCCTCGGCTTATATTCTTCAAAGGGTGCTGGAAGCTCAAAAGGGTTATTACGCACTCGACGCTCAACCCCGCACCCTCACTGCAAAAGAACACCGGCCGCCTTACGGTTCCGATGGCGATTATTTTACAAAACCCTCGCTTGATGACATTATCGAGGCGGTTTACGCGATGATGAACGAATCCGACCCGCACAAATATCCGGCGATCTATTAACCCTGATCGTTAGGCAGAACGCAGATTCAAATACGCTCCGAAACACCTTTCTGGTGGTTGTGTCCCCACAACCACCATATTCATTTTATTTTAAGACAAACGATTAGTCAAGCCCCCAGACCAATTCTCTGCTAAGATTAGTGAAGATACGGATGTTTAAAAGGACGCGCCATTAAATAATTTCCCAAACTCTTTTCGTTAGGACTATACTAATAAGAAATAAATTGCGTTTAGAGTAAATTATTATTTTAAAAGTAATTTTAGTTTTTGTGGTACAAAGCGGAACCCTAATTCCCTTTCTTACGTAAACCACGCTGATTTTAAACTATTGATTTAACCCAGGCAACGAATGAAAAGACATTTTGGCGGTATAACCTGCATTTTATTGATCCTCTCACTAACCATTATCAGCTGGAAACCGGCTCATTCTTCAACATCAAAACATCGGAATATAAAATTAACAAAACCGCTTGCGGCAATACAGGTGTTTGAACAATACATCCAGGGTGTGTATGACTCCTCACATCTTCAGGAAACGGGTCTTACCTACAATATATTCAGGCAGGCACTAACCGGGTTTGTCAATTTAAAAGCATCGGAAAAGCTACCACAGGCAAATTCCATTCTTACAATTATCGATTTTTCCCGTTCAAGCCGCGAAAAACGGATGTGGATAGTTGATGTTGCTAATAAAAGCCTGGTATTGCATACCTGGGTGGCACATGGCGAAAGAAGCGGCGACGATATTCCCGATCGTTTTTCTGACAGGATTGATTCACGCCAGAGCAGCCTGGGATTTTATTTAACTGATAGCGAATATTTTGGCGATCACGGCCGTGCCCTAAAGCTGGATGGGATGGACCTGGGTTTTAACGGAAATGCCCGCAAACGCGCTATAGTCGTACATTCGGCAAATTATGTTTGCCAGGCCGTTATCGACGTGCATGGCCGTTTAGGCCGGAGCTTTGGCTGTCCGGCAGTTTCACCCGAAGTTATTGACCAGGTGATCGACACGATCAGAGATAAAACAGTCCTGTTCATCAGCGGCAACAACGACCATTACCACTCAAAATACCTGGACGAAGACCTGGCGGCAAGCTATGTGGCCAAAGGGATGAATGGCGCATATACCGCATCTTTGTAAATTCAACATTGCATTTTCCGTGTTTATAGTGACAGGCTGGTTTCGGTAATTTATTACCGGGCCACCCCAAGCTGACATAAAAGGGTCTTTTCTTTCCGCACCGCTTCATTTTTCGTATTTTTGGGGGCGATGATATTATTCTTCAAAAAGATACACGCCAATATCTACCGCTATAGCGTAGCTTTTTTCTTCCTGCTGGTTTGGCCCATTCTATATTATCTTTCACGAAAAAAAGCGCGTTACAAATACCTGAATGGGATGAGGCGGTTTATCATCCGCTCCAGTACCTTTATTTCGGGTATTTTTTTTGAGATCGAATACGAAGAACCCGTTGACTGGAGTCGCACCTATATCATCTGCGGCAATCATACTTCCAATCTCGATATATCATCCATTAACATCGCAGCAAAAAACAACCATTGCTTTATTGGAAAGGAAGAGTTGAAGACGAACATGGTATTGGGCTTCTTTTTCAGAACGATTGACCTAACGGTGAACCGGGAAAGTAAAATATCATCGTTCAGGGTATTTAAGGAAGCTGCAGAGAAATTGAAAAATGGCATTAGCGTTGTCATTTTTCCGGAGGCGACCATTCCGCTGGTTTATCCGCCGCAATTGGGCGAATTTAAAAACGGGGCATTCCGCCTGGCAATCGAGCAGAAAGTGCCTATTCTGCCGGTTACATCGATCGATACCTGGAAAATTTTTTGGAATACCGGAAAGGACTATGGGAGCAGGCCGGGGATATGTCATATATTTGTGCATAAGCCCGTAGAAACCGCGCATTTGACGTTGGATAATGCCGACAAACTAAGGGATGAAGTGCATGCAATGATTGGGAAAAAAATAGACGCGAAATGATTATTGACCAGCAAACCGTTGAAAAGATTGCCCACCTGGCGCGGCTCGAACTTACCGCCGGCGAAAAGGTCGATATGATAAAAGATATGACCCAAATACTCGACTTCATGGATAAACTGAACGAGATAGATACCACCGGTGTTGACCCGCTTGTTTACATGACTGACGAGGTAAACGTTTTCAGGGACGATGTCGTCATTCAAAATATCACTCATGAAGAGGCCTTAATGAACGCACCCAAACACGATAATGAGTATTTTTTGGTTGCAAAAGTTATCGGGTGAATGGTGAGTAGTGAATAGTCAGTAGTGAATGGAGAAAGATGGTTTGTAGTATAAAATAAATAATTCACGACTCACCACTGCCAACTGCCTGCTGCCAACTGCGCACTGGCTACTGCCCCGCCGTCCACTCACCACTCACTACTGCCTACTCGCCAAAATCGTCGTTTCCCCTGTAACAAAACCCACCCTGTCACAGTCAAAGCAAGAAAAATATGGATCCACTCATTATCCTAAAGGACATCGGACGCAAATATGTGATCGGCAGCGAAATTATTCACGCCCTTAAATCGGTGACCCTTAATATTCAAAAGGGTGAGTTTGTTGCGTTAATGGGTCCGTCGGGTTCGGGAAAATCTACGCTGATGAATATCCTGGGTTGCCTGGATACCCCTACAAAAGGCGAATATATCCTTAACGGCGTAAACGTAAGCCATATGACGGATAATGAGTTGGCCGAGGTGCGCAATCAGGAGATCGGTTTTGTGTTCCAGACATTCAACCTTTTGCCCCGCAATACGGCTTTGGATAATGTGGCGCTGCCCTTGATCTACGCGGGTGTCAGCCGCGAAAAGCGCAGGGAACGCGCGAAGCAAAACCTGGAGAACGTTGGCCTGGGCAACCGGATCGATCATAAGCCGAATGAGCTGTCCGGCGGTCAGCGCCAGCGTGTAGCTGTTGCGCGTGCACTGATAAATAATCCGTCCATCATTTTAGCCGATGAGCCTACCGGTAACCTCGATACAAAAACGTCGATTGAGATCATGGGCCTGATCGAAGACATTCATGCCAAAGGGAATACGATTATATTGGTTACCCACGAAGAAGATATTGCATTGCATGCTCACCGGATCGTCCGGATGCGGGATGGACTCATTGAGAAAGATTTCCTTAATACAAATATTCAACGGGTTGACAGGGGCCAGGTGGTAGCCGGATAGATAAACAGCCATTTTAGAAAATCGCATTCTATCCAGCCAACTGTAACAGCACATCCGTGGCCGCTCTGCAAGGGATCCGAGTTTGAAGATCGCAATCAGCTATTTAACAAAGTTTACATAGCCGCTCCGCAAATTCAGCCAGGTGTACGGCTGTTTCGGGCATAATCGGATGCTGACTGCCCGCAATCAAAGTATGCCCGATAAGCTCGATAATAAAATCCTCATGCCGGATATCCATAACTGCGTTCCTGAAATTCCGGTCGATTCCCCTTATGGCTTTATTCCGGTCGTTTACCAGTACGTAAAAGGTGTCGCTGAAGGCCTTATCGTCTTCAAAATCCAGCTCAACCGGGTGCACCAGCTCGATGAGCTTATCCGCAAGTGTTTCCCTGCGAATCAATACCCGGTCGAAATCACATTTCATGAAGGCTATTACCCAGGTCTGGGCGCGGTGATCATGCACTCTTTCATATCTCCCCATTTCGCTTGAATGCGCCTCAATAAAAAGTACGTAGCTATCGCTGCAGGCAGTTTGTTTAACCACATATGACCCGCGAGGAGTTATGTCGTCATATCCTTTGAAAACCTCGAACTGATCGAGCTGAAAATCAATATTTCCGGTAACCTGTATGTTGAATTTTGCCTGAAGGGCTTTGTAAGTATCACTGTAAAGGTCAATCGAATCACTTGACAGGCCCGTCATGTCAAAAGGATAGTTTTCCATTCATTCGTTTTTCTCCAAAGAAAAATAAATTATTCGGGAAATTAAGCCGGCTACCCAACAATTTTGATTAACGCAGGTTGTCGCATTCCGCCATTTACTTTGGCGCACGAATGGGCGCCAGCAGGTAAAAAATCTCCTTAAATTAGTCGAATAATAAATGCTGATTAAACTTACCATATGGCTCTGGCCTTTACGATCTCTGATATCATCCCTGCTTCAAAAGAGGTAATTTACACGGCCTGGCTCGATAGCGTCGAACATGCGAAAATGACGTACACCGGTTCCGCAAAAGCAAGTGACAAAGTAGGCGATCCGTTTATGGCACATGATGACTACATCACCGGGATAAATCTCGAGCTGGTCCCGTACAGCAGGATCGTCCAGGAATGGCGAAGCCTCGATTTTAACGACGACGAAAACAGTTCTATAATTACGATTTCGCTGGAAGACAAGGACGGCGGTACGCTCATTACCCTCACGCACTCAAACCTGCCGCCCCACGGCACCCAGTACGAATCTGGTTGGCAAATACATTACTTCGAACCAATGAAAAGTTATTTTGCCGGATTAAAACAGGGGATTAGCAAGTAAGGCAGCAATCCTAATCCGCACTTAACCGCCTCAAATCCGAACCCAAAGGCTATCGGGTCGAACATCCGATCCCGATAGCTATCGGGACCGAAATCAAAACGCCTTCATCCCCCCGCATGAGCATGCACAATTCGGGTCGCTTACACCCAACTGCTTCAAAAAATATTGGTAAAAACCTATCCGGTCACTCATGCTGAACACGTTTTCTCCCTTACCGCACTCAACCGGACCGTTTACAATATCTATGGTCACCCCGAAGCCCGGAACACGTCCTGCGGCCTTATCAGCTGCATTTGGCTGCCATTTCCCAACCATCGCGTCATGGGCTGATGGTTTGTGGGGTTGCGGCGTCATCCAAAAATAGATCGCAGTCTTAAATGCAACTACGGGGTCGGTTTCCACAAGCGCCGGATTATTCAGCAAAACACGTTTATCCCCAAAAATACAATCCGAGGCATAGCCGTAATTTCCGTTGTAGCTTAGTTCCATGGGGCCCCTTCCATAATATTTTTTTCCTGCCACAGGTGGGTACTCGTCGTTGTCGGCTATGTACGATAGCGAAGTGTCATTTTCGTGCAGGTACATCAGGCCGTCATTGTATTTACCGTCCTGGCCGTGTCGTGTTTCATGGGCTATTTGTGCAAAAAAAGCGGCCAGTTCTTTTTTATTGGTTGCCGGGTCTTTTTCGGTACAAAACAACCCGTAGTCAATCACATAGGTGCTGTCGGGTTTCTTTTTCGCCCAGTCTTCATTCCAGTCCCCGTCCTGGCGGACAACAGTCGATACCCCGGTGGTTTTATCGGTTCGCGTCAGCCGGTAAACCGATACTGCCCTTCGGCTAACTTGTACTTTTATTTGCGCCAACTCTCCCGCTGCCTTAATAAAAGCCGCATAGCTATAAAACTTGTCGCGCATCGGGAACAGTTCGTTAAACTCCTTTTCACCCAAAATGGCCGATACGGAGTTTCCGCTAACCGATTGATTCGAATTGCCGGCAACAGGTGAGCCACATTTCAAGCTCAACAACAATATACTTGCGGTCATTAACGCCGGGATTATTTTTGCAGACTGGAGGATGGATCTCATTTTGATTATTTTTACCTTTTAGCGGTCAAACTAACTGATTGTTGTTGACCATATTCGTTCGAATAGGTAACATTAAATACTGTTTTATGTTTATCGGATAATTACACAAAAGAAATCCATTTAAAATTAAAAATTCAAACGGTATCAAGCGGATTTACCAGTTTTGACGGATTTGAGTAGATTTGTTAAGAATCGTTGCCGGATTCCTACTTTCAATCCGGATATTTCAGCTCCGAATTATAAACCCACAAATCAGCAAATGAAAATATATACAAAAACCGGCGACAAAGGCTATACCTCGCTCATTGGTGGTACCAGGGTGCCAAAGTACCATATCCGCATAGAGGGATATGGCACAGTGGACGAGCTCAATTCCTATATCGGCCTTATTGCCGACCAGGACATTACCGGGCACGACAAGCATTTGCTAAAAGAGGTGCAGGACAGGCTGTTTACCATCGGCTCATCGCTGGCCGCAGATCCGGAAAGATCGAAGATGGTTATTCCCGATCTTCATTTAACCGATATTGAACTGCTGGAGAAAGAAAT
>Ga0302307_10002922_pt1 | contig 10403 bp, 2 predicted proteins | sample III_Palsa_E3_2_FD_200530 | JGI IMG/M metagenome (GOLD analysis project Ga0302307, IMG submission 200530) | Peat permafrost microbial communities from Stordalen Mire near Abisko, Sweden - III_Palsa_E3_2 | ecosystem: Environmental > Terrestrial > Soil > Palsa > Peat permafrost | place: Sweden... | reverse complement strand
ATTTTGGCGCAGCCATGCCGAAGTTTCTGCACGGCATATGGACGGCCGTTTCAGCCTCAATAGATCAGAGCATCCCTCGGGATGGTCTGATCATCTCGCTTTCATGGCTGCAGCGATCGTGTTCGCTGTCGCTCATGCTCGATGACGGACATGCACGCTGTTGCGTAGCGATTTCTCGCCTCGTTTTGCTGCCTTTGATGGCAGCGATGCGCTCGGTGGGCGCACTTATCCTGTGGTGGCCAGCAGATGCTTGCGTGCCATCCACACATTGCTCAGCGCAAACAGCGTCAACACCTGCGCGCCGTTCTTGGCCAGGCCGCGGTAGCGCGCCTTCACGTGACCGAATTGCCGCTTGACCACTCGGAACGGATGCTCGACCGCCGCCCGTATCGAGGCCTTGGCGTGTTCGAGTTCTTCGATCACTCCACGCAATTTCTCATCGGCGATCGCCTTGACGGTGCTGCGCTTGGCCGCGATCCACCAGCGGCGACCGCGCTTGGTCGACGCGTGCTTCTCAGCACCCGTGTAGCCGGCGTCGCCAAATACAGCCTTCTCCCGGCCATGCAGCAGTTGCCCCACCTGCGTCACGTCCGCCACGTTCGCTGCCGTCGTCACCACGCTGTGCACCAGGCCGGTTGCTTCATCCACGCCGATGTGTGCCTTCATGCCGAAGTACCACTGATTCCCTTTCTTGGTCTGGTGCATCTGCGGATCGCGCGCCTTGGCCCGGTTCTTGGTCGACGATGCCGCGCCCAGGATCGTCGCGTCTACGATCGTGCCGTGCGATAGCTTCAGGCCGTGGTCGTGCAGATGCTGGTTCACTGCCTTGAACAGCTTGTTGGCCAGCCCGTGCCTCTCCAGCAGATGCCGGAACTTGCACACCGTGGTCTCGTCCGGTGCGGGCTCGCGCCCCAGATCAATGCCGACAAACCGACGCATCGACGCCGAGTCGTACAGTGCTTCTTCTACCGCCGGATCGCTCAACGCGTACCACTGCTGCAGGAAGTGAATGCGCAGCATCCGCTCCAGACCTACCGGACGACGACCGCCTTCGGCGCGCGCCTTGGGATAGAACGGTTCAATCACCGCGCAAAGCTGGGCCCACGGGACCACTTTGTCCATCTCGGCCAGGAACACATCGCGCCGCGTGGGCTTGCGATGCGCCTCGAATCCACCATCGGCTTGGGTCGCAAGGCTCAACTGCTCGGGCATCTTCTACACTCTGTCGGCGTGGGCAGATCTTCGACCGCGGGACAAAATCAGAGTTTCCCTAGCGCCCCGACACCCGCCAATATCGGCACTACGACTGGACTAAAAGGACCGGCTGCCAGCCCCCAAGGAGCCAGAAGCTCCGCTCCAGCGATGGCGCCGAGTGCCGCGCCACCGGTCTGCGTTGCTTCCCTATAGTTACCCGAGGAATATGCGCTGTACGTTTCGCCGACAGCAATCGCTCCCCCAGCTACGTTGAATACATCTCCTAAAAGAGATCTCGCACCGTATTGCACCCCAAGCATACTCGACTCAGCCTCAACAGCCGCACCAGCGGGCATACCTTGTTTATCGGCCAAATTGAAAAGTTGATCCAAGCCCGAACTAGCTACTGTTAATCCTGCACCAAAATAGTCACCCGCATCAAATTTATAGGATCCTGTGGAATTTTCTGGTGAGCCTGAGCTGCTTGAGTCCCCGACTCCCGCGCCCGCCGTAGCCAACGAATATCCCTGATAGGGATTGGCTACGGCCACTGTGGGCTGACTCGTACCCGTGGCGTAAGCTACCTCCTGTGAAGTTCCCGACTCCGCTCCCGGCGCCCAAGTTAAAGTGGCTTCGCTATTACCTTGACCGCTTGTTGCCGCCAAGGCCGTGTTGTCTTGGTTCAGGGCAGTTTGACCGACCTGCTGGAACTGCGCCACTTGGTCTGAACTGTAGTCATTCAGATCGCCCATCTGCAGCTGCATCCCGGGCTGGATGGTGGAGCTCGTCAGGCCGTTCAACTGCATCACCATGCCGATCGTCGCTGGATCACTCGTCCCCGCGATACTGGACAGCGTATCGCCTGACTGCACGGTGTACGTACTTAGCTGAGCCGGCTCCGCAGATGCAATTGACACCGGATTGTTCCCTACGTCCAGTGCCGGTGGCGTCACGTCGATCGATGGCAAAGAGCTATCTACCGGTATCGGCGGCAGCGCATCGCTACCGTCGCTGTCAGCCCCAGCGCCTGAGTACCCCCCGCCAAATAGCCGGCATAGCCCGCCCCACCGTATTGCGCGATCGAACTATCGCCCCCCGGAAAATCGACATTTCCATCCGACTGTAGCGATGGCAGGCTGTCATCCCCACTGCCAAAGCTATCGTTATCGCCCGCCCCACCTAGGCCACTAAAACTGCTGGAAACAGTGGAACCATCACCACCGACGCCAAAATCTGAGTTGATCGCGTAATCGATGGTCGTATCGCTACCGTAGGTCAAGTTGGCCAGATTTACGTCGTTTGCATAGCTATCTGAACCATCTGAACCATCCGCATCACCGGCATCACCCACAGCACTGGAGTAGTCGGAGCTGCCGGAGCCAGAATCGACATTACCATCCACACCTACGCTGGGCGGTCCGCCCCCGGTGTCCTCTTCGCCGACACCGATCATTGCCTGTGCCGCAAATGCTGGCCGCTCCATTCTAGTTTCTCGATTGAGGGTGCGGTTCGCCGCAGCTGCCGCTTCTGCCGCCGCTTCTGCCGCGGCTTTTGCTGCAGCCGCTGCGACTGCCGCAGCCGCCGCCTGCGCCTTGGCCTGCTGCACTTCCGCCTCGACCTTTGCGATCATCTGATTGACCAATGTCTGTTGGTTCAGCATCGCCTCGATCGATGCAGTGATCAGCTGGGCCACCGTCAGGCCTGTCGAGGCATTCGGGTTGACGATCGCACTCTGGTTATACGGCTGGAACGTGCTCGCGTTGTTGGCATTGGTGATGATCTGCGGGATCTTGAGGCTGGTGCCGGGTGTGAGCGTGCCATCGATGGCCAGGCCGTTCGCCTGCGCGATGATGTAGCCGTAGTTGCTGTCCCCGTAGAGGTTCTGCGCCACCGATTGCAGCGTGTCGCCCGCTTGCACCTGGTAGCTCTGCGTGCCCAAGCTGGAGTTGCTGTAGCCGCTGGAGGTGTTCAGCGCATTGATGGTGCCGGTACTGGTCACACTGCCGAGCCCTTGCCCCTGGGCATAGGCAAACATCGTGGTAATGCCCGAGGCCGTCTCCTGCAGGATCTTGCCATCGGCCGCATAGGCCATCGTGGTGGTCTGCGCCGCGCTGCCAGTGACGACCGTCTTGGTCAACTCGCCCAGGTCGTTGTACGTGTTGGTGCTGGTGGACGTGGCGCCCATGGTGGTGGTGGTGTTCAGCGCACTGTTCTGCAACACGTAGGCGTCGGTGGTATCGGACGTACTCGCGGTCGGGGCCGAATTGACCACGGTCGAATTGGCGGTGGTGGTGGTCTGGTAGCCCAGTACGTTGCCATCGGCATCGTAGCCAAGGCCGGCGCCCGTGTAGTTGTTTTCCGTGACAAGGAACAACGCGCCGTCGGTATTGCTGGTGACCGTCGGCAACGTGGCGGGCGCCGCGCCATCCTGGCTGGCGTAAGCACTGCTGGCTACACCCGTGCCATACAGGTTGATCAGGTTCTGCGCGCTGTCCTCGGCGTAGACACTCTGATCGGTCAGCTCGCCGCTGGCGTTGTAAGTATCGATGGTGTCGCTGGCTACCCAACCGCCATCAGTGAACGTCACCAAGTTGCCGGCGTCGGTTCCCGCCTCCGGATTGCCCGGGGTCTGGTAGGTCACCGTGCTGATGAGATGACCGTCGGCGTCATAGCTTTGTGTCTGATACACCGCCTCGAGGCTGGTGGGTGTGGTTTGGGTTTCCACACTTTTCAGCTCGTTGCGGGCATCGTAGGTTTTTTGCTCGACGAGGGTCTGATTGGACGCATTCACCGTGTTGTACTGGACCACGTTGCCCGCGGCATCGTAGAAGTTTTCGCCCGAATCGGCATTGGCCGTACCGGAGGCCACGACGATTTGGCTGTTCGTGAGGCTGCCGTCGTTCACCAGCACACGGTCGTCGGCGTCGTAGGTGAACCAGTCGGCCTGGATGTTGGGTGTGGTGGTGGTCTGGGTCTGCGCGGCCTGGGCGAGCGATGCTCCCGCCTTCACGACCTCGGTGCCTGAATTGCCCTCGATTTGAACCACGAAATCCACGACGACCGATAGGCCGTCGACCGGGTCCGTCACCGTCAGGACGGCGTTGTCGGTCTTGGTTATCTTCACATTGGGCGCATTGCAACTGATCAAACCGGTGGTGGCGTTAATGCTCGCCGCCCCGGCCCCCGTCAACGTATACGTCATCGCGCGACCCGCAGGATTGGTGAACATGCCGGCTGGGATCTGGTAGGTTTCGGCGACGCCGGCATCAAAATCAATCTCGGTAAGACCGCCGTGGTACACCGGTGGCCCATACACCGGCGCATTGATCGTGATGGTGAACGTGGCCGAGACCGATGCCCCTTGGCTGGCGGTGGCCGTGTAGGTCACCGTGGTCGTCCCGACGGCTGCAGGGGTGCCACTGAAGGTGCGCGTGGACGCATTGAACGTGATGCCGGCCGGCAGACCGCTGGCACTGTAGGTGATGGCATCGCCATTGGCGTCGGTCGCCGCCGGCGCCTGGTAGGACGCCATCGCGTTACCCGCCGCCCCAGTGATGTTTGTCATGGCACCGCTGATGACCGGCGCCACGTTGTTGACCGTGAGCGTGAAGGTCGTGGTACCCGTATGACCCAGGCCATCGGTAGCGGTGATCTTGATCGCGTAACTGCCAGCGGCCACCGCCCCCACGTCGATGTCCGATCCACTCCAGGACAAACCACTGGGCAGTGCCGCCCCGCTACTCAGCGTGGCGCTGTAGGTCAACCCATGCGCATAGGGGTCGCTGAAGTTGGTGCTCTGCACAGCCTGCACCATGCCCTGCCCCGGGTTGACCGTCTGATTGGCCGGTGCCGAGAGCTGCGCGGGCGGCGCGAACCCGTTGGTCATGGTAAAGGTGCCCGCGACCGTTCCCGCCTGCCCGTTGGTGGCGATGATTTCCAACTGGTAGGTGCTGTCGTATTGATACGTCCCAGGACCCGTAGTGTTCTGCGCGATTACGTAGCCGAGCGTGGTCGGTACACCGGTGACAGCGCCGGTGGTGGCATTGACGCTCAACCCCACCTCGCTGATGGCCTCCCAGTGGGCCGGCACATCGCGGGTACTGGTATCCGCACCACCTTCCACCGGGTACTGCAATTGGTGATCGGGGATCAGCACCATGCCGGTGTAGGTCAGCGCACCGCCACCCGGTTGGCTAAAGGACGAAGCCACCGGAATATTGACCGAGGCGCCGGCAATGGTTCCGGTCTGATTGGTGAGGCCACCGTTGTAGACCGGAGCCGGCTGCACGTACTGCGCCACCGTGACCGTGAAATAGGCCTCGGCCTTCTGCCCCTGCGGATTGGTGCCGCTCAGGTACAGGGTGAAGGTCGATCCGACCGCACTGGTCGGCGGGGTGCCGCTAAAGGTGAGCGTGCTGGCGTTGAAGCTCATCCAGCTAGGTAGCGCACTGTCGGTTTCGACGCCGCTGTTCATGGCGTAGGTGCCGGCAGTGAAGGTCAACGCACTGCCATCGCTTTCGCTGAAAGCACTGGTCGGATCGCTGAAGCTGAAAGCCGCACCTCCGTACGTGGTCTGGTTTGCCACGCCACTGGTGTAGACCGGCGGCGTCGACAACACGGTCAATGTGAAGGACTGGGCCGGATTGAAGCCACCCGCAGCGGCTCCATAGGCAACGTCATAAGCTCCTGCACTACCGGCCGGTGGCGTCCCGCTGAAGGTCAGCGTGCTGGCGTTGAAACTCAGCCACGAGGGCAACGCGACCCACGCCGAACCGTTGTAGTAGCTGGCGGTATAAGTGATAGCAAGGCCGTTGGGATCGGTCGCCGCGGGCACCGCGAAGCTAAAGGCGTTGCCAAAGATCACCGCCATGGGACCGGCACCCGCCGTAAACACCGGCGTGGCCAGGGGCACGGTCACCACGAAAGTACTGCTCACGCTCTGGCCGTTGACGTCGGTGCCGGTGACGGTGACCGTCCAGCTACCGGCGGTCGTCGGCGTACCGCCGAAGCTGCCGCTGCTGTTGAAGGTCATCCAGCTGGGCAGCGCCGAACCGTTCGACTGCGTGGCCGTAAACGTCAGGCCAAAGCCCACGTTGTCGGTGAAGTCGCTGGCGACGTTGAGGTTCCACGCCGCACCGGGGTTTGCGGTTTGCGCGGCTACGCTACCGGTTGGCGGTGCGCCATTGCCGGTGATCGGCGTGGCTGTCGAGCCGAGGGAACTCTCCACGAACACGGCCCGTCGATTGCCGGCGGCATCGTAGTTGTACGCGGTGCGCATGGTGGGCACCCCGGCATCCTCGAGCGTCACTTCCTGCAGGCGGTTGTGGCTGTCGTAGGTGGTCACCGTCTGCATGGCCACGGCCGTGGCCGCGCCATCCTGCGTGGTGTCCGTCTCCAGGGTCTGGTTACCGTTGGCGTCGTACTGATAGGCATAGGTGGAGGCCACGCCACCGACGGTTTGATTGAGCTGCGCCAATTGGCCGTCTGCCATGTAGGCGAAACTCAGTGTCGTGTTGACGGACGGACTTGGCGTTCCGCCGGTCCAATTGCTGGTTTCGTTCGTCAGCAACCCGGAGCTGGCGTCGTAGGTGTAGGTGTAGGTCGCACCGCTTTCATCGACGTGGCTCAGCATGCGTCCGAAGTAGTCGTATACCCAACTTTGCGGATGACCGTCGGCGTCGGTTTCCCTGATGAGGTTGCCGTTGACGTCGTAGGCATACGTCGTCGACTGGCCAGCGGAGTATTGCAACGGTGTCTGACTTTGCAGCACGCGGTGCTGGCTGTCGTAGACGTAGTAGGTCGTGTTACCCAGCGCGTCCGTCACCTGGATGCGATCGCCATGGCTGTTGAGCACGTAGGTCTGCTCGGCCTGCAGCACGCGCGCCGTACCGGCACTGTTGAACTCCAGGTCACCCGTGACGGTGACCTGGTTGAGCGCGTTATACGTCGTATAAGTGATATCGGAGACCGCACCCGTGGCCGTCTGCGCCGGTGGTGTCTCCTGCGCGACCGCGCGTCCCAGCGCATCGTAGGCGGTAGTGGTCTTCGCGCCCGTGGCGTCCACGGCGATGGTGAGGTTTCCGGCTGCATCGTAGGCGTTCCACGAGGTGTTGCCGTTCTCGTCGGTACTGCCGACCAACTCGCCATTGACATTGTAATACCAGGCTTTGGTCGGCGTAGCCCAGGTGCGCACCCCACTGGCGGACACGACCATGACATCGGCTTCGGTCTCCTCGATCTGGTGATCCTGGCCATCGTATTCATAGGTCGTGACATTGCCATTGGCGTCCGTGGTGGACGTCACGTTGCCCCAGCGGTCGTGGGTGTAAACAATCGGCGTGCTGGTATCGACGCCACTGGCGGCATCCGTTGCGGCCGTCACCTGCGCGATGACCTGGTTGGCCAGGTTGTAGCCGTCATGCGTCCAGACCGCGGTGCTGCCGCCGGTCACCAGGCTGCTATCGACCACCTGGTTGCCCACCAGATCGTACGCAAAGGTGTGGACGGCTCCGGTGGTGCTGTTCGGCGCGCTCGTCTGCTGTCCGGCATTGTTATACGTGTACGTCGCCTCGTAACCGTTGTTGTCGCCCTTGGCGACTACTTCCCCGAACGCGTTGTACTTCACCTGGCTGTAGCTGTCGTAGCCCGTTTGACCACTGCGCTGCACGGCGGTAGTCAGCTGCCGATTGTCGGCATCGTAGGTGTTGGTGGTGGTCACGGTGCTCGAGGCGCCGTTATTGCCGGTGAGCGCGTAGCTCTGGGTCAGCAGATTGCCGTTGGCGTCATACGTGTAGTTCGTTACGTTCCCGTCAGCATCGACCAGCTTCACCTGCTGACCCAGCGCGTTGTACGTCGCCAGGGTTTGCTGCGAGGTCACACCGGCGCCCGCGACGGTGGTACTCAACGTGTCGCCCAGCGCATCGTAGACGTAGGTCGTGACCGGACTAGCGGTGGTGTACAACGCCGCCGTGGAGAGGTCGTCGGCGGGCGTGCTTTCGAGAATCGATTGCCAATTGCTCACCAGGACCTGACGCGCCGGCCCCGTCACACTGAGCACGCGACCTGCGGCATCGTAGGTCGTGCTGGTGGTGGCGCCGTTGACGGTGACGCTGGCGATCTGGTTCTCGCCGTTGTAGGTGTAGCTGGTGACGCTGTTGGCGGTGGTGTAACCCACCCCCGCGGCAGCGCCGAGTACACCCACCGTGCTGCCCGTGTAGTTGACGACACCGGTGGCGGTCGCGGTCAGCGCGCGGCCGATCGCGTCGTAGGTGTAGGTCGTGGTGCGGTTGCCGCCGGTGGCGACCGTGGGGGCTGCCGGCAACGCCGGCGCTGTGCCGGTGGTGATGCTGCTGGTGCTGATCGCCTGCGCGTACTGTGTGGTCGAGGCCACATCGCCGAAGCCATCGTAGGAGGTTGTCGTGACATACCCTTGCGGGCTGGTATAACTGCCCGCCGGCGCCACCACCATGACGACCCGATTGAGTGCGTCGTAGTAGGTGTACGTGGTTTCCCAGATCGCTGGCGTGGTCGTCGAGCCAGAAGTCGCCGCTCCCTGCACCAGCTGGGCGGTGCTGGTGACGTTGCCGTAAGCGTCATAGGTGTAGTCGGTGGTGGGCGAGCCGGTTTCACTCGTTCCGCCGAGCGCCCCCATCGACAACGCATACGTGATCGAAGGCTGCACCACCTGCGTCTGTTGATTGAGCTGGTTGTAGGTGGTGGTGGTGGTGCGATCGCTGCTGGAGGTGACCAGCCCCTGTGGCAGTTGGGCCAGCGTCAGCGGCTGTCCGGCGCTCCAGCCGGTGATGGCGGCGGTGTTGAGCGCCGTGGCATAACGCGTGACGGCGGTGACGTTGCCGTAGGCGTCGTAGCTTGTCCCGGTGACATAGCCGTCGTCATCGACGGCATAGGCCAGCTCGCCGTCGGCGTTGTACACGTTGTATTGGTAATAACCGTCGGCATTCTCTTGCGTCACCGCTTCGCCCTGTGCGTTGTACGTCACGTGGGTGGCGGCGGCGAGCGCGTTGGTCGTGCTGATCTGATGCCCGACAGCGTCGTAAGCGTAAGTGGTGGTGCTGAGGTTGGTGATCGCGCCGGCGCTGGGGCCGGAGCCCTGGCTGATCGACGTGACGTTTCCGTCGTTGTCGTAGCCGTAGCTGGTGTACAGGTATTGGTTCGCCGTTTGCAGCACGCCACCGCTGTAGCTGCCCACCGTGACGGACGGCGACTGCACCAAAGTCTTGCGCCCAGCCGCATCGTACGTGGTGATCGTCACCGCGCCATCGCGATTGGCCGCGCTCAGCTGCAAGCCGGTGGCGTCGTAGGTGTAGGTCGCGTTGACACCGAGCGCATCACCGGTGGTGAGGACGCGGCCGGCATCGTCATAGGTCGTGGTGCTGATGCGTGCACCAGCTGTGCCCGCGGTCGTGACCGCTGCCCCGACACTGGCGACGGTCAGCGTGCCCGGCAACGTAATGGCGTTGGCGTAGACCAACTGCTCCGTGACACGGCCGTCGGCGTCGTACCGCGTTTCGGTGACGTGGTCGGTGTCGTCGATGGTGTAGCGCAGGCGCCCGGCGTTGTCGTACACGCTCAGCGTGGTGTGGTTCGGCGCGCTGGCCAGCGCCTGGGTCACACTACTGGTGGTCAGCTGGGTCGTCAGCGCCGTATTGGTCGACAGCGCCAGCGTAGTGCCATACGCGGTGCTGGCGATGACACGGCCGGCGGCATCGTAGGTCTGCCCGCTGACCTGCCCTACCAACTGCCCGTTGACGGTGTTCTGCTGCACCAGGAACCGAGTGTGGCCGTCCGCATCGTACAGATGCAACGTCGCCTCGGCAGTCGCGTCGGTGTTACCGACACCGCTGACCAAGGCCGCCACCGATGACAACGCCGTGGCCTGCGAGCCCTGCAGGACGGTCGCCTCACCCGCAGTCACACTCACGGCGTGTGCATAAGCCAGTGTCTCGCTGACCCGACCGGCCGCGTCGTAACGCGTTTCGGTGACGTTACCCATCGGATCGATGCTGTAGCGCACCTGCCCTTCGGCGTTGTACGCGGTGTAGGACACCGCATCGTTGGCGCTGCTCACAAGATCGGCCGTCACCGCGGCGACGGAAGGTGCGGTGCCCAGTGCCGTCAACTGGGCGGTCGTCAGCGCGGTGGCGTAGGCACGCGTGGAGGTGACCCGTCCGTCGGCGTCGTACCCGTTT
>Ga0302307_10002920_pt1 | contig 10405 bp, 9 predicted proteins | sample III_Palsa_E3_2_FD_200530 | JGI IMG/M metagenome (GOLD analysis project Ga0302307, IMG submission 200530) | Peat permafrost microbial communities from Stordalen Mire near Abisko, Sweden - III_Palsa_E3_2 | ecosystem: Environmental > Terrestrial > Soil > Palsa > Peat permafrost | place: Sweden... | reverse complement strand
CGTTGGGCGCCGAGCCTGGCGACGTTTTGAGGCTAATGGTGCGCGATGGGATGCGGCTGGCAGGAATCGGCTTGGCGCTGGGAATTGCCGGGTCTATTGCGACCGCGCGCTACCTGGAGACCGAGCTGTTCGGGGTCAGGCCGATCGACCCTATTACGTTAACGAGCGTGGTCCTGGGGCTTGCCGTGGTGGCGGTGGCGGCCTGCTATTTTCCCGCGAGACGAGCGGCGAAAGTCGATCCGCTGGTTGCGCTGCGCTACGAATAAGAGGCGGCAAAGCTTCGCTCGCTTTGTTGCAATCAGTGCTTCCGTTTCCCGGATTCTTACAGCGGTCTGCGAGCCAAGCGCGCGAGCTCTGGAAAATTTCTCAATAACTCCGAAAGCATAAACTTCAGGCCCAATGCCGCCAGGATGAGCATCTCGGGTTCAATGATGTGCCGGTAACGCATCTCCGGATGCGTGACGTAAAACACCAAGGGATAAAATAGCAGGAGCAACACGAACGGAAGGGCCGCCTCGCGAGCGTTTTGAAGAGCTTGCCAAAGGCCGATGAGCATCACCACGGTCAAGGATACGGTGAGGTAAACGTTGGCGGGGTTGTGGAATTCAATGTCCAGATTTTCGGGGTCAAGATTCCAGAACGCGGTCCACATATAACCAAATCTTCGCAAACACATTACAAAATACTGCGCGGGATGCCGGGCAATAAAATCGAGCGCCTCGCGCCGCTTTTCCTGCATGTAGGGAATTTCTCCGAGGCGCACGAATTCGGCTAGTTCTTTGTCATTTATGGAAGGATGAGCCATGATATCGACCCAGCTTTCGGTGTGACCGTCATTGCCGACCCAAACTTCGAGCCAGAAATTATCGCGCAGCGGAATGGGCCGGTGAAACGTGCGGTAATTGCGCACCTGCCAGGGCAGAAGGGCGATAAACAAGCCGAACGCCACGAGCGCGGCGGGCTTGAGCCATCCTCGCCTATTTCGCCACAAAGAATAGAGCGCCCAGCCGCTAAGAAAAGGGAAGACGGCGAGGAGCGATGCGTTCGTTAGCGCCGAGAAGCCCCACAGCAAACCGAAGCCAAGCCAGCTCCATCCGCCCGCCTGCCCTTTCAGCTTGAGCGCCCAGAGAAAAAGAATCGCGAGCAGCAGAGCGCTGAGGCAAGTTTCCCAAACGAAGGCGCCGGCAATGTAAATGGAGTAGGGCCACAGCGCCCACATCCAGCACGCAAGGATCGCAACGCCGCGTCCAAAGCTGCGCTGGGCAATGAAGAAAACGGGGATGCAAATCAGCGCTGAGAATAAGGAGTTGAGGCCGAGGATCACGAATGCCGAGTTCCGACTGTAAATCCCGAATAATCTAAAGACAGTAGCGAGCAAGTAGGGATATACGGGCGTCATCCAGGCGGTGGGCCCGGTTTCGAAGTACATAGGATTGCCATAACCGTGTCCCGCTGCGATGGAACGCGCAATACGCCCAACCTCAAAACCGAATAACAGATGCTCTCTAAAGTTGTTCCAGGTGTCGGTATAGAGGAAGTGGATAGCGACAATCCGCACGGCCAGGGCAACCAGCGTAATCGCCGGCAGCGATTGCCAAATGGGTCTCTTCGTCGTTGCGCTCTCCACGATTCTCCTGGCGTGCGCGCGGCATTCCCGTTGTACGCCGGCAATTCCCAAACGAACGCGATTCTACTTCATTTTCTGCCGGCTGGCAGGAGGCGGGCAAAACACCTGCCGGAATAACCGTCGGGCGAAAATATCCGTTTGTTTTTTGAGCAAGGGCACTTTTGCGGCTGTACTTCTTGATAAGATAGCGGCGGTTCTTGGTTCTTTTCGACGGAGGGAGCTGTTGAATTTAAAATTCTTTAGTCTTGTACTTCTTATTGGCTTATCCCCATCGCTGCCGGCACAGTCCGAGGCTCCGAATTCGCCGGCGGTTACGCCTCACGCGCAGAGCCCGGCGCCGCAAAAGGTGCCTTCGGGGGTGATTCTGGTAAAGGGGGCGTGGTCGAGTTCCAGTGATCCGACCACTCCGCTGCCGGAAGGCGGGAGCGTGGCCCACGGCGTTTATACAAACCAATACTTTGGCCTTTCGTATCCGCTCTCCTCCGACTGGTATGAGAAGTACAAAGGTCCGCCGCCATCCGATTCCGGTTATTACGTATTGGCCCAACTCAGGCCTAGGGAAACAGGCAAGGGGCCTATTAAAGGGTCAATTTTGGTAGCGGCTCAGGATCTGTTTTTTGAACTGGTGCCGGCCGCGAATGCAAAGGAATTGATCAAATACACGAAGGACAATCTAAAGCCGGACTATAAAGTGGAAGAGGAACCTACAGAGGTGAAGATCGCGGATCGCTCGTTCGTCAGTTTTGAGTATGTTGCTCCCGCGGCGGATTTGCACTGGTACATACTGGCCACGGAAATCCGGTGCCATATGGTGCAATTCATCTTCACCAGCAGCGATACTCAATTGCTGAAGAACTTGGTCCAGGATATGAACAAAATGAAATTGCCGATGGAAGCCGATCCCGTCTCAGGGACGGGTGGAGGGGATGCACCGGTGTGCATCAAGGATTACGCCACGCCCGAAAATGTGATTAACAGGGTGGATCCGGTTCTTGCCGAGCGCAGATTCAATCCGATCCCGGTGAGAATCATCATCGACAAAAGTGGCAACGTAAAGAACGTTCACTTCCTCAGCGCTTTTCCGGAACAATCCAAGACCATTCAAGATGCTCTGTTGCAATGGAAGTTTAAGCCTTATCTGCAGAACGGGCAGCCCGTGGAAGTGGAGACCGGCATCATGTTTGGACACTCACCCCAAACGCCGGCGAAGACGACAGTGACAAACTGAGCGAATCTGCCTGGGGCGCACCCTCCAATCACGAAAGTGGTAGTCCACGCGATACGCGGTAAAAAGATCGGGCGAGACACGTTAATGTCTCGCCCGGATTATCCCGCCCAGGAACTACAGCGAGCGCAGGTAATTCAAAATGTTCTGTTGCTGTGTGGGTGACAGGGAATCGAAGTTCGAAATTACAGTATTGGCTTCGGAGCCGTTCCCGGAATGATCCCCAATGGCCGAGAGAAGATTGCTGGTGCGGCCATCGTGCAGGAAGAAGATCCGTTGACCCAGGCCCCACAAAGGTGCGCTGCGGAACTGGTCCCCGCCGGCGCTGCCCTGCGAGACGTTGTCGGCTAAGCCCGTGCCCATGTGATGGATCTCAATATCCGAAAGCGGGTTCAGGGACTGATTGGCCAACGAGGAGGTGATGTTCGAGTTCTGTGTGGAGTTGATGGTCACTGTGTGGCAGGTGGCGCAGCCAATGGAGCTAAAAAGGGACTTTCCGCTAGAGATTGAAGACGCGCCGCCCGGAACGGTGGTGGATGCTACGGGCGGAGCCAGAAGCCGCATGAACATTGCAAACGCGACGACGTCACTGGGGATTGTTGCGTTCTCAGTGAACTGGTCCGAGCTTGTGGTTGTAAACGCGAAGTTGGTGGCGTCTTCCGGATAGCCAGTCTTGCTGAGGTTCAGACAATTGGCGGGAAGGCCGGTGGTGATGTCTTCGCCAGGGAGGGGTCGATCTTGAGTGAACAGCTCGTTGGTGATGCCCATTTCCACGTTGTAGGCCTCACCTGCGAAGATCTCGAGCGACTTGTTCTGAGCTTTCCAGCCGAAGCGGCTGATGGTGCCGTCGTTGCCGTTGTGGTTGAACGTGCCGCTAATTCCAAACCCGTTGTTGGCGTTAGCCGTTTGAATGGCCAGCAGGGTTGAGTCGTCAATGTTTTCAACCAAGCCTGCTCCGAAGGTCGGCGTGGGAATACGGAAGATGATGTCATTCTCCTGCTGAGCGGTAGCGAAGCTGGGCTGCGGAAGGCTGCAGCTTCCGGCATCTGAACGGCCGGAAACGGTGAACAGGTCTTCGACACCACCATTCGGGGAGTTGGTGTTCACGCTTCCGTTAGCGTTAAAGAAGAATGGGAAGCGGGCTTCGCGCGTTGGGCCAGTCGCCGTGATGAACGACGGGAGCGTGTTGGTACTGCTGCTGGCAATGCCTTTGGTGATTACTTGGCTTTCTGGATTGGGACCGACGTCGGGGTATATGTTAGCGCTGGGGCCGGAGCCGCCGATAGAAGGTTGCGAATGACAGCCGGAACATTGGTTGAAGTTAAAGCGGGGTCCCAAGCCATTGTTCGCACCGCCGCTGACTACTTCGACCTCTTGAAAGCGATTGAGACCGTTTTCGAAGAACTCCAAGATTCCTTGCGGGCTTTCGGCGGTAACGGAAGTGAGAGGGAGCGGGTTTGTCGTGGTGGCACCCGTCTGACCGTTAATCGCTCCGGTGCGAACACCTGGGTCAGTCTGGGCGAAAGCTGTACCACTGAACAACACAACTGCCAATAAAGCCAAGACCTGCACCAAACTCACTCTTTTCATTGGTCCTCCTAGGCTTCCCACAGTCCCTCTTCCCCAAGAGCTTTAGACCGTAGCCCGGGCGCAATCCCACAAAAACGCGCACAGGCTACCTCATAGCCGCGCGGCGGGGTCACGTCCGCGGCAACTAATGATGTGGTCAATTCGTTTGGGTCTTAAGCTTGGCAGGCTAATAACATTTCGCGAAATGCAGGTCAAGAAAAACAGATTAGCTTTTTGTGCTATTTCAGAGGCGAGGAGCGATCCTTGAATCGAGGTCCGTTCGATTTGTGATTGTGTTGCCATCGGAACGTCTGCTCACAATGAAACTGTTTTTACGCAAATCCTGATAGACCTCGCGATAGGACTGGAACAATGAAGTCTCATGGTAGGGAACGCCGTGCGACACGCAGTAGGACTTAACTATTTTTTGAACCTGTCGAAGCTTGTTTGTAGGCATAGTCGGGAACAGGTGGTGTTCGATCTGGCAGGTGAGGCCTCCAGTGCAGTAATCAATTCCCGGATGCTTCTTAATGTTCCGGCTGGTGAGCACTTGCTCACGCAAAAAGTTCACCGCCGAGGCGCCTTGCAGCAGGGGCATGCCCTGATGATTAGGGGCGAATATCAGAGTCAAATACAGTCCCAGGAACATCTGTTGCGCCACAAAGAACAGGATGGCATGTGGCCAACCGAGAAGAAAATAGAGCAGGCCCAGAAACCAGCAGGCGTGCAGAATGAGAAAACTGACTTTGTGGCGCAACAGGAATTTAACACTGTCAACTTTCAGCACAAATGCTTCGAGCAAAGACAATGGAAAGAAACAGAAATGCTGGTATTTCACCGTGAGCCGTGCGAACCCGCGCTTTGTAGCTGCCTGGTCCTTGGTAAATGCGAACAGAGGTATATCGACATCGGGATCGGCGGTAACGTGATTTGGGGAACAATGATGATGATGGTGCTTGTGGAGCCACCAACTGTAGCTGAAACCGAGCAAGAGATTTGAATGAATGAGGCCAAGGACCTCATTGCCAGCGGGCGCGCTGAAAATTTCCTGATGGCCTGCGTCGTGAACGATAAAACCGAGCTGAGCGAAGACAAAAGCCAGAAAGGCGGCGTTGAGAAGTTCGGCCCACGGATTTTGAAACCTTTTTATCAGCAGGAAAGCGCTAACGAGCAAAACCAGGTTGAGAAGCATCTTGCGGCCGTAATAGGCGGGCTGCTTGGCCAATAGTCCGCTCTGCCGAACGAGGGTGAGTAAGTCGCGAAATTCGTCGCCAGCAACCGATCGCATCGTTCCCTTTCAAATATCCCGAAAACAGCGGTTCACAGATCCAGCGGTGCACGTTTTGTGGAAGTTAGAATGAGATCGACCACAGCGGCGGCGGAGGTCATATTCGACCCCCAGATGGCTTGGCGATGGCTCCAGCAAAAGAATATCATAACGAAAGACTTTATATTGCTCACTGCTGAATTGGCTCACAATCGGGTTCCATCTCACCTGGTTTATCTCTAATGGTGAATCTAAGAGTGATATCGGCAAGAGACGCCTGCTCCTTAATTTAATCGTACAATTAGGAGTTCGAGCCTGGTGAATTGAACGGGGACTCCAATTCGGTGGCTGTGAGCGATCCGGCTGGCGGAATCTCGCATGCGTGGCGCGCGCTGCGGCACCGGAATTTCCGGTTGTTTTTCGGCGGGCAGAGCATCTCGCTGATCGGGACTTGGATGACGCGGCTGGCGACCAGTTGGCTGGTTTACCGGCTGACGGGCTCGGCGTTCCTGCTCGGCATCGTGGGATTTTCCGGGCAAATACCGACATTCTTGCTGGCACCGTTCGCAGGAGTGTGGGTGGACCGGCTGAACCGGCAGCACGTTTTGATCGTGACGCAGGCGCTGGCGATGCTGCAATCCTTCGCGCTGGCGTTTCTTACGCTGACGAAACACATCACCATTCACGAAATTATCTGGCTTAGCGCGTTCCAGGGAATGATCAATGCGTTCGACATGCCGGGGAGGCAGGCGTTCCTGGTGGAGATGGTGGAAGATCGACAGGATCTGGGCAATGCAATTGCGTTGAACTCGTCGATGGTGAACATGGCGCGGCTGGTGGGGCCTTCGCTGGCAGGGATGGTAATTGCAGTCTCCGGGGAGGGTTCCTGTTTCCTGATCGACGGGATCAGTTATCTTGCGGTGATCGCGTCGTTGTTCGCAATGCGCCTGAAGCCTGCGGCAGTGAAGCGTGTGGCGACTTCCATGTTGGTGCAATTGAGGGAAGGCTGGGATTACGTTTCAGGTTTTGCGCCGATTCGAACGATTTTAACTTTGTTTGCCATGGTGAGTTTGATGGGCTGGCCGTTCACCGTGCTGATGCCCATTTTTGCTTCGAAGATTTTGAAGGGTGGCCCGCACACGCTGGGCTTCCTGATGGGAGCGGTAGGCATCGGCGCTCTGGTTTCGGCGATATCGCTTGCAGTACGTAAGAGCGTCGTGGGGCTCGGAAGGATGATTTATATTTCGACAGCGCTGTTTGGAGTGAGTCTGATCTTTTTTGGCCTGTCGCAAAACATCTGGCTGTCGCTCTTGATGATGCTGTTCTGCGGCTTTGGAATGATGCAGCAAATGGCAGCCAGCAACACAATCATCCAAACGATTGTTGATGAGGACAAGCGCGGACGCGTGATGAGCTTTTACACCGTGGCGTTTGTGGGCATGGCTCCGTTCGGGAGCTTGCTTGCGGGGGCCATGGCGCACGCTGTGGGCGCTCCGCGCACCGTGATGTTGAGCGGGGCGTGCTGCATCCTGGGCGCGATCTGGTTCGCCACGCGGCTGAAATCGATAAGAAAATTAATTCGGCCGATCTACGTGAACCTTGGAATTTTGCCGGGGCCGGTGAATGCAGTGATTCAGGATAGCGTGGGGCGCTGAGCGCGTTAATTAGAGGTGGCCTGAGCCGACAATCGCCGACTGTCTCACTCTAGTTACGACTCGTGAGCCGCGATGGAAAAGTAGATTGGATTGCAAATTGTAATGAGCTTAGAATTTCAACATGGCCGCGTCACATGCTCACTCAACGAAGCTTTGGCGAATATTCCTAGAGCTTATATCTGTTGTTGCGGCTTCCATATTAGCTGGTTTCTTGATTGGAACCTTGCAGCATTACTTGAGTTTCGGAATTCGAATTTATGGCTTCGGCAAAGAATCCTTCTGGCTCGCTTGTTTTGAGGGCGGCGGTTTAGGCGGAATCTTAGGAGCACCCGTTGGCATCTTCACTTACTACGTTATTTTGAAGAGGCATGTTACAAATCGACAAGTCGCAATTATTGTTTTGGGAAGTCTGGTCGGCGGCTCTTTGGCGGGAATCGCTGTTTTTTGGGTTTCCGCATTTATAACTCCGATTTTGACTCTGCTCATTGCGTTGGGGCTCAAGTGCTCTCCTGGAGCAGCAGATACTTCTTTTACTGCCTCACCATAAAGACGCATGATCCTGGTCAATGACGTTTAGCCGGGACCCTAGGCGGGCCGGGCGGCCAGCACCATGATGGTCGAAGTACCGTGCGCCAGGATGCGGCCATCCTGCGAGAGCAGTCTGGCTTCGGCGGAAATGATTTGGCGGCCCTGGGACACGACGCGGCCTTCGGCGCGGACGCGGCCAGTGTCGAGAGTGATTGGGCGTGAGAGGTTTCCCTTGGTCTCGACGGTGGTGTATAGCGAGCCAGCGGGCAGCAGGGTGTGGCAGGCGCAAGCAGCCGCACTATCGATCAGCGTGAGCGCCCAACCGCCGTGGACCGTGCCCATCGGATTGAGCACGTGCGGGCCGGGTTCACCCTCGAACACGGCGAAGCCATCGCCGACTTCGACGAGGCGGAACGACAACGTCTTCGCGATCGCCGGCCCCGGGATACGACCGTCGATCATGGCCTGAAGCAGTTCCTTGCCGTTCATACCGGCAGCTTCCGGGCGTTTGGACAAGTCATGGTCGTGGGTCGTCATGTGTGGGTAGCTCCGCTTTTTAGATGTAGCGGTGAAGAAGTGGATGCCGAATTCGTATTATTTTTCGGCGCGGAAGGTCTTTCCCAGCTCTTTGTCCGCCAAGCGGAAATAGTGCCGAAAATTGTAAATTAGCGGCGACCACTTTGACGGGTCAATGTAGCTGTCACCGACAACCAGATCGGCAGCTACATGCACCCGGATGATTTCGACCTCAGCGGCCAAACCCCCACCGAGTTGCTGCAATTTTTCGCCGCCCATGCGGTGAAGTTTAGTGACGCGGGCTTCCATGTGAACGGGGCATTGCTCGGCCCGCGCCGGCTGGACGATCTCACTCGCAATCGGCGTCAGGCCAGATACTCCGAACTTGTCCTTCTCGAAGCGGAACTGCTTGGACTTAATCTGTGGAACAGGATTCTTGCCGGTGAGCGGGGCTAGCTTTTCCACTTCTCGCCACATATTCGGCTCAGGGAGATTGACCACGCATTCGGGATGTCGTGCCAAGTTTTCCGCCGTCTTGGTCTCGTCCAGTAAGCCCAGCAGAAGGGTCCAACCCAGTGCCCAGAATGACGACATCGGCGCAAGATTGGTGGTGCCGTCTTCGTTCAGCGAACTAATTAATGCTACCGGCGTTCCAAAATAGAGAATCTTCGGTTCAATCGTTCGGAATTTCTGGTCTGGCATCGAATCTCGCTTTCATTTTGAGAAATTGTCCGACATCATCGCACGGGCATTTTACACGGTTGGGTGGACAGAGTGCGCGTGACGCGCTAACGTTGAAGAGGAAGTACGGGGGACAAACATGAACTATGATTCGCACCAAAGAGCAGCTGAGTTTCACGAGATGGCCGCGCACGCGCACCGAGCCGCTGCAGCGCAGCACGGCAAGGGTGAGCACCTATCCGGACACGAGCACTCCAGACAGGCTATGGAACACGCCGCAAAAGCCTGGCAGTACTCGCAGGAAGCCAACGAACAGTCCGCGATGTTTGTTAAACAACACAATGAGAAGAAGGGCTAGGCACTCACTCCTCGCAACCGGAAAAAAGGAATCGTTCGTAAAGCAGAGTTACATCACTGGAGTTTAAATTTCGTGGTCACAACGAAATCCATCCTGCGCTGATCAGCCACAGGGATGTGACGCCGACCAGAATCCATAGAATTACGCCCTGTAATAAAGGACGCACTCCCACCTGGCGCAAAGTGGCGCGCGAGATTCCGGTTCCTATCAGATAAAGTGTCGCGGTGAGGCCCAACCTTCCTAAATTGCTCAACACATGCCAAAAATTTGCGAAGGCAGGAATGTATGTGTTGGCCACAGCGGCAAAGCAAAAAAACAAAATAAACCAAGGCCAGCGAATGTGGGTCTTCGAACGTTTCAGAGCGGCTGCGCCGATAGCAACCGGCACAATCCATAGCGCGCGCGTGAGTTTCACGGTGGTGCCGACTACCAGCGCGACTGGGCCGTATCGCGCCGCAGCGCCTACGACCGAGCTGGTGTCATGGATGGCCAGGGCCGCCCACAATCCAAATTGCGTTTGCGTCAAATGCAGGAACCAGCCGAGCGGAGGAAAGATCAGGAGCGCGATGGAATTCAAAATAAAGATGGTTCCGAGCGAAATCGCCATCTCTTCATCGCTGGCCTCGATAATGGGAGCGACAGCGGCAATGGCGCTGCCTCCGCAGATAGCGGTGCCGGTGGAGATCAGAATCGATGCGGTTTTGTTCACGCGCAACAGGCGGCCGAGCAGAAGCCCGAAAATTAGCGCAAAGGAGATGCTGGCGGCGGTATAGAGGAAGCCGCTACGGCCAACGCGCAACACTTCGTTCAAGTTCATGCCAAAGCCCAGGCCAACGACGGAGGCCTGCAACAGGAATCTGGAAAGGTTGCGACTATCGGCCTGGTAAGGATGGATGAAACATAATCCGTAGAGCAAACCGAGCGCGAGAGCCAGTGCCGGAGAAATAACGCCGCTGGCGCACAGAATGAATCCAACGAA
>Ga0302307_10002918_pt1 | contig 10406 bp, 8 predicted proteins | sample III_Palsa_E3_2_FD_200530 | JGI IMG/M metagenome (GOLD analysis project Ga0302307, IMG submission 200530) | Peat permafrost microbial communities from Stordalen Mire near Abisko, Sweden - III_Palsa_E3_2 | ecosystem: Environmental > Terrestrial > Soil > Palsa > Peat permafrost | place: Sweden... | reverse complement strand
GGTTTGTTCAGAAGAAAACTCTGGAACGATGTAGTGATAATTGGTATCAAACCATTTGGTCATTTCACAAGCTGCTGCATCTTGGCCACTGGGCGCGCGTCCGCGAGCCATGCGAAACATCGTGTCTAGATCAACCGTATCATTGTGTTGAACAAAACGCTCAGGGATCACGCCCAAGGTAACTGACAGATCCAAGACATGATCATACCAACTAAAATCGCCGACCGGTAAATAGTTCAAACTGGCGTTTGCTTGAATCGCCCAATGTCCTGCACGTAAGCGTTTACCGGTTGCCAATAAGTCTGCTTGGCTCAGTTGTCCTTTCCAATAAGATTCTACGGCTTGTTTACTCTCACGTTTGGCACCGATACGCGGAAATCCTAGGCTATGTGTCGTCATGTCTGCCGTTCTCCTTTATGAATCCTTGGCGGCCAGCATAACATAAAAAAAGGTGGCAGATCATCAAAAAAGTTATCCACAAAAGCTGTGGATAACTTTGTGGATTGTTTGGGAACAAGACGCTAAGTATTCGTTTTTTCTATGGACTATGCGATTGTCCAATTTTTGTACAGACATTAAAGTTTATTTAAATCAATAGGTTGCGATAAGCTGAGGAAAATAATACCGAAATGAATGAACACCGATGCAAAAAGCGCGATCAGTGTTCATTGTGGATAAACTTTTGTGATGATTACAATGGGCGTTTTAATAGCGCTCCTACATCGACGTCGGCCATCTCTTCGCCATCAAACTCTAACAGTGAAAAATGTTTAAAACCAAGCAGATGAGCAACGATCACATCAGGGAATTGTTCCACTTGGATATTATTGCGATTGACACTGTCGTTATATAACTCACGTCTATCTGCAATACTGGTTTCAAGACCACTGATCCGCGTTTGTAGTTGTTGAAACTGATAGGTGGTTTTTAAATCGGGATAGTTTTCAGCTAACGCAAACAAACCCGCTAACCCTTGACGCAAATCGGTTTCTGCTTTTCCCAGCGCAGGAAAATCTTGTTGCAGACTGGCTTGCATGACATTATTGCGTGCAGCGACCACTTGTTTGAGGGTGGATTGCTCATATCCCATGCCTGCTTGACAGGCATCGATCAGTTTGGGTAACTCATCGTGTCGTTGTTTGAGCAATACATCGATATTGGCCCATTCTTGCTTTGCGGTGTTTTTTAGCATGACCAAACGGTTGTACAGTTGGATCCCATAAATAAGGATAGCGGCAATGACGATAGCGATGATCAGGGTGAGCTGGTTCATAATGACCTCTTGATTAATATTCCTAATTATAATAATAGCTTAAAGAAAGCCAGAACATTATCTAGAAAATACCCACAAGTTATCCACAAGATTTCCCCAGACTATTCACTTGACAGAGTGACCGTATACATTATATTTTGTATGCTCTTAAGTTTTCAACACAACATGTTGTGTTATAATTAGACACATGGAGATCGACATGAGTGAATCCGTTATCGCTGAAAAAGGGCGCACTGCGAATTTTTCCGCTAATGAATTGGGCCTGGCGGTGCGAGACAATGACGCTGCCCAATCCACGATAAACACAGCCGTTGAGTTGCGTGTTATCAGACGCAACGGCAAGGTCACGGCATATGATGATAGCAAAATCAAAGTCGCCATGACCAAAGCATTTTTAGCGGTGGAAGGAAGTGCAGCTGCTGCATCCGTCAGAATCCATGACACCGTCGAAAAACTCATTCAAGACATCAGCAAAACCTTTTTGCGTCGCATGCCAGCTGGTGGAACAATCCATATTGAAGACATTCAAGATCAAGTCGAATTGGCTTTAATGCGTGGCGGTCAACAAAAAGTGGCGCGCGCCTATGTCCTGTATCGAGAAGAACATCGCAAAGCCCGTGAAGCGGTGCAAGGTGAAACCAACGAGCCCATGATGTCAGGGATCCATGTGCAACTGGTCAATGGTCAGTTGATTGATCTTGCGGACAGTGGCTTTGAACAAGTCATTGAACAAGCATGTATAGGCTTGTCAGACGTGGATCCAAAAGCGATTATTCAGGAAACCAAACGCAATTTATTTGATGGTGTTTCTGTTGCCGACTTGCACAATGCCATGATTTTAAGCGCGCGTACGCTGTTTGAAAAAGAACCCAATTATACCTATGTATCAGCGCGTTTATTGCTCAATGAATTGCAACATCAAGCGTTGCGCTTTTTAGACATGCAACCTGCTAAAAATTTACAAGCATTGGCAGAGGTTTATGCGAATGTATTGCCTATCTATATTGAAAAAGGCATTGCATTGGAATTGCTCGATCCTAAGTTGTCACAATTTGATATATACAAATTGGCGGCGGCGATTAAACCAGCACGTGATTATCAGTTCACCTATTTGGGGTTGCAAACCTTATTTGATCGTTATTTTATTCACAGTGATGATGTTCGTTTTGAGCTACCACAAGTGTTCTTTATGCGTGTCGCCATGGGTTTGGCGTTGAATGAAGTGGATAAAGAGGCACGGGCCATTGAGTTTTATGAAGTTTTATCAACCTTTGACTTTATGAGTTCAACACCTACTTTGTTTAATTCAGGTACCTTGCGCCCACAGTTATCCAGTTGCTATTTAACCACCATTCCTGATGATTTGGCCGGAATTTATAATGCCATTAAAGACAATGCATTATTGTCAAAATATGCCGGCGGTTTGGGCAACGATTGGACACCCGTTCGTGCAATGGGCGCGCATATTAAAGGCACCAATGGTAAATCACAAGGCGCTGTGCCCTTTATGAAAGTGGCCAACGACACTGCTGTCGCGGTCAATCAAGGTGGCAAACGTAAAGGCGCGGTGTGTGCTTACTTAGAAACATGGCATTTGGACATTGAAGAATTTCTTGAGCTGCGTAAAAACACCGGTGATGAACGTCGTCGTACGCATGACATGAATACTGCCAATTGGATCCCTGATTTATTTATGAAACGGGTGCTCGAAGAAAGTGATTGGACTTTATTTTCGCCCGATGATGTTGAAGATTTGCATGAACGTTATGGCAGTGATTTTGAGCAAGCGTATGTTGCCTATGAAGCCAAAACAGTCAGTGGCGAGATTAAAAACTATAAACGCATGCCTGCAGTGAAACTGTGGCGTAAAATGCTTGGCTTGTTGTTTGAAACAGGTCATCCATGGATCACCTTTAAAGATCCTTGCAATTTACGTTCGCCACAACAACATGTTGGCGTGGTGCACAGTTCCAATTTATGTACAGAAATCACTTTAAATACCTCGTTGGATGAAATTGCTGTTTGTAATTTAGGCAGTATCAATTTGGTTAACCACATGAAGGGAAATCAATTAGATATCACTAAGCTAGAAAAAACAGTGCGTATCGCCGTGCGGATGTTGGATAATGTGATTGATATTAATTTTTATTCCGTGATACAAGCACGTCGTTCAAATTTACGTCATCGTCCGGTTGGTTTAGGCTTAATGGGTTTCCAAGATGCGTTATATATGATGAATGTGCCTTATGCCTCATCAGAAGCGGTTGAATTTGCTGATCGCTCCATGGAAACCATTAGTTATTATGCCATTAAAGCGTCTACCGATTTGGCGCAAGAACGTGGCGCGTATGCAACGTTTGAGGGATCACTGTGGCATCAAGGCATATTGCCCATCGATTCCATCCAAACATTGGCCAAATCACGTGGACAATATTTAGAACAAAATCGCAATGCCACTCTAGACTGGAGTGCCTTGCGTCAACGTGTAATGAGCGTTGGTATGCGTAACTCCAATGTGATGGCGATTGCGCCAACTGCGACCATTTCTAATATTTGTGGTGTGAGTCAATCGATTGAGCCGACCTATCAAAACTTGTATGTGAAATCGAATTTATCCGGTGAATTCACGGTGTTGAACATGTATTTGGTTCATGCCTTGAAAGCGTTGAATTTATGGGATGATGTGATGGTCAATGACTTGAAGTATTTTAACGGTAGTTTGCAAAAAATAGAGCGTATTCCAGAAGCGCTGAAAGCGTTGTTTGCGACGGCTTTTGAAGTGGATGCGCAATGGTTGGTGGAAGCGGCGTCACGTCGACAAAAGTGGATCGATCAAGGCCAATCGTTAAACTTATATATGAGTGAAGCTTCCGGTAAAAAATTGGATAGTTTATACAAATTGGCTTGGTTGCGTGGTTTAAAAACCACTTACTATTTGCGCAGTTTGGGTGCGACCAATGTGGAACGTTCCACAGTGGCGGATAAGGCACTAAATGCGGTGAATATGACGATTGTTTCCAATGATGTGGGCGCGAAAGTGTGTTCGATTACCGATCCGGATTGTGATGCGTGTCAATAGTATTGTAACGGCACCCTCACCCTAGCCCTCTCCCGCATAGCGGGAGAGGGGGCATGAAAGATGGGGGGGCATGGTAAAATTAATTTTTGGGGAAAAAATCATGAGTGAAGCTATCGATATGGCCAAACCTAAACAAGCAACGGCTGCGGAAGCGGGCTTTACGGGATTGGAAGAGTTAGAAATGGGCGCTGCGCGGATCCAGGTGGATGATAAACGTATCATTAACTGTCGTGCAGATTTAAATCAATTGGTCCCCTTTAAATATCCTTGGGCATGGAAAAAGTATGAAGATGGTTGCGCGAACCATTGGATGCCCAGTGAAATTAATATGGGTGCAGATATTGCTTTATGGAAAAGCGCAGATGGTTTAACGGAAGACGAACGTTTGATTATTAAACGCAGTCTGGGTTTCTTCTCTACCGCCGATTCATTGGTGGCGAATAATTTGGTATTGGCGGTATATCGTCACATTACCAATCCAGAATGTCGTCAATATTTATTGCGTCAAGCATTTGAAGAAGCATTGCACACACATGCTTATTTACATGTGATCCAAAGTTTAGGTTTGGATGAAGCCGAATTGTTTAACATGTATCGCGAAGTCCCTTCCGTGGCAGCCAAAGCCACATGGGCGATCCCGTATACACGTAGCTTGGGTGATCGCACGTTTAAAACCGGCACCCCTGAAAATGATCAACGTTTATTGCGTGATTTGATCGCTTTCTACGTTATTTTTGAAGGTATCTTCTTTTATGTTGGATTTGTGCAAATTCTTTCGATGGGTCGTCGTAATAAAATGACCGGTACTGCGGAACAATTTCAATATATTTTGCGCGATGAATCCATGCATTTGAACTTTGGTGTTGATGTGATTAACCAAATCAAAGCAGAAAATCCAGCGATATGGACCAGTGCATTCCAAAAAGAAGTGATCACGATGATCAGAGATGCCGTGGATATGGAACATCAATATGCCAAAGAAACCATGCCACGTGGTATTTTGGGTTTGAATGAAAGCATGTTCCGTGAATACTTGGAATACATCGCTAACCGTCGTTTGGCACAAATTGGTTTGGATGAACAATTCCCTGGCGCCACCAATCCGTTTCCTTGGATGAGTGAAGTGATGGATTTAAAGAAAGAGAAAAACTTCTTTGAAACACGCGTGACAGAATATCAAACGGGTGGTACGCTATCATGGGATGAATAATCTCATGATATTTAATATTGAGCGTGGATGATATGAATGTAAAAGTAGCCGTTGGTTTGGTTTTTAATGACAAGGGCGAGATCCTGATTGCACAGCGCCCTTTGCATAATGAACATGGTGGTTGTTGGGAATTTCCTGGTGGAAAATGTGAAGCCGAGGAAGAGATGCTGGATGCATTAAAACGCGAGTTGTGGGAAGAAGTCGGTATTACTGTACATCAAGCACAGCCGTTTATGCAGACGCAATTTAATTATGGATCCAAGCACGTATTATTAGATGTGTGGCGAGTGACCGAATTTAGTGGCAAAGCATATGCCAAGGAAACACAACCTGCGTTGCAATGGGTAGCGGTTACTCAATTACCGCAATTTGTATTTCCTGCTGCAAATCAAGACATTGTTGACAAGCTTCTGTCCTTCGCCATACACTAAATCTCAAGTTTGGTAAGCAGCAAACAAGGATAGTTCAGCATGGCCATCAGTTATCATCCCGCCTCGGGTTTTGGCAATCATTTAAGCAGTGAAGCGCAAGCAGGCGCTTTGCCATTGCAACAAAATTCACCGCAAAAAACACCGTTTGGATTATATGCAGAACAAATCAGTGGCTCTGCTTTTACATCGCCGCGTGCAGACAATCGTTCGGTGTGGACGTATCGTTTACAACCATCGGTGATCCATGGCGAATATAAAATTGACTCAGGTGTGAAACATTGGTTGTCCACGCCTTTTTCCAGTGAATATGTTTCTCCCAACCAACTGCGTTGGGATCCGATGCCCATGCCCAAAAAAAACATGGATTGGTTGACCAGCATGACCACTTGGTGCGGTCATGGTGATTTAACAGGACATCATGGCGCGAGCATACATTTATATGCGTGTTCTGAATCCATGAAAAATCGATACTTTTACAATGCAGATGCAGAGTTATTGTTCGTACCACAACAAGGTGGTTTATCGATCCGTACTGAAATGGGGGTGTTAGAAGTATTATCGGGTGAAATCGCTGTTGTGCCACGTGGTATTAAATTTTCGGTTGATCTGCTTGAAGACCACGCGCGCGGTTATGTGTGTGAAAATTATGGTCAACCATTGCGTTTGCCTGAATTGGGTCCTATCGGTGCCAATGGTTTGGCACATGCGCGACATTTTTTACAACCTGTGGCGGCGTTTGAACAAGACTCTACCGGAGAAATCATTGCAAAAATGCACGGACGTTTTTGGCATGCCAAATTAAAGAGTTCTCCTTTAAATGTTGTTGCCTGGCATGGCAATTATTTGCCCTATAAATATGATCTACGTTTATTTCACACGATAAATACCGTGAGCTTTGATCACCCTGATCCGTCTATTTTTACAGTATTAACCTCACCCAGCCATTTAACAGGCACGGCGAATATGGATTTTGTTATTTTCCCTGCGCGTTGGATGGTCGCGGAGCATACGTTTAGACCACCGTATTATCATCGCAATGTCATGAGTGAATATATGGGGTTAATTTATGGTCGATATGATGCCAAAGAGGCGGGCTTTTTACCGGGAGGTGGAAGCATACACAATAATATGAGCGCACATGGCCCCGATTTAACAGCGTACCAACAAGGTATTCAAGCGGATCTAAAACCACAATACTTAGCTGATACTTTGGCGTTCATGTTTGAAAGTCAAGCCGTGTGGGTGCCCACGACATTGGCCATGCGTTCTGGATTGTTGCAAGAAAAATATGCACAGTGTTGGGCTGGATTGCCGCCTGTACGCTTATAAAGCGGTTTGTTATCTCAAGGATGCGTGGAAAATGATGATAGCGGATTTTTTGTTGGCGATGATGGGTTTATACATCGGTATTGCGCTGACGCGGAATGTGCTGTTCTATTATAAACGTGCACGTTTAGGTCATATTGCGTTTGAACAAGATTGGCAAACCTACCAACAAGCTGATTTATATTTTACAGATGAAATTTTCCCTGCATTGATGGAGCATATTCCCGCAAATGTGCATGTGGATATGATTTTATTTATGTGGAATGGATTGACGTATAAAGGCGATCCGATCCCGCCATCACATCAAGATTATAATGACATGCCTGAAAAACTGGCACAGTTATTAAATGAAAAAGCACATGGTCAAGTGCTCATGGATGTTTTAGATGTCGGTTACAAAGTCGTATCCCTAAACAGTTTGCCGATGGTCAAGCTAATGCCCAATTTTACTTGGCAGATACTAGAGCAACCGTATGGTAATAATAATTTTTTGCCCTTTTGGTTTTTAGATACACCATGGTTGCATGCTTTGTTTCGAAAAACTTTACCGCAGTACTGGCTGTACGCGTATTTTAAAATGAGGACATGCTCAAACCATCAAAAAATAATTTTTATTGGACATGGTGAAAAAGTCGGTATGGGCAGTCGAAATTTTAATCGAAAAAATTGGCACAATGAAGATCATTGGTTGTTTGTCGATGGAGATTTGGCTCAAGATCTGTATCAAAAAACATGGAAGGGAATAAGTGTTTTGAATAAAAACAGAACGTTTAGCTATCAAAAGAAGGCTTCGCCTGCATCCAGTGTTTTATTGAGGAGCTCAGCAAAGAAACAAGGTCGTGCTCTATTAAATGAACATATAAAACCGGTTTTGTTGCATTTGATTGAACAGGCGGATCAAATGATGATCATGGTTTCTATTTTGACCGAACCTAGCCTGATTCGGGCGTTAAATCGCGCGGCCAAAAGAGGCGCACGCATTCAAGTGCTATTGGACTCTAACCATTATATGTTCGATCTTCGTTTACCTTACATGCCCAATGTGATTGCTGTTAAAGATCTGCATAAGGATATACAGGTACGTATGCATTACACGCAGTATCAGCTGCATGCAAAGTCAGCTCAGTTTACACAAGATAGTGGTGAACATTTTACGTGGATCAATTCCGCCAATTGGGTGGAAGGTGGATTCAATCGATATGCATGGAATGAAGCGGGTGTGTTATTGTATAATGATCATGATGTGGCTGCAAAATTTGAAAATGATTTTATAAGAGAGTGGGCAGGCTCTACTGATAGAAGTGGGTTGTGCATTCCAAACATACCATATAAGTACTATTTATCAAAAATTTTTTTAAAAAGTGGCTTCTGTGGTTGGTAAATAAAATAACTTATTGTTGACTAACTTACAAACCTAGGTCTATTACTTATAGACTTTAAATAACTCGTTGTATTGCAGGGATAAGCATGATACCTATATTGTCGTCGGATTCGCTGGACCTATATCGAACTCTCGTGGGAGAGAGCGCGGTGATTTCTCAAGCGAGACAATTGATTGATCAAGTGGCTCAAACAGACGCCACGGTTTTATTATTGGGTGAGTCGGGAACGGGTAAGGAAGTGGTTGCCAAACATATCCATGAGCATTCACCACGCGGTAAACTGCCCTTTGTGCCGGTGAACTGCGGCGCTATTCCAGGTGAACTATTAGAAAGCGAACTGTTTGGTCATGAAAAAGGTTCCTTCACGGGCGCCATTAGCACCAGACAGGGTCGTTTTGAAATAGCCAAAGGTGGAACATTATTTTTAGATGAAATTGGCGATATGCCGATGATGATGCAAGTGAAATTACTGCGCGTATTACAAGAAAAAACCTTTGAACGCGTGGGTAGCAGCAAAACCATTGCAACCGATGCACGGATCATTGCAGCCACCAATTGCAATTTAGAGGATGCCATTAGACAGGGCAAGTTTAGAGAAGACTTGTATTATCGTTTAAATGTATTTCCCATCGACTTGCCACCTTTAAGAGAACGTGCAGAAGATCTGCCCGCATTGATCAATGATTTGTTGATCCGATTAGAAAAATCCGGTCGCGGCAGTTTAAGTTTAATGCCAGAAGCCATCGACGCGTTATGTGAATATGATTGGCCAGGCAATGTACGCGAATTGGCGAATTTGATTGAACGTTTAGCTATCCTATACCCACACGGTATGGTGTCATTTCAAGACTTGCCGAAAAAGTTTAAGCCAGGGTTTAGCACCACCATTGCGGTGGTGGGCAAGAAATCAAACTTAAACACGAGAAGCGCTTTTATTCCTGAGCATCATCCGGCGGTTATGTTATCGGGTGTCAATCATCATGATACCTATAAACTACCGGAAGCCGGTTTGGATTTAAAACAGTATTTGAATGATTTGGAGCTAAATTACATTAAACAAGCACTTGAAGAGTGTGATGGTGTCGTTGCGCATGCTGCAGAACGATTAAAAATGCGCCGCACAACGTTGGTGGAAAAAATGCGTAAATATAGCATTGATCGCTATATGGAGAAGATGCTCGAAGTTTAAACAAGTTATATCTATGCGTTTTTTGTGCTAAACTGTGTAGATAGTGTGAATAATAAGAGACTAAATATTGGAGTGTGCCATGACAATTTCATCCTTATCATCGAACGACGGTAAAGAGTTAACCATCCGTGTACAAGGTCGTTTTGATTTTAGCGCCTTACAAAATTTTCGTAATGCGTATGAAACGTTGGACAGACCCGCTGAAAAATATGTCGTTGATTTAAGAGATTCAGATTATTTAGACAGTTCGGCATTGGGGATGTTATTGGCATTACGTGATTATGCTGGTGGTGATGGTGCAAATATCAAAATTGTTAACTGTAAACCAGATGTGAAAAAAATATTAGTGATCACAAAATTAGATGAACTGTTTATGATTGACTAATATTTTAGGATCTCATTTATATGCGGATACTGCTTGTCAATGGAAGTGAGCAAGATTTTTTCATTTTTGAGGAAACCTCAAAAAATGAAAGCCACGATATTTGGCAAGCAACCTTTTCTGCGCTCAAATCA
>Ga0302307_10002916_pt1 | contig 10407 bp, 9 predicted proteins | sample III_Palsa_E3_2_FD_200530 | JGI IMG/M metagenome (GOLD analysis project Ga0302307, IMG submission 200530) | Peat permafrost microbial communities from Stordalen Mire near Abisko, Sweden - III_Palsa_E3_2 | ecosystem: Environmental > Terrestrial > Soil > Palsa > Peat permafrost | place: Sweden... | reverse complement strand
ACTAATCTCCCATCACATCTTCTTCACCTCACTCACCAACGTATCAACGGTTGGGGCCTTGTCCCAGGCCTTTACAAGCTTGCGGTTTTTGTCGTATAGCGCGATGTAAGGAGTGGTGTGCACATCAAAGTATTTTTGCACCACATAAGTATACCCTTCAGTGCCGACCGTAAAGTTGGGGTATTTTTTTAGGTCGAAATCCCGCGCAAAAACCTGGATGGCTTTGATTTGTTGAACGAACGTCACCATGATCACCTGCGTATTTTTAAAGGCATCCATCTTTGGTTTCAGCTCATACATCAGGTGCTGGCAATGGCTGCAATCCGGCGAAAAATAGATAACCATTACCGCCATGTTCTTTTTAAGGTTGGCAGGGGTAACGTAAACGCTGTCGGTTGTAAGGATATGATAGGGGGGAATACCTTTATCAGCTTTGCTGGTAGTTTGCGGAGTTTGCGCGCAGCTCGATGCCGCGATGCTTAAAAGGCCGAAAAACAGCATCAGTTTGTTCATAAGTTTCATTTGAGCATAGTTACGAATTTTTTAAGCTTCCAGCAATTCCAATTGCCAGGCTATATGCTCTTCCGTTATCGGATATAACGCATTATGACGGATGGTATGATAAACCGCGTTAAATAAACCATTATAATCGCCTTTAGGCGGCGTAAGCCATTCGGTATTTGGCTTATTCGCCAGGTCCATCAATACCAATTTCCCATCGCTGCCCTCCGGTTCAATCCCGTAACCTTTGTCCGTTGGCAGCATTCCTGTATCAAGCTGAGTCTCCTGCACGTCACGGCGTTCTTTTACAAAACTGCCCTCCGTGCCATATAATACAAAGCCAGGCGATACTTCCGCCATCAACAGTCCCGATGTCAGGTAAACATTCAGCTGATTCGGATAAGTAAGGTGGTAATTAAAGTAGTCAGGCACCTCCGAACCTTCGCGGTAAATTCCGGTTGTTTTGGTAAAGCTGAGGGGCTTTCCGAACAGCGCTATGGCATTATCGACAAGGTGTGCACCCAGGTCATATACCAGGCCATTGGCCGGCGTTATAGCCGTTTCCTTAAACCCCTTTGGGCTGAGCGCCCGTTTAAAACGGTCCATCCGGAACGACACCTCGATCAATTGTCCCAGCCTGCCGCTTTCAATAATTTCTTTTACCTGCAAAAAGCCGCTATCCCATCTCCGGTTTTGGTAAAGCATCAAATGCCGGCTTGCCTGTCGCGCCGCATCGTACATTATTTTTACTTCGGCGCTGGTGGCGGCGGCAGGCTTTTCCAATAAAACGTGTTTCCCGGCTTCCAATGCCTTGATGGCAAAGTCAAAATGAGTGTCGTTGGGCGTGTTGACGATCACCAGTTCTATCTCATCGTCGTTCAATAACTCATCGATGGAGTTATAGCTAAGAACGTCCGGGTATCGTTTCTGCGCTTTCTTTTCATGCCGCTCCACTACCGCCTTAAATGTAAAACCCGGGTTGGTATACAAAAACGGTGCATGAAATATCCTGCCCGACATACCGTAGGACATGATCCCGCTCACGATGGGTTGGCCGGCCCCGGCGTCCGTTGAAGTTCCTTCAAATGGAGTTGACTTTTGGTGCTGATTGCTTGACATACTATGTTATGATGCTTTTAATCCTTTATTACGAGGCATTTATTCTTGTTTAAGCCTATTGACTAAGGCGAAGAAAGGTCTAATGAGCCCAGTTGCAAGGCTCCTTCAAAAATCCTGATTTAATTCGTATTACCATAATCAAAAGTCTCCCCTAAATTTAGGGGAGATTTATAGGGGTATAAGGGGCAGATTCTTATCTAAAACCTAAATCGCTAATGGGAGATCGACAATCAAAGTTAATTGAGGGGTGTTTATCGTTCTTCCCACCACGTCAAAAGAGATAACATAAACAAACATTCCTCCAATTAAAGATCCTCCCCGATCGGGCTGCCGTCGGGCATATTTAAAACCGGCGCGGGCTTAAACTGGTCGGGGTTTTTGTCAAATGCGTCGATCTGCGATAAGCCAAATAAGATATCAGCCCTTTGATTACCTGGTGCTGAAGGCAGTGAACCGGTCATCCATTTTTTCAGACCATCCACCTCCATCAATGCAATACCGCGCACGCTTTCGGGAGCACTGTCATCGGCTGCAAGTGTAAGCAATTGCTTTAACACCAAACCGTCAACCATGCCTTGCAATTCGCCCTTGTATCCGGGCTGCAGGGGCTTTTTCCAGGTTTGCGCTATCAGCTTATCTATCACGGGGATCAGGCCGGGCTGTGCATTATCCCTCGCCTGGTATTCAACAAGCCGCGCAGCACGTTCGGGTTGCAGCATAAAAGCCAGTGTGGCGCCCGCGGCGGATTCGGCTGCGGCCATCGGGTCGAACGTTAATCCTGTGCGCGATTTAAATAATTCCCGGGTGCGGGGATAGCCATCCGGCCTCGGCGGTATTTTTTCGATCAGCGTTTCGGGCAATGCCAGTGCATCCGGTGTTATGGTGCTCATCAAAGCGTCGAACGCCTTCCATTGTTCAGATGCCGGGATAAATTTCGTGGCGATCTGCCCGTCGTTTTTTACGGCATAGGTATAGTAAATGCCGCCTACCATTTTCGAGGCGGCCTCTACCTGGTAGCGGTGTAAAAGGTAGATGGGAACCAATGCTTCCTCAATAGTTGCCATTGGCGCATCTTGCCGGATCGCTTTTTCCGAAAAATTCTCCAACAGCGTTTTCCGGATTCCCATCAGCCGATTCAATTCATCGGCAGCATTCGCGCCATTGTCCCACAGATGCGCCAGCGGATGCGCGCTGCCTGCCGGCCGGGAGTCTTCATCGGTGATGTAAAAGAATCCCTGTTTTAATGTTTCATTAATAATTCCTTTCAGGGCGGCATCTTCATCCGTTCCCTGCGGAAAATCCTGGTAGCCAAACAGGATCGCTCTTTTATCCCATCCGCCAATTTCGGTGGTGTAGGCTTTGCTCAGATCGATCGTACCGTCCGCATTAAGGCTGATAAATGGCGCCGGGTAATCCATCACAGAGGCCCTGTTGTTAACACTGGCGGCAAAATTATGCTGCAAACCGAGCGTATGCCCCACTTCATGCGCCGCCAGCTGGTGAAGGCGGGCTATAGCCAGTTTCATCATTTTATCGCTTACCGGTTTGCCATCCTCGTACGGCTGCACCAATCCCTCGGCAATCAAAAAATCCTGCCGGTCGCGCAGGGAGCCTAACGACACTTGTCCTTTTATTATTTCCCCTGTTCGAGGATCCACGATCGACTCGCCGTAGGACCATCCCCTGGTAGAACGATGTACCCATTGAATGATATTATACCGGATATCCATCGGATCGGCATCTTCCGGAAGCAGCTTTACCTCGAACGCATCTTTATAACCCGCTGCTTCAAAAGCCTGGTTCCACCATGATGCTCCTTCCAGTAGGGCGGTGCGTACCGGCTCAGGCGCACCCCGGTCAACATAATAAACGATCGGCTTTACAGCTTCGCTCATGGCAGCGGTAGGGTCTTTCTTTTCCAACCGGTGGCGGGTAATAAAGCGTTTTACGATGGGCTCGTCTATCGGCGTGGCATAATCCATGTAATCGTTGTCGTAATAGCCCGAGCGGGGATCAAATTTCCGGGGTTTATAGTTGCTATCAGGCAACCTGATAAAAGAATGATGCATCCTTACAGTAACCGCGTCTGCGTCCGGCGTAACAGAACTGATCTCTGCGCCTTTAGCTTTGCCGGTGAGGGTAATTGTTGCTTCAAATTCCGAGTTATCCGGAAAGCTTTTGGTATTATCGAGATAGACGGCCGACCGCGATTCATCAACATTATAATTCCCCTGGCCGGCGCTGCTCAATCTGTCGGCTATGTTGTGCCCGTCGCGCAGCAAAAACGGGGTAAAATCTATCAGCACCTTGTCCCCCTCCTGCGCTTCCACCTTAAAGCCCCATATCACGGATTGTGCAAACGCCTCTTCAACCGACTTGCGTTCATCGGGGTTATTGCTTACAGCCCGGTATGCATAGTTTGGTTGTATCAGCAAAACCTTGGGGCCGCTTTTTATAAACTTTACAATGCGGCTGTTCCCGATCTGCCCGCGGTCTAATCCCAAATCGTTGGAGCCAACCCCGGCTGGCAGCGAGTTTACGTAGAGGAATTCAGTGTTAAGTTTGTCAACCTCAAGTAATATTCGACCGGTTTTCTCGTCCCAGTAAAAGGTGAAATAACCTGTGAAGCTGGTCATTTCCTGCGTCTTTTGTTCAATTTCGCCGGTTTTCTGGGCATTTCCAACTAAATTAAGACCGGCCAATAAGAAAAAGAGCATAAAGACATTTTTCATAGGTAAATTGTATTGTTCGCTCGAAAATATTACTTTTAATCAATATTAGCCAATTATTAAAAAGGCTGATCGAATTCTTCACAATAAACCTTTTGCAAAGTGCCCCGAAAGATTTTAATTATTATTAAAAAGCGTATAACCTTTTAATTTTTCGACGCGTATAAAGCATATCATAAATGGTATAACATGGAATTTAATAGCAGGTCCGTAAGTGTGTTATTGGTAGATGACGACGAAATTAACAACTTCATCTCCATTAAATTAATAAAGAAAGCTTTATTAAACACAGAGATCATGGCATGCCTGAACGGGAAATTTGCTATAGATCAGTTGGTGGAAATCCAAAGAAATGATCCTTCAAAGCTGCCTGATTACATTTTACTGGACATTAACATGCCCATTATGAATGGCTGGGAATTTTTGGACGAATACAAACGTCTGAATATCGATCCGCTTGGCAGGACGAAGGTGTTTATTATTTCTTCTTCGGTTTTCAGCAACGACATTAACAAAGCGCGGTCGTACCCGCTGGTAAAAGATTTCATCTCCAAACCCCTTAACGTAGATAAGATCGTCGAGCTTTTTAGAGTTGAAGACCACGCTTAAGCCGGGTCCACTTTAAAGTGATCCTCCTGGAACGCCACTTTACCCACGCAAACTGATTTGGCGTGATAAAACAGGCATGTCCAACCTTCAGCAGCTGCTATTTTCCCGTATTCTTCGCGTAACTGCATAGCCCTACGGCCATCATAGTCGTATTTGGCTATAAACTTCCTGATCAATTGCTCCGGCTCTGGCAATTCGTCTCCCCCAAAAAAGTATTTTTCGCCGTCCATTGCCACCCAGAACACCTGGTGAAAAGGGCAATGACCGCCCGACAGCTCAAACCTGATTCCCGGCTGCAATACGCCGGATCCTTCAACAAGTTCCAGCTCAACTTTCCCCTGCAGGGCTTCAAAAATTTCTTTGTGATAAGACGAAGATTTCCCCGACAGGCCAAACTCCCATTCTCCTTTCTGTACAACATGCCTGGCCGCAGGGAAGCTGGGCTCCAGCCGGCCATCACGTTCCACCACCAAACCGCCCGAATGATCGTAATGCAGGTGCGATAGCAACACCAGGGTCACATCCCCCGGATCAAAACCGGCATTGCGGATGTGTTGATGGATGATGAGTTCGCCGTTTGTATTTTTATAGCCCAGGCCGCTATCCAAAACGATCAGATCATCTGCAGTCTTAATTAAGAAAGGATTGATATGAATGAACAAGGAAGCGGGCCTGTCGCGATAGTTGTCAACCAGGGGATTAAACGGGATGAATTTCTTAGTGGCATCTACAGAGTAAGAACCTTCGTTCAAAGGAAAAACCTTCATGGGTATAAGCAGCAATTAGTTGAGTTATTAATATCGAATGCCAGTACTGACGCTTCTTCGCAATCCGCAATGCGACTTTCGCACCCGGCATTCCGCATTCCGCATTCCACAATCCGAAATCCGACATGTTAACAAAACAGCTTATCTAATCAAATATAAATTCAGTTATATTTACTGTTTTAACGCAAAGGTATGAATAAACGCTGGGCTATCCGGGATGACGCTGATCATGAGCTTGTAAAATCCCTGGCGGCTGCGTTAAAAATCGATCCGGTGTTAAGTCGCCTGCTTGTTCACCGGGGAATTGCGGGTTATGAGGAGGCCCACCTGTTTTTTCGGCCGGACGATCGCCACCTGCACGATCCTTTCCTGATGGCGGATATGGAAAAGGCAATCCTGCGTATCGAGGCAGCCATCGCGGCGAATGAAAAAATACTGGTCTACGGGGATTACGATGTCGATGGCACCACCTCGGTATCGGTAGTTTACAGCTTCTTGAAAAAATACCATTCCCTTATAGAATATTACATACCCGACCGTTACCTCGAAGGATATGGCATCTCCACAAAAGGGATAGATTACGCGGCCGATAACAATTTTACCCTGATGATTGCCCTGGATTGCGGTATAAAATCGGTAGATAAAATTGCTTATGCCAGCAATCGGGGCGTCGACTTTATTGTTTGCGACCACCACCTTCCTGGCGCCGAACTGCCTGCCGCCGTGGCCGTCCTCGATCCAAAACGTGCCGACTGCGAATATCCGTACAAAGAATTATCCGGCTGCGGCATTGGGTTTAAATTGGTGGAGGCTTTTGCCCGGAAAAACAACATTCCCTTTGAAGAAGTGGCCCGGTACCTCGACCTCGTGGCCATTAGTATCGGGAGCGACATCGTTCACATTACAGGCGAGAATAGGGTACTGGCGCACATGGGATTGCAAAAGATCAATATCGACCCTTGCCTGGGGGTTAAAACGCTGATGGACGTTGCCGGCAAAAGCAGCAACTACAGTATTTCCGATGTGGTTTTTTTACTCGGCCCCCGAATCAACGCCGCCGGCAGGATGGACGACGCCAAACTGGCAGTGGCACTGCTGATCAGCACCGATGAGGCCGAAGCAAGGGCAATAGCGGAGGCGATCAACGAGAAAAATACCGAACGTAAAGGGCATGATCTTTCTATAACCGATGAAGCCCTGGCGATTATTGATAACGACGAAGCCCTGATCAACCGTAAATCCACCGTGGTTTTTAACGAGCGATGGCATAAAGGGGTCATCGGCATCGTAGCTTCGCGCCTGACTGAAAAATATTACCGGCCCACCATTGTTTTAACACGCTCCAACGGCCACGTTGCCGGCTCCGCCAGGTCAGTTTTAGGATACGATCTGTACGAAGCGCTCTGCGGCTGCAGCGATCTGCTCATCCAGTTTGGGGGCCATAAATTTGCGGCCGGCCTTACGCTTCATCCCGAAAATATTGCCGCCTTTGCCGACCGTTTTGAAGAGGTGGTCAGCGCCACGATAAAACCCGAGCAGTTGGTACAGCAGATCGTGATCGAATCTGAATTGCACCTAAGCCAGATAGAACCGAAATTCTTCAGGATTTTGAATATGTTTGCACCGTTCGGGCCCGAAAATATGGCGCCGGTATTCCTGAGCAGAAATGTATATGTTAGCGGCATGGCTGGCCTGGTTGGCGGCAGCCATGTTAAAATGACGGTGATACAACAAGGCTCGCCGGGTTTTGAAAGCATAGCTTTCGGCCAGGGCGAATATGTTGATCAAATAAAAAAAGACGTTCCCTTTGATATTTGCTATACCATTGAGGAAAATACCTGGCGGGAGAAACGCAGCATACAGTTGAATATTAAGGGAATTAGATTTAATAGTTAAGCCTTTGCGTCGATTACTTAAGAAAAATCAAAATTTTACCCTCTTTTTTGCCTGCAAAAGAGAGGGTGGACGAGCGAAGCAAAGTCCGGGTGAGTAGTCGGAGCGCGTTTATCAACGTCGTCATAGTAGTTAGTCAAACGATGCAGGATCGCAACCAATTTTAAAAATAGTAATAAAAAGGGATTTATACGTTAGGACATGATATGATTGTCAGGGTTCATCCAAATCTGAAATCGTAATTCGTAAATAAAAAATGATTCTTAAGGCTGAGCACTTATTAAAAAAATATAAACAACGCACGGTTGTAAACGATGTGTCCTTTAACGTATCACAAGGCGAAATTGTGGGCTTGCTTGGTCCGAATGGCGCCGGTAAAACTACTTCGTTTTACATGATCGTAGGCCTGATCAAACCAAACGGGGGCGAGATATTTTTGGATGACGAGAACATCACAACCCACCCCATGTACCGAAGGGCGCAAAAGGGGATAGGCTACCTGGCACAGGAAGCATCCGTTTTTCGTAAGCTTTCCGTTGAGGACAATATAAAAGCCGTATTGGAAATGGGCGAGATGACCAGGGAAAGACAAGCTGAGAAACTGGAGGAATTGATTGACGAATTCAGTTTGCATAAAGTGCGCCGGAACCGTGGAGACCTGCTTTCCGGGGGCGAGCGGCGCCGTACCGAGATAGCGCGGGCACTTGCTGCCGAGCCGAAATTTATTTTGCTCGATGAGCCTTTCGCCGGTGTCGACCCTATAGCGGTTGAAGAAATTCAGGCTATGGTTGCTAAATTAAAAACACGTAATATTGGGATATTAATTACCGACCACAACGTGCAGGAAACCCTTTCGATCACCGACAGGGCCTATCTGCTTTTTGAGGGGAAAATTTTAGAATCGGGTGTGCCTGAGGTATTGGCGGCAAATGAAATGGTGCGGAAGGTTTACCTGGGCGCTAACTTCGTATTGAAGAGGAAAACATTTGCTTTCGCCAAATAGCCTATGACAATTTTTAACTCTGTTTTTACCTGGTTCATGAAAAAGCGTATCCACCAGATAGAGCTTTTTATGAAATATCCGAACGAAGTACAGGAAGAATGGTTCGAGCAGTTGATTTCCATAGCCGACAGAACAGAGTGGGGAAAAAAGTACGGTTACAAAAGCATCACCAGCCTCGATCATTTCCGGGAACGGGTACCCATCCAGTCGTATGATACGCTAAAGCCTTATATCGAACGCATGCTGAAGGGCGAGCGCAATGTATTGTGGCCCTCCGAGATTCGGTGGTTCGCCAAATCATCCGGAACCACAAGCGACAGGAGCAAGTATATTCCTGTGAGCGAAGAAGCCCTGGAAGAATGCCATTTCAAAGGTGGCAAGGATCTGCTCACCATCTATTTTAATAATCAGCCCAACTCGCAGATGTTCACCGGCAAAATACTTACACTGGGTGGGACCCACCAGGCGAGCCAGTTAAGTCCCGACACCTCATTTGGCGACCTTTCGGCTGTATTGATGAAGAACCTCCCGCTCTGGGCCGAATTTCACCGCACGCCCCACCTCGATATCGCGCTGCTGGACGACTTTGAGGAGAAGATAGAAAAGATGGCCCACGCCACCAAAGATGTAAATGTGACTAGTTTGAGTGGTGTTCCTACATGGAATATTTTATTATTCAAGCGGATACTGGATATAACCGGCAAAAAGAACCTGCTCGAAGTTTGGCCCAACCTGGAAATGTATTTTCACGGCGCTGTGAATTTTACGCCTTACCGGGAGCAATTCAGAAAGCTGATCCCCGGCGATGATATGTACTACCTGGAAAACTACAACGCCTCCGAGGGCTTTTTTGGCATTCAGGACACATCCGACCATGGTGAGATGCTGCTGATGCTGGATTACGGTATTTTTTATGAGTTTTTGCCGCTGGAGCTTATCCACCAGCAAAATCCCCCCACATTAACGCTGGACGAGGTGGAGTTGGGTAAAAATTATGCCCTTATCATCAGCACCAACGCGGGCCTTTGGCGATACATGATCGGCGATACCATTCGCTTTACTTCGCTATATCCCTTCCGCATACAGGTCACCGGCCGTACCAAACATTACATTAATGCATTTGGTGAGGAACTAATCATTGATAATGCCGAACGCGCATTGGCCGAAGCTTGTCGCCTAACTGACGCCATCATCCGCGATTATACCGCTGCTCCAATATATTTTAACGGTGATGAAAGCGGCGCCCATGAATGGATCATCGAATTTGAAAAAGAGCCATGTCACTTCGACCGCTTCGTCGATATCCTGGACGAAACGCTTCGCCGGATAAATTCCGACTACGACGCCAAGCGTTACAAAGACATGGCCCTCCGCCGGCCGCAGGTGCGCAAAGCGCCCGACGGCACTTTTTTTACCTGGATGAAAGAAAAAGGCAAGCTGGGCGGGCAACATAAGGTACCCCGACTGGCCAATAACCGGGAATATGCCGACGGGATTTTGAAAGTGATGCTGATGGCCGATGAGCAACAATTACTGCGTCTGTCGAACTAAAAAACAAAGCATTTTAAGCCGTCAGACCTGCCAAAAAAAGCGTCAAATTGATTATATTTGTTTAGCAGATGCTTCGGCCGTTATGAATTTTATTTATTTAGAGGATTATGAAAAACACCCCGACGCCAGGGTAAATCCGGCCCTGTTATGGGAATATGACCTTGCGGAATTTGATTTTGTGCGGATGAGAAACCTGGTTGTGCAAAGGGTGATAGAAAGAGGTTGGCCCGGCGAC